>Ga0209514_10009599_pt1 | contig 10607 bp, 10 predicted proteins | sample Subgrocontami58m_FD_187452 | JGI IMG/M metagenome (GOLD analysis project Ga0209514, IMG submission 187452) | Subsurface groundwater microbial communities from S. Glens Falls, New York, USA - GMW37 contaminated, 5.8 m (SPAdes) (version 3) | ecosystem: Environmental > Aquatic > Deep subsurface >...
GGGTTGGTGCAAAGCATCGACAAGGAAAGAGGCGTGGTGACGATCAAGCACGGGCCCCTGCCGGCGCTCGGCATGATGGCGATGACGATGTCTTACGTTGTCAAGGACAAGAGCCAGCTCGCCAATTTGCGGCCGCTGCAGACGGTGGAGTTCGAACTCAGCTACGACGGCAACAATTACCTGATCACCGAGATCAAATGAATCGGCGCCCCTTCCTCGCTGAATTGTTCGCATGTTTCGCGCTGGTCGGACTGGCGTTGTGCGAAGAGCCCCGCCGCGTGCTGATCGTGGGGCTCGGCGGCGGCACGCTGCCCACGTTCCTCCGCAAGTACTACCCAAACGCCGCCATCGACGCGGTGGATATCGATCCCGAGGTCGTGGACGTGGCGAAGAAGTTCTTCGGTTTCCGCGAGGACGAGTTCATGCGCGCCCACGTGGCCGACGGGCGCCAATTCATCGAGCAGTCCCGGCATCCCTATGATGCGATCTTCCTTGACGCTTTCGGCAGCGACAGCGTGCCGGCGCACCTGACCACACAAGAGTTCCTGGGGGCCGTGCGGCGGGCCCTCGAGCCGGGCGGCGTCGTGATCGGCAACATCTGGGGGCGTTATTCCAATCCGCTCTACGACTCCATGGTCCGCACCTACCAGGAAGCGTTCGACGAGCTGTTCATCCTGAACGTCCAAGGGGCCGGCAACATGATCCTGCTTGCGCTGCCCCGCCGGCAGCCGCTCAACCGCGACGAGCTGGCGCAACTGGCGCGCAAAGTATCCACGGCCAGGCGGTTCCGCTTCGACCTCGGCGAGCTGGTCAACGACGGCTTCCTGCACGCGCAGGAGAAAAATCAACGTGGACGCGTGCTGCGGGACCGGGATCTTGGGCAACGCAAACAGGACAGCTTTCCATATCCGGCGCGCAACAAATCGCGGTAAATACTGGTCGCATTTTGAATCCGCGTTCTCTGCCTCACGACTACTGTGCGGCGTGCATAGGGTGATATCCGATTCTGTCTCAAGATTCCTACGAAAAGGCGACGGCGGTGTGGTGCTCGAAAGACCGGGTCAAGGTCTGGGACGAGATGATACTTAACGGCAATGCGCCGAAGAGCAGCAAAATTCCTCGAGAGCGATGCTGTCCGGTAGCGCTGCGGGCGCGGGCGCTAATGCAGCAATACATCCGTCACCACGATGGTCGCAACGCCGGTAGCGATCAACGCGATTTGCCATGCCGTACTGCGCGCGTCCGTGCTGCGGTGCATATGAGGAATCAGGTCGGCCACCGCGATGTAAATAAAGCTCGCCGCGGCAACCGCGAGAATGTATGGGATTGCCGTCTGCGCATCCTCCAACAGGAGATAACCAATGATCCCGCCCACGACCGAGGCAAGGCTCGACAGGAGGTTGAACAGCAGCGCCTTGCTTCTGGCATAGCCCGAGTTCAGCAGCACCATGAAATCGCCTAGTTCTTGCGGAATTTCGTGCGCAACCATCGCCAATGCCGTCGCCACTCCCAGTTTGACATCGGTCAGAAACGCAGCCGCGATTGCCACACCATCCACGAAGTTATGAAAACCATCGCCGACGAGTATCATCATGCCGGTGCGTCCGCCGATGTGCTCGTGCAAGCGCGTATCGCCGTGCTCGTGCTGGTGGCGCCATAGCGCCGCCTTCTCAAGCAAAAAGAAGCCCAATACACCGGCCAGCGTCACCGCGCCGATTGCCCCTGCATCGCTGCTCTTCTCAAATGCTTCCGGAAGCACATCAAGAAACGCCACCGCCAGCAGCACCCCTGCCGCATAGCTCACCAGACGCGGGATCCACGCCGACAACACGGTGAAGGCAAGCAGCCCGGCCAGCAGCATGCTCAGCGCGCCAGCTACAAGCCCGGCGCCGATAATCCACAGCAACGTTACATCCATCCTGCCTTACCTCCCTCTGTCAGCTCAGACCGGAAACGCGGCGATAGTGGGCGCATGCTCGCCTCGCGACTGACAGAAAACTCCACGGGAACATTTACCTTTACCACGATGCGGTATGGCTTGAAAAAATATTCATCGCCGGCATGCCCAGATTCTCGAGCGGACCATGCTTGATGGTGACCTCGCCTTCAGACACCTACGCAGTGCTTTGACTCGCCTTGGCGTCGGCGCTGTGGTGGGCTTCCACCGCCATCGCATTCAGCGGCAGCAAAATTTTGAACGCAACAGCCAGGGTTCCGGTTGTCTTCATGGGCGCCCCCTTTTTCTTATCAATAACCTGCCAGAAAATCGATTCGTCGATAGAGTCGATACCGTTCATCTTTGTCCCCTGGCCGGTTGCCTTCCCAAATCTTTTCCCACGATCCTTCCGGGATGCCTTGGCTCCGTCCGTCATCCTGGGTTAGCAACAGATCGCAATTTTTATTTCTATCCGGGATTTCCATCCGGAACGTGATGATTCCTCCAAAATACTCAAGCATTGCACGCTGCCCTTCCCCCAGGGTGCGGCTGGAAATGCAATGATGCTTTGGCGGCAATGCCTGCTGCAGTGATGCAATCATTGAACGGTAGCTTTTGGTGGCATCGAGGAAGGGCAGCCAGAGCGTCATTGCCAACGCCCAAATCAGTGTTATGCCACACGCCCAATTGATGACGATTTGAAAGTTGGAGCGGTGGCTACGACACACTGTCACAAACCACAGCACGGTGTACGTTAGTGCGATTCCAAAGGTTAGGCCGCCGAATTCTCCTTTGAAATCGGCTTGGTAATTCTCCAGGAACGCCGCAATCACGGCCGGTTGATTGGTCATCAGCGCCATCCAGCCTAGCCACAGCAACATCGCGATCGATCCGAAAACCACGATGCCCAGCCAGTTCAGTGCTCTGGCTGCGCCGCCGGGGAGCGTTTCCAGCGATGCAGTGGCAAGCAACGAGAGCGGCAACAACATGGGCAGGGCGTACAATTCCCGGGCGTTTGCCGCAAGGCTTAAAACGAGCAGCATCACCAGAAACGTGATGAGCGGTAACTGGATGCCCGGCGCATTTAAAATAACGCTCTTGTGCTTCCAAAGCGCCCAAAGTGCCAAAGGCAGTGCGGGCCATGCGTACCAAGGGAGAAGCTTGAGGTAGAAGGTGTACCCCTTGCCAGTCCCGGCCAACACAACGTGTCCAAAGAAACTTCCAAGATTGTTGAGCCAGAACCATTCGACGAATAGCGCCGGCGAACGCTGGTACAGCGCGAACGGCCAGATCGTGAGCCACGGCGTTGCGGCCACAAGCGCAACCAACAAGCAATTGGCGTAACCGCGGTTGCGCCAGCATTTGAATAAGACTGGCAGGAGCAGTGAGACGACACCCAGTACGCCGGGAACAATCAAACCTTTGGACATAAAGCCGATGCCCACGCCAGCGCCCAGCCAGAGTCCTGCCAGCACCGGGCGCCGTAAACTGAGAGCAAGCCCGTAGAGTCCGATTGCAAAGCCGGCGAGCATCGAGACATCGGTGATGAGTTGATGCGTGCGAATCAGTAATCCTAGACAGCCAAGAAGGACTATCGGCGAGATCAAGCCGCTTTCCTTGCGGTACAGTTCACGCCCGCCAAGGCCGACAAATAAGAAAGTAAGCGCCATATAGAATCCGCTCGTCAGCATGGCGCCTTCGTGCAACGGCAATAACGGGGAAAGCATCCACGCAAACAGGGCCGCGCTGAGATAAAAAAGTGGCGGCTTTTCCATGAACGGCTCGCCGGCGAGGGTAGGTACTACCCAGTCGCCCCCTTGCAGGATGTGATATACCAAACCAAAGCTGTAAGCTTCATCAGGCTTCCAGGGGTCGTGGCCGATCAAGCCGGGCAGGATCCAGGCAAGGCACAAGAGGCAAATAGCAGCAATATGGGGTGGTACGGCAAACGGAAGTGCCTTGTTATAAGCCATTAATACGGTCCAGTTAATCCGGTTTTTTCACGATCAACCGTTTGCCATCGTTGAAGACCACTTCCATCGGCAGGCCTTGGCTGCGCAGCGTTTCATTGTCATCTGGCCTCATTAACGCGAAGGCCTGTTTATCCGCCGCCCAACGCAACCGAAAGCCATCCATGCTATCGATCGCCAATTCCGGTTGCTGCTTCAGGCCATAATCCAACTCGTCACGGTAATCCACCAGCGTTAGCGTGCGGTTGAGATAAAACGGCAGCGTTTGATCGTAGGTTCGGACACTGTAGAACGGCACACCCGGCGTCAGCAGGGGGCGGACTTTTTGCGCGATGTCGTAAGACGACATGGTTGGCGCGAAGGTGTTGTGGCCGTTGAGCGCAATCAGACTGGCGATAAGGCCCGCGGCGGAAAAACCGGTCAGCGCGGCCAGTTTTCGGCCCTTGGTAGACTGGCGCCAACTATAGACCACGCCGATCAGCGTGACCGCCACAGCCGCATAAAGCCAATAGGCGTATTGCTGCAGCAGCGGGCGGGAGATGGGATCCCCGGCATCGTCCGCCGCCGTCGCGATGAAGAATAAACCCGCAACCGCGATCAAGCCCACCGGCATGATGCGGGCCTTGAGTTCGCTTGCGTCCAGCGCAGCCAGCCGTTTGCCCATCAGCAGCGCCAGCGCCGGGAATATGGGCAAGATATACGAAGGCAGTTTCGACCTCGAGAGGCTGAAGAAAACGAAGACAAATATCGTCCAGATCAGAAGAACCAGCGCGGGCCGGTCCAGTTTGCCGTCCTCCCGGTTTCTTCCTCTTGCAGCACGCCACAAGGTATCCAGCATCACCACAATCCACGGCAGCATCCCGAGCAGCAGAATGCTGACAAAGTAATAGACCGGGCCCTCCCTGCGCGCTTCATCAGTGGCGTAGCGCAGGAAGTGTTCGCGGATAAAGAAGAACCAGGGAAATTCCGGATTAACGATGGAAACGGCCACGAACCACGGAGCGGCGATGGCGAGAAAAAGCAGCGTGCCCGGGATGAGATATAGTCTGCGCCAAGGCGCCCAATCGCGGGCGAGGAGCGAATACAGTACCAGTGTTACGCCCGGCAGCACGATGCCGACCAGCCCCTTGCTCAACACGGCAAAGGCCATCGCGGCCCAGGTGAGGAGCATGCCCAGCTTTTGTTCCTGCTGCGCGGCGCCATCGCGCTGCGCGAAGCAAAAGCCGGCGAGAGCCAGCGTGGTGAACAGGGTGAGCCCCATGTCCAGCGCATTGAAGTGGCCCATGCCAACGAAATACAGATTGCTGATCAGCACCATGGCGGCGTAGTTTCCCGCCGGCGCGCCAAACAATCTTCGCCCCGACCACCAGACCACCAGCACCGTCAGAAACCCGGTAAGCGCTGTCCACAGCCGTGCCGTCCATTCGTGAAAGCCGAAGGTTTTGAACGCGGCGGCCGTTGCCCAGTACTGGAGGGGGGGTTTCTCGAAATACTTGATGCCGTTCAGCCGCGGGGTGAGCCAGTCGCCGCTTGCCACCATTTCGCGGGAGATTTCCGCGTACCGGCCCTCGTCGGTCTTGATCAGTTTGCGATAGTCGAGCGTGCCGAACCAGGCGATTAAAGCCAGGAGCAGAAGGACGAGCAGCGTCCGTTTGGAAAGATCATTTTGCATTGGCGAACTTTGGTGGCCCGGATCGATGGGGATCCCCGGGGAGGATGGGGATGTATTTCGTCATTGGGGCGACCTTCGCGCCGCCGGTCTCGTCGGCGGCCTTTATGTCGAGGCCGATGCCATCGGGACCGCCCGGCGAGATCACCTCGGTGACCATCTCCTTGACGATGTTCGGATATACGGACGGATTAAAAAGAAGGTTGATCGACATGTTGCACTCGTGCGTGCAAAAGCATTTCGTGTCTCCAATGAACGAACGCATCGATTGCGCCCGCTCTCCCGCCCAAAGCTTCGCCATGTCGTAGCCGGACTCGCGCAGGTTGCCGATCTTGTTGCTCAACATCTCGCACGCGTAGACGTCGCCCTCTTCCGAAATCACCGCCGACAGTGCTCCCGCGTAGCACGGTACCTGGAACTGTCCCGTGTCGATGGTCTTGAGCACCGTCTTGGTCGACAGCCGCTCCTTCGCATGCACGAACCGCGCCAGCGGCATGTTCTCGTAGTAATTGAGCTTGCCCGTCGCGAACGCCCGCTCCAGCTTCGCCTTGATCCGCCGGTACTTGGCCACGTCCGCTATCCCGATGCCCGGCTCCATCGGCTTGCCGCGCACGAACGACAGGTCCCAATTGTCCGGCACGAGGTCGTTTACAACATAGTCGTACATCCCGTCCATCTCGTCCTGGTTCCAGGCGCAGAATGTGGTCGAGATACCCACGCCCAGGTTGGGCAACCGCTCGCGCAGCTTCTTGAGTTCGCGGAACGTTTCGGCCGTCCGTACGAAGTTTCTCGGTACACCGCGAATGCGGTCGTGTGTTTCCTGCAATCCGTCCAGCGAACAGAGAATGCTGACAAACGTGTTCGGGCAGTTCTTCACCAGCCGTTCGGCGGAGTCGACGATATCGTCCGTCTGGATGCCGTTGGTATTGATCGACAGCGTGACCGGGCTTAGCCGGCCGTGCAGAATTTTTGCAAATTCGGGCAGGTCATTGCGCAAGAACGGTTCGCCGCCGGTGAACGCGATCCACAATGCCCGTTTCATCGAGGAGGCGATCTTGTCGATTTCCTCCAGCGTCAGGTCTGTCTGACCCTGGTTGAGGCTGTCATGGTAGAAGCAGTGTTTGCACACGGCGTTACAGCGGGCGGTGACGAAGAATGTCAGATGCAGCGGCAGCCCGTTTTTGTTGATCAGCCGCGGCAAATGCGGCGCCAGATTCCCGATTCCCATTTGTAAACCCTTTAGAAGATAAAACCACACCGGATACGGCGCCCGACAGCCACGCAATATCGACAAGAAGCAGAACAACATAGGCTTTCGCAATAAAATTTCCGTCCTGGCCCTGCCGCCGAAGGCCGAGCAGGGCCGGAATCGGTAATAGTAGATACATTGGCGCCGAAATCCCGAGCAGGCCTGCGGCCACCCACTGCAGGTTCCCAAGCCCCGCCAGCCAGGCCAGGAGAGCGAGCATGCCCAGACTGACGCCAAGAATGGATCCGAGATGAAGCGCGCCGTTCAGCCGGCTGTAGTTGGTGCGGCTCTTAACCATTTCCGGAAAACGGAAATGGCTCACGATGATTCTTTCGGCATAAAAACGTTGCTGGCGCAGGTAGCCAGTCAAGCTGAGACGGAACCGATGCAGAACACCGATCTCCGACATCCACCGGATTTTGCCGCCCGCGCGCGCGAGCAAAAAGCCGAGTTCCTCGTCCTCGTTGCCCCAGATTGGCTTCGTGGGATCGCGCTTAAAATAATAAAGAGGAAAGCCGCCTACGGATTCGAACGCGCCTTTCAGGCACGCGAAATTTGACGTGATGATCGAGTCGATTTCCGGCGGAAGGGCGGACTGGCGCTGGCGAATGATCAGATGCTGCAGCCGCGTGAGAAACCCGTCCTGGACCGGTCCCGCGTAGCCGCCAGTTGCCGCCACGACGCCGGGCGCATCGAGTGCTCCGACGATCCGCTCGAGCCAGTCGGGAGGCGCCACGCAGTCGGAATCGGTGAACGCCAGGACTTCGCCTGTCGCCGCCGCCGCGCCGGCGTTGCGCGCGACGCCCGGGCCGGAATTGTTTTCCAGCTTGATCACCTTGACGCCGTACTTCAGCGCGACCTGTGCGGTATCGTCGCGGCTGCAGTCGTCGACGACGATCACCTCATCGGGCCGGCGCGTCTGGCCGAGCAGGCTCTCGATGCAGGCGCCGATGGTGTCCCGGGCGTTATATGCGGGAACGATTACTGTTGACAAACACGTTGCTGGTAAGCGGTTCATGGCAGTCCTCATCACCTGGGTTACGCGATGCGTGATTACCGTGCACGCAACGGCGCACGGAATGACGCGAAGGTCCGGGGGCCGCGGATTTGCTGCAACTGCGCGTGTTTACCACGCGAAGTACAAGCTGACCGCGGCTAGAAGAGGACTGCGCGAGGAGGGCGCTGCGGCTGTTCCGGGATGTGTCCCGAAATGGATGTTGCCAAGAACAGGTTACGCTCCGAGCCGGGCGCGGCTGGAGGCTTGGTGGCCATCACCGGAGTCGCAAGCGCCGACCCTGGGTCGCAATGATAGGAGCCAAAATCGCTTGCGGCAATCGGGTGATCGTGCCCGGGCGCCGGTACATCGTGATCGTGATGGTCGCCGTCATGATGCGTGTGATCAGCCACGGCGACTACTGACGCCGGAACGTCCTGCTGGCGGAGCGGTACCACGATTGCAGCGAGCGCCTGCACTGGCAGAACCGCGATCAACAGCACGAGCACGAGTTTTTTCATTGCAGCAAGCATGGCGGCGCATTCTAAAAGAGATTCAGCCCGGCGCGCAAGTTTTTCTCTTACGACACGGGTTCGCGGAAAAAGTTCGGGCGCCGTCGCCCGCTCAGAATTCGAGCAGCTTGAGCCGCTGCACTTTCTCCGCTGGACTTTTCGGCAAGCTGTCGACGAGCTTGATGATTTTCGGCGTCTTGTACTTGCCGAGTTCCCGCTGCGAGAATACATAGAGCTCGATGAGCGAGCCGCGTTCGTTCGCTTTCAGCACCAACGCATCACTTCCTGGCCGCAGTGCTGATCGCAGCCGCGGTCTGCTGATTATCGAAAGTTAGGTGATGCCCACAGGGAAAACCCGATTCGCAACGTTGGAGGAATTCAGCGAGCGGGAAAGGATAACGCTCGCATGTGACGATGCCAAGCCGCGGTGAAGCAGGGGTGTAGAAGGGGCCCGCGGTCCGCGACTTTCCTTACTTTCTGAGCTTGCCCCAGAGTTGGTCCAGCCGCGCGTAGCGACCGCAGCCGGTCACGTAGAATTTGTAGCGCACCGGGTTCTTCAGATAGTAATCCTGGTGATAGTCCTCCGCCGGCCAGAACTCGCCCGCCTTCTCGATCGGCGTCACGATCGGCTGCTTGAAGGGCTTTTCCTTCTCCCACTTCGCTTTCGAGGCCTCGGCAAGCCGCTTCTGCTCCTCGTCGTGCCAGAAGATCGAAGGCCGGTATTGCGAGCCAACATCGCAGAACTGGCGGTCCTTCACCGTGGGATCGTGGTTCACCCAGAACTGCTCGAGCAGCCGCTCGTAGCTCACCTTCTTCGGGTCGTAGACGACCTGCAGCACCTCGGTGTGGCCGGTGGCGCCCGAGGATACCTCCTGGTAGGTCGGGTTTTTCTTGCTTCCGCCCATGTAGCCGGAGGTGGTCGAAATCACACCGGGAACCTTGTCCATCGCCTCCTCCGTACACCAGAAGCAGCCGGCGGCGAAGGTGGCTTTGGCGAGTCCGGACGGCTGGCCTTGGGCAGCGACCGGGAGGGCTGCGATGGCAGCCAGCAGGGCAAGAAGTCGGACAAACATGACTTACGGCTCTATTCCCGTTACTTCCTGAATTCGTAGACCTTGCCGCGCTCTTGGTTCAGGATCGGAATGTTGATCCCCATCGAGTCCAGCAATGTGCGCACGTCGCTGACCGTCGGAGCCCCGGGCGGCGGCGTCACGCGGTGGTGGTGCGGCCACAGCGTCTTGAGGTTCGGATTGCCGGTCGAGACGAGCTTGACCGCCATGCCGATGTCCTGCGGTTCCCCGTTCGTATGCATGAGGAAGATCATCGCGTCCGGCTTATAGGCCGAGCCCCACAGCGCCATGTCCTGGGTGGCCGCGGAGCTGCCGGGGAAGTAAATCGTCCAGCCGTTCTCGAAAGTGATGATGAAGCCGGCGGCGGCACCGCCGTAGATCGGCGCGCGTTCGAATGCGGCATCGCGGCCGGAGCCCGATCCGTGAACGGATCCGACCACGCGTACCGTGATCCCTTCCCACACGAAGCGGCCGCCCGGATTGCGGCGCATCACCTGCGCCTCGGGAACGCCCCGGCCGATGAACCAGGTGCCGAGCTCGAACGGCGTCACCACCTTCGCGCCCGTCGCCTTGGCGATCGCAACGGTGTCACCGATCTCGTCGCCGTGGCCGTTCGGCACGAGAATCAGGTCCGCCTTGGTGATGTCGTCGAGTTTGACCGAAGCATCCGCATTGCCCGTGATGAACGGGTTGGTCAGAATCACCTTCCCGTTGGGTGAGGTGAAGCGGAAGAAGGACCAGCCGAACCATTCCATCTTGACGGACTGGGCTTGAGCGTGAGCGGCCGGCGCCAAGGTCAACGCCGTGGTGAACACTACGGGAATCAAGGCAGCAAATACCGCAGGCCACGAAAGGCCCGCGCGACTGGTATGCAGCATGGGTGTGTCCTCCTTTGGAAGGGATAATGATTGGCTCATCCACTCGCCTCGGAGCGGGAGCGCCACGCAGTTTACGACATAATCAACGGATAGAAGGAAAATCCTTCGGCGAGCGAAGGCATATACCGCGGCGGCTTGCGCCGTGGGCGCTTTACGGTGACGATCTACCGCTGAATCACCGCGCGGGGCGCCGCTCCCGCAACTTGACCGGGCGCGCCCGGGAGCGACAGGCCGCGCCGCCACTCAAGAACGACGGCCACCGCGAGGATTGCGGTCCCGGCTGCCGCGACATAAATCCGTACCGGCTCGAAGTAGGTGAGCAGCAGTTC
>Ga0209514_10009600_pt1 | contig 10606 bp, 12 predicted proteins | sample Subgrocontami58m_FD_187452 | JGI IMG/M metagenome (GOLD analysis project Ga0209514, IMG submission 187452) | Subsurface groundwater microbial communities from S. Glens Falls, New York, USA - GMW37 contaminated, 5.8 m (SPAdes) (version 3) | ecosystem: Environmental > Aquatic > Deep subsurface >...
TCCTTTCCCTCCCTGTCTCTGGTGTGGGGTGCCTCCAACACACACGAAACAGTGAGCGTATCAGGGTGGGTCCTTTTTGCTCGATCATTGCCGCCTCAGGTGGGTCCCTTTTATGTTATCGAAATCACGAGGTCATGGAGGAGCCCCGGTCGGCATGAATCGTGAGCTGCCCTTTGTCGATCCCCTGTTTGGCGCAGGTCTCGCGGATGAGTCGTTCGGCCAGGGCCGCCGATTCCGCCGGGGCGATCATCCAACCCACGACGTAGCGGCTGAAGATGTCCAGGATGACGTAGAGGTAGAAGTAGGACCACGTCACCGGGCCGAGGAGCTTCGTAATGTCCCACGACCAGACATGGTTCGGGGTCGTGGCCAGCAATTCGGGTGTCTGGTACATCGGATGGCGCAACTGGTTGCGGCGCTCCTTCACCTCGGTGTGGTCGTTGAGGATCCGGTACATGGTGCGGATGGAGCAATGATACTCGCCTTCGTCCAGGAGGGTCGCATAGACCTCATGGGGCGCCTGGTCGGCAAACCGCTCGGAGTGCAGCAGGTCGAGCACCTCCTGCCGCTCGTCGGCGGACAGCGCTCGCGGAGAGTGAGGGCGCGTCGTCGGCTCCACCGTTGGCGCGTGCGTGCGTGCCTGGGTGCGATAGAACCCGGACCGGGAGATGCCGAGCGCATAGCAGGCTGGTGTGATCCCTACCTCGGAGGAAAAGGTCCGCGCGGCGTCCATCAGTCGCTGCCTCCGTCCTCGGGGGTCGCCAGGGGGATCCCCAGGATCTGCGAGACTTTTTTTTGGACGTCGATGATGATCTCAGCCTGTCGGAGCCGCCTGGTCAGCCGCTCGTTCTCCTGACGGAGCTGGGCATTCTCGCGCCGCAGCGGGTCCCGGCCTTGTGCCTTGCGGCCCCTCTGCTTAGGCGTCAGCGCGGACAGCGTGCCGGCGTCCCGCTGGCGTCGCCAGGTGGTGAGGTTCGAGGAATACAGTCCCTCCTTGCGTAGGAGCGTCCCCAGGCTCCCCGGGACGGTGCAGGCATCAGCGAGCCTCAGGATGCGCAGCTTGTCGGCGGCGGTAAAGCGTCGCCTGACTGCCTTGGCTGGCACCTCAGGATCGGGCGCGGATGCTGGGGCAGCCCGCTGCGGCTCGGCGGGACGTGCGATGCCTACCCACGGACGTGCGGGGACTCGGCGGGCGACTGAGCTGCCCTGGGAAGCTGTGATCGGTTCAGTTCTCATGATGTGTGTTCCTCCCTGCCCTCTACTCTAATTTAAAGGGGGGCAGGTGTCTCACTTATATTGGCACAGAGGGGCGTGCCATATTTAGCAGCCGGTTCAAGCAGCATGTATTGTGTTTGGCTTTCTTTGCGGCGCTCTGTGGATGTTGCAATGAAGTTTGTGACCAAAGCTTCCATTACAGGATTTCTGTTCTCTACCTTTCCGCCTACGTGATAGAAGTGTTCCCGCGTAAGCACGCTGTGTTCCGACCAAAGGTTTTTCACGTATTCGTTTTCGCGGTAATCATTATGATGCCATGTTGACAATATGAATCTTCCTCTGAAATCGGAGAGCTTATTAAACAGCTCCCGCTCGTGAGAATCATCCCAACCGTTGTAATAATCGACATGCCTGTCAATGTATGGCGGGTCACAGTAAATAATGTCGCTTGGGGAGGCTTCTTCAATCGTCTTGTTAAAATCTTGGCATTTGAAAGTGAATTCTTTCAACTGGATGAGTTTGCTAACCCAGCCCACTTGGTTAATTATTTTTGTTGTGTACGACTGGGCGAACCGCTGCGGTTTTCTGCAAAACGGGATATTGAAGCCCCCTTTCCGATTGAATCTGATCATGCCATTGAAGCCCGCGCGATTGAGGAAGAGGAAATCGAGCGGCAAGTGTTCCGAATTAAATCTGTCTCTCACGAAATAATAGTGATCTTCGCCTTTGGAGAGCAGCATCGCTCCTTCACGTTCAAGATATTCCTTGACCACTTCAGGCGTTATTTCACCGGATGCTATTCCAGAGTAGAAATTAACCAAGTGAGGGTTGGTGTCGCACAGGATAGCGCGCCGTGGCGCAACATTGAAAGCTACAGCTCCGGTACCCATGAACGGTTCGATCCACACGCCCTCGAAATCGCTCGGGATGATGCTTTTTATCCAAGGCACAAGTTTTGTTTTTATGCCTTGCGATTTGATCGGCGGCACGCCAACTTTCATAATCATTTTTCGCCATTCCTTTTGTCAACGACCAAAGAAACGTCGCCATTTTTGTACTTAACAAACTCTCGAAGAGTTGATATCTTCTTCGTTCCACCTTTTCCGTCTTGGATGGTGATTTTCTTGTAATTCATCCAATATTCATCAAACCAGTGCTCGCCAAGTTTTGAGAACATGCCCCTGCCATTGATGATGTCGTCGATGTTGTTGATGCTGCCAATGTTGGCGGTATTGCCACTACCTCCTTTGTCGCTGGCAATCTTCCACTTTTCAGTAACAAAAAATTGGAAATTTTTTGCTACTGAGGCAATGGAATGTAGCTCATCAATGCCGTGGGCTTTTGTTTCATCAATCGTTGCTCCCTCAGTCCTATCGTAGATAATTCCAAGGCAGAAATGGCCTGAGTATGAGCCGTAGGGGAACTGAATGTTTTTCGAGCTGGTTCTGTTTTCAAAATACTCCCCATGCGAACCCAGCGTAAATCCATTGCATAAATGCGGCTTCGTGGGATTTCTGTAGGTGGTCTTGGTCAACGGCAAATCTTATGGATTCATCGCTGGCTTTGACAAACGATATGTCGGGGTAGTAATTCTGATGCTCGGCAAGAACAACTTTGTATTTGTTGGCTTGCGCAAACGCTAGGATTTTTGGGAAGAGATGGATTTCGAGAATTTTCGACACAATCTTGGTATCCGATGAGATTGTATAAACATTCTTGAAAATGTCGATGAACCCTTTGACGGTCCATTGACCGTCATCAGTGCTGACATGTCCTTTTAGTTCATTGACGAACGCTTCGAGTTTTCTTGCAAAATTTGCTTTTTCGGTCATCTGATTGACGCTCTAAATAGGGTTAGTTGAGTATATTACAGACTACCGTACTTGAGAGGAACCGGCGTGGTTGTTTGTAAGGCATAACTACGATTATACTGGTCTGTATAGCACCCAGCCCATGAATCCTGACAATATGCGGAATTCTCCTGCCATTTCGCAAACTTGTCAACGGAATTTCAACAGGACCTACGGCGGCAAAGGCCGCCTCAGCGGTCGGCATAATCCTATTAGGGCCGACCGAAGCTACGATCCTGGCGGTACGTCCACAGGGCTGCGAACCCCTCTGCCGCCTCGATTCAAGACATGCGTATAAATCATGGTCGTACTGACGTCTCGGTGACCGAGCAACTCCTGAACGGTGCGGATATCGTACCGGTGAAGCTCTCCTTTTTATTGTCCTGAAGTTCCCCCTCACCCGCACCCTCTCCCCCAAAAGGGGGCGAAAAGGAGAGAGCTTTCATCTCCATGGGCGCGCTACCGGTGCATGCAGTATTGGCTAATGGAAATCGCGGCTGAGGGCGGTGGCGAGATCGGCGTAGCGGATGCGTGCTTCTTGCAGTTTACTGCTTGGGCAGTCTGCGAATCCGATGTCCGGAAGGCTCGATTACGACAAATGCGTACGCCAATTCTTCTTCGGCATAGGTCGTGAGCACGTGCTCCAATTCGCTGTAGACTGCGTTTTGCGTTGAGGGTAACACGCGGAGATACAACACGCCGGCCCCCAGGGCTTTGACAAACACAAGGCCACCGAAGTCCCGATCCCGCGTGACGAAAAGGCGGCGTTCATTCCTGGCTACCATGAGGAGGTCCTCATCATCCGCCTGCGACAGACCAACTTGGGCAACTCGGACGACATCATGGCCGAGCGTGGCGAGAAACTGTGCGGTCGCGGCATAGACATCCTGGTCAAGTAAGAATCTCATGCCGGAACGGAGCGAAGGTGAATATCCTCAGCCGCGACAAGCGCAATCGCGTACTCGATACAGCCCCGGATATCGTCAGTCGTAAGTTCTGGGTAGTAATTCTGAATGATCTCGCTGAACGACATGCCTTCATTCAGCAGTTCCAGCACACTCTGGACCGTGATGCGCGTACCCGCAACACAGGGTTTACCGAAATGAACCTTTGGGTTAACGACAATTCTTTCTAGCATTTTGCCACCTCATTGGTATGAATTCCCAATCGTATTGTTTCAAGGCAGAGTCCGAAGACTTGGTGTAACCTACACGGCTTCTGAGCTACTCAACCATTAAGTAGATCGATCGGTACGTTACCATCCAAAACAGTTAACGCCTACGGTGAAGGCGAGGATCACGCAAGCGCTCTTACTTCTTCCTCCAGCCTATCACCGATCAGCTCCTCTTGCACTTCCAGATCGTAGTGGGATTGGAGGTTGAGCCACAGCCTGGCAGATGTACCAAAGTAGCGCGCGAGGCGCAGGGCTGTGTCGGCACTGATGGACCGCTTGCCATGCACGATTTCATTGATCCGGCGGGGATCAACGCTAATGTCTCTCGCGAGCCTATACTGCGAGATGTTCATCGGCTTTAGGAACTCTTCCAGTAGAATTTCACCGGGATGGATGGGAGGAACGTCTCGCTTCGCCATCGTGTGCACCTCAACTATGATAATTCGTTATCTCAACGTCGTACGCATCGCCATCTCGCCAGACAAAGCAAATGCGCCACTGATCATTGATTCGAATGCTGTGTTGACCCGCCCGATCACCCTTCAGCTTTTCCAATCGATTTCCTGGCGGCACTCTCAGCTCTGCCAGGGGCTCTCCGCCGCGTTAAGCAATAAAAGCTTGCGGGCGGTCCATTTGACCGAAAGGTGAGGTGTCACGCCACCTGCATCACCAGACGCTTGCCGCAAGCCTTCACATACTTGCGCAAGGTGGCCACCGACGGTGAATGTTTCCCGGTCGCCAAGGCACGCTCAAGCCTTGCCACCGCAGGGGCTTGAGTACCCATGCGCTCGGCGATTTGAGCTTGAGTAAGGCCAGCCTCCTGACGTGCCTTGAGCAACGCGTCAAGCAGCGCGGTTTCCTCGCGCTCGATGCGCTCAACCTCCGCACGAACGCCGGGACGTTGCATCAGTTTCTTCACCAGTTGTTCATGAGTGCGCATGTTTGACCTCTTTCATTCGGGACAGCGCCACCGCCTTTTCACTGGCGGGGGTCTTGTCGGTTTTCTTGATGAAGCTATGGAGCATGACGATGCGCTTAGCGATCAGGGTACAGAAGAAGACTCGGGCAATGCCCTCGGCACCTTTGAGCCGCAACTCGAACAAGCCATCGCCCAATACCTTGGTGTGCGGCTCGCCAAGATTCGGCCCCAGCGCAACCATCCTTCGGGTAAGAACGACATACCGGGCAGCCAAAGTATCAGGCAGCGCCAAGATGTCGTCTTGGACAGCTTCACTGTAGTAAGTAATCGTGTAGTCCATAACACGATCATAACAAACTTGTTATCTGTGTGCAATCATGGAATGGGCCGAGAATGGAGAAACCTTCCAACTAACTCGCCCCAGACGGCACGGGACAGGTGATTTGTAGGCCGAATGAGCGTGCGCGTTTGATGAGCGAGTGTATCTGCCGTTGGCGATAGCGCGCCTTAGCGGACGCGGCCGAAGCGCGGATGTAGGCGGCACCCTTGGTGAGCATGGTCCAGACAATGCGAGCGAGTTGAGGTAGGATGGAAAAACTGGACACCAAAGTCGTATAAAATACAATGACGGAGGTGTCAGAATGAAGGGGATTCCACAGGGAAGGTACACGAAGGAGTTTCGAGAGGAAGCGGTAAAACTAGTCACGGAAGGGAACATGACGATACCGGCAGCAGCCTGGAGGTTGTCATTACCGCCGTCAACGGTGGGGAACTGAGCAATTTCTTGCTCATCCATTTCTGCTGGATGCCGCTTGTTGTGGAAGAAGATGAACCGCTTGATCCAGCCAACATACGCCTCCTCGGTTTTAACGCTGTAGTGCCGCGTGCGGATTGCCAAACGGACTTGGTCGAGCAACTTGGGTTTTGGGGCATCAGGCGGGCGAGAGAGGCCGACGGCGGGTTGCAGATTCCGACTTGTCACGTTCGTCCTGTAGTCCCTGAGACTTCTTACGTTGGCATGCATGAGGATCTCCTTTCTTCACGTCAATGAAAGTCGCGGCTGGGGGTGCTGGCGGGCGGGTGCCCAACTTGAGGGGGCCAGAGGCGGTCGGCGACGAGGTGGACGACACCCTGTTCGGCTTGCAGCGTCCCGGTGACGCCCAGGAAGGTGGCGGTCTTGGCCAGGGTGGCGTGACGCTTAAAGACGTTTGGCCAGAGGACGACGTTGACGAAGCCGGTCTCGTCCTCGAGCGTCATGAAGGTGACGCCGCCCGCCGTTCCAGGCCGCTGGCGACAGATGACCAAGCCGGCGTAGCGCACGCGCGATCCGTGACGCATTGAGGCCACTGTGCGGGCATTCGGGATCCCCTGCGCCTTCAGCGCTTCCCGCAGCGGCGAGAGCGGGTGACCCCGAGGGCTATGATCGGTGCATCGGTAGTCCCAGGCGATCTCTTCGACGGCGCCAAGCGGTGTAAAGGTGGGGATGGGCTCTTGGACGACCATCGGCAGGGGAGTCGCCATTGACTTGAATCCCAGCGCCTCCCACAACGCCGCCCGGCGGTTCAGCCTGTCCTGAGCACCGTTCGTTCCTTCGACGGGCTCAGGACGAATGGTTGGCATCTCGAAGGCGCCTGCCTCGGCTAGAGCGGTGAGCGCCCCCTTATCCAACTCTGTGCGGCGGACTAAATCTGCAAGCGACGCGAAGGGCGCGATGCGGCGCGCTTGCTCGATCCGGTCTCCCTCGCCTTCCCCCAGCCCCTTTACATACCGCAGGCCCATCCGTACGGCGAAGCCGCCCGTACTTTCTGTACATGGTTCCAGGGTGCAGTCCCAGGCGCTCATCTGCGCATCCACAGGGCGCACGATGAGGCCGTGGCGCTTGGCATCCTCCACGATGGTCGCGGGGGCGTAGAAGCCCATCGGCTGGGCGTTGAGCAGCGCGCAGGTGAACTCCGCCGGGTAGTGGCGCTTCAGCCATGCCGTGGCGTAGGCGATCAGGGCGAAGCTGGCGGCATGCGCCTCGGGAAACCCGTACTCGCCGAAGCCGCGGATCTGGGAGAAGACGCGCTCGGCGAACTGCGCTGTGATTCCCTTGGCCTGCATCCGTGAGACGAGGCGCTCGCGGTGGTGCTCGATCCGCCCAGGCCCCCGCCAGGCTGCCATGTCGCGCCGGAGCTGATCCGCCTCGCCGGGGGTGTAGTCGGCGGCGATCATCGCCAGCCGCATCACCTGCTCCTGAAACAGCGGCACCCCCAGCGTCTTTTCCAGCACCGGCTGAAGCGACGGATGAGGGTAGAGGACCGGCTCCTCGCCGCGCCGGCGACGCAGATACGGATGAACCATACCGCCTGTGATGGGACCAGGACGCACGATGCTTACCTCGATGACCAGGTCGTAGAAGGAGCGGGGCTGAAGCCGCGGGAGCATCGCCATCTGAGCCCGACTTTCGATCTGGAACACCCCCACGGTGTCGGCCCGACGGATCATCTCGAAGGTGGCCGGATCGTTGGGTGGGATGGCGGCCATGTCCAGATCGAGGCTGCGGTGTTGCTTCAGCAGACGGAAAGTAAGGTCGAGATGGCTGAGCGCCCCCAGCCCCAGCAGGTCCACCTTGAAGAGGCCCAGCGCCTCCAGGTCATCCTTATCCCATTGGATCACTGTGCGGCCCGGCATGGTGGCGTTCTCGATGGGGACGATGGTCCAGATCGGATCGTGGCCCAGCAGGAAGCCGCCGGGGTGGATCGAGAGGTGGCGGGGTGCCTCCAGGATCTCGTTGGACAGCCGCAGCAGATGCCGGTGCAGCGGCGTCTCGGGATCAAGCCCGGCCTGACGCAGCGCCTCCGGCTCGATGTCGCCATGATGAGGGAGAAGCCGGGTCAGGCGGTCCAGGGATGTTTCGGGCAGGCCCAGCGCCTTGCCGACGTCTCGGATCGCCGACCGTGGTCGGTAGCGGATCACATTGGCTACCATCGCGGCATGGAAGCGCCCATAGGTATCGTAGACGTGCTGGATCACCTCTTCGCGCCGGTTGTGCTGGATGTCCAGGTCGATGTCGGGCGGCTCAGCGCGCTCCTTAGAGATGAACCGCTCGAACAAGAGCCCCATCCGCACCGGGTCGATGGCCGTGATGCCGAGACAGTAGCAGATCGCTGAGTTGGCCGCCGAACCACGCCCCTGGCAGAGGATCGCCCGCTGCCGGCAGAATTCGATGATCTCCCACATGGTCAGGAAGTAGCCCGGATAGTCGAGAGCGTCGATGAGGTGCAACTCCGTCTCGAGTTGCCTGAGGACGTCGGGCGGAGTCTCACCGCCGTAGCGGCGCTTGGCCCCCTCGAAGGTGAGCTGCCGCAGCCGTTGGGTGGAGGTGGTGCCATTCGGAAGGCGCTCCGAAGGGTAACGATACCGAAGCTCGGCCAAGGAGAAGGCGCAGCGGCCGGCCACTTCTTCGGTCCGAGCGACGGCCGCCGGGTCGTCGGCGAACAGGGCCGCGAAATCTGAAGGGGTCTTGAGGGCGTGCTCGGCGTTGGACCGAAGCCGGCGCCCCGCGGCCGAGACAGTGACGCCGTGGCGGATCGCGGTCAGCACATCCTGAAGGGGGCGACGGGCCGGGGTGTGGTAGAGCACCTCTGTAGCCGCGACGAGGGGCAGGCCGTAGCGGGCGGCGCGCGCCCTAAGCCACACCTCCGTTCGGATCTCGGAGGCTTGGCGGTGCCGGGTGAGGAGCGCGTAGAGCCGATCGTCGAAGGCGTCGCGCAGCGGGCCAGCCACTTCGTCAGGATCGGCGTCACCCTGTCAAGGGGCATCCAATTTTCCCTGGTTATGGGCATTGAAAATTCCCTACCCCCCCCGTCTCCCCGTATGCTGCATTACGCCATGGCCTCCGCCCCTTTGAGGAGGCCCGCCTTGATCTTCTCCTTCAGCCGATAACTATCACCCCGAATGCTGACGGTAATGCCATGGTGCAACAGCCGATCCAGAATCGCCGTGGCGATCACCCGGTCCCCGAAGACGTCCCCCCAGTTGGCGAAGCTCTGGTTGGAGGTGAGGATGACCGGCCCCCGTTCATACCGTCGACTGATGAGTTGGAAGAACAGGTTCGCCCCCTGCCGATCGATGGGCAGATACCCAATCTCATCCACGATGAGCAAGCGCGGGATCGTGTAGAGCTTGAGCTTCTCCTCCAGCCGATTCTCGGTGAGGGCCTTACTAAGGGTGGCCATCATCGCAGCCGCCGTGGTGAAGAGGACCCGGTAGCCGTGGTGGATCGCCTTGAGCCCGAGTCCCACCGCCAGGTGCGTCTTGCCCACCCCGGGTGGACCAAGCAGCATGAGATTCTCTCCCAGCTCGATGAACCGACAGGTGGCGAGGGTCTGGAGTTGCTTCTTATCCAGCGAGGGTTGAGCGCTCCAGTCGAAGGCCTCGAGGGTCTTGACGAATGGGAAGCGGGCGAGATTGGTGCGCATGGCAATATATTTCTCAGTCTTCGAGGTGACCTCCTCGGTGAGGATGGCGTCCAGAAAGTCCGCAGCGCTCCACTCCTTGGCACTGGCCTCCTGCAGGAGGGCCTCCAGTCGTTCGCGACTCTTGAAGAGTCGGAGCCGTTGGCAGTGTTCCTGGAGCCGTTCACACTGGACAGCGGTCATACGGCACCTCCCGCCTGGGCACAGGCCTCGTAGATGGTTAGATCGCGGACCTCGACGGTCAGTGTGTCCATCGCCCGATGCGGGGGTCGATCGACGGCGCGGAGCCGCGGCTGTCGGGCATTGCGAGCGATGGCACCGGGGCCGTGTGCGGGGATGACCTGGACCTGATAGCGGCCGGGGAGTTCCACATGCTCAGCGACGACCTGCCCCTGGTGGCGGATCAGAATCCGTCCCTCATGGCGCTGGACCTCTACCGTGCGTCCGATAAACCGGAAGGGGACGGAGTAGCGGTTGGTGTCGAGGTTGACCAGGAAGTCATCGGCGACGACTCGCGGGTAGGTCGCCTCCAGACGGAAGGCCGGCTGGTGGACGGTCGCCACGAGGTGTGTCTGCTCGGCGACGAACCGGTCGATCGGACGCTCGTGGGTCGTCCCGTGGATCCGCTGATCCGCAATTGTCATCATCCACGTCAGGAGCTCTTCCCCGAGGTGGAGGTCATCGACGAACTCGCGGCCAGGCAGGAAGTTATGCTTGACGTACTTCACCCCCGACTCGACCTTGCCCTTCGTCTGCGCGCGGTACGCCTGGCACAGCCGGGGCTCGAAGCCCCAGTACCGGGCGAAGTGCTGAAACGTCGCGTTCCAGATCACCCCACCCTCCCCGCTGGGGCGACAGACCGTCCGAGGGCGATCGTACAAGTGCTCCGTCGTGTGGCCCTCGAAATAGTCAAAGGCCTGTTCGTGGGCATCGAGGAACGTGTGGAGTTGCTCATCACGACAGGCCAGGTAGAAGCTCCGGCGCGAGT
>Ga0209514_10009602_pt1 | contig 10605 bp, 7 predicted proteins | sample Subgrocontami58m_FD_187452 | JGI IMG/M metagenome (GOLD analysis project Ga0209514, IMG submission 187452) | Subsurface groundwater microbial communities from S. Glens Falls, New York, USA - GMW37 contaminated, 5.8 m (SPAdes) (version 3) | ecosystem: Environmental > Aquatic > Deep subsurface >...
GGCACTACAAAACACTTCCCGGCTTTCAGATTGTTTTAACTCGCTGATTTTACAAGAATACGTATTCTTGTAAAGCCACAATATGGCCAAAATCACCCGTATTCAGAGCAAAAGTCGTGAACTTGGGCTAAGGAGGGCATTCAAGGCCGCAAGTTTCCCTCGTTTACGCTCATAGCCCATCCAGATCCGCTCCTGCGGATTCCAGCAGCGGGGGCGATGGAAAAGGAAGAAGGTGTCGTTCCGGTTACGGCCGTACTTGGCGTTCAGCTCTTCGATCCCCTGCCGGGCCAGCCGCAACAGCGGTTCATCCTCCGGGAGCGTTTCCTCCCCGGCGTCGCGAAAATCCGTCAACAGGCCGAAGTGCAGGTTAGCGCCACGATTTGCCAGAAACCGCACTTCCAGCGCTTCCATCAGTTCAGCGATGCTGGACGCGCTTCTGAGCATCGTCGGAACCACGGCCAGGGTGCGGAATTCCGGAGGGATCCCTTCGGAGAAGTCCAGGCGCGGCAGCGGCTGGGGTGCCACAAGCAGCGTCGCCAGCCAATTCACCAGGGCCACGGTAAGCTGGCTTGCACCGAGAACGGAGAGGAACCCGAGCAGGGCCATTGCCCATCCCGGCAAGGCGCCGACATGGTCTTTAGCCAGCAAGCCCCCGGCGAAGAGCGCCGTCAGCAGTGTGATTGCGCCCAGATAGAGGAGCAAAGGAAAGCGACGGCTCCATCTTAACAGACGCTCGTAGAGGGAAAGATGCACCTCCAGCGCCTGTTCGAGCCGGGGCAATCCCTTGTCGATCAGGTAGAAGCCGACATGGGCCACGCGATCATCGTGGCCCATTCCGTCCGCACCCCCCTGGGCCAGCCCGAGCGCCCTGCGGGCCACCTCGCTCTCGGAAAAGCTTCTCTGCTTTGCCATCTTTTCCACGACATGGCGGTAACGGTCACGGGTGGAAAAATCCATTTTGCTGTAGACGTCGCCGGGGTCCTGGCGCAGGGTATGGTCGACAACGCTCATCGCCTCGACGAATTTGCGCCAGTCCATGGCACTCAGAAAGCGCAGGCTGCCGATGCTGTTGCTCATGGATACCTGATCGGCCGCCTGTTGCTGGTTCTCCGCCTGCACCAGTTGCTGGATCGTCTGGCCGCATTCGGTGAGCCGCTGCTCCAGCCAGGTAAGCGGCAATGCCAGAGCCGGCCCCTGCCCCTGCAGGCGGCGCGTCATTTCCGCAATAAAGGCGCTCACCAGCGGCGGGTTCGAGCGCGCCATGTCGGCAATCACCAAAATCAGGTTCTTCGGGTCCTGCGCGGCGCTCTCCGTCATCAGGTCTGCCCAGTAATCGGCCAGGCTGCGGTCGAGACGATCGGCAGCGATCCGGGCGGCAATGCGCCGGAGATTCTCGATCAGGGCCAGGCGCAGCATGATGGGAATGGCCCACAATTCTCCTAGCTTCAGGGACGTGACAGTCTGGTAGGCTGCTGCAAATCTGCTGAGAATCTCCGGATCTACCCGTCCATCGCCATGCAGGATCATCTCCAGTGCGATGTCATAGACGCGCGGCAGGGCAGCCGACGGACCATGCAGCAGGCGGGGGAGTTCCCGGCTGTACCCCTTGGGCAAATGCCTCCGGGCGGTGCGGATTTGCTCTTCAATCAGATAGAAGTTATCGAGCAGCCATTCCCCGGCAGGCGTAATCCGGCGGTTGGCTTTCACCGCCTCCGTCAGCAAATTGTGGACTCCAAGGAGAAGGTCTTCATTCTCCCTGAGACGTGTCAGAAGCTGATCCGGAGCGCGTCCCGGGCTTATCGTGTGCGAGCTCGCGAGCGTCTTGCCATGGTGCTCCATCTGATCGGCGCTGAATAACTCGGCGCGCAGCGGCGGCTCGGAACAGGCAAACTTTTCTGCCAAACCCTTGCCACGTAGGCTTGCCCACAAACGAGAGAGGTTCTCAAAAATGGTTTTGGCGCTGAACTTCACTCTTCAAACCTCCGAAATAACCTTCCCTGAAACCGGCATATAGCCTATCTGCCTTTGTAAGTTGTACCACACTTAGCGGCAAAGTTCCGGCTTTTAATTGTTTGGGATCACTGTCATCGACTTAACGAAGCGGTTTCTAACAGGGCTAGAAATCTCTTTGAGGGGCGAAAGAAGAGGGTTCACGCCAGGACGGAAAGGAATGGTGTTCCCCTATCGGTCTCGCTGAGCCGACCCGGTGATGCTAGCGTAAGAGACTTGGAGTTGCACCCTGGATTATGTCGCCAATGTTTTGCAGGGGGCCTAATGGTTTTTTTGAATTTCTTCCGTGCTAATGGCGGGCCGACCTCCTGACGGGTCTCTGTACGTAACACAATTATCGACAATGGTGATTAAGCCCCGGAACTCCCATCCGAAGAATACCGTATTCCGCTTGAAAGAAAACATATCCAACCAGAAATTTCCGATCCTCTTACTCTCCACAACTGCTCATAGCCTGCAGGCACATTCCCATCTCGAAACTCCGTATGCAGTACCAAACCCTGTTCCGCACACCACGTGTTCAACGGTGGATAAGCCTTGTAACCCTGATAACTGTATAATGCATCTCGCTTCGTCGTCTCCACCAAGGTGGCATCCTGATCCAAGGTCGCAGTCTTCTGAGAATTGCGGCCTTGAATAAAAGCAACCATGTCACTGTTCACCTTCATCAAGCCGCTCTCTTTTTTCGCTTCTCCATACTTGAAAGGTAATACTCCTTGTGACATAATCCCTGCACCTCGTTGATGATAGATTCTTTCTTGCAAAAGTATCCTATCATCCTGTTACTACAGGGTCAACGAGGGTTTTCTATCTTTTTGGGTGAGGGATCAAGGGAGTCCGCGCAACGAATTGACTTCAGGAAAACTATTTTATAAGATGCGCCTCCTTTGCAGATATTTCCGGTGCAGTTTCAGGGAGGCAAACGCTATGATAAAAAAGCTGGCTTGGGGCTTGATCTCCATCATCGCCGCATTTTCGACCGCCGTGGTCGTCGGGATCGTCCATCCCCAGGAAAAGGTGAACGCCCTTTGGCTGATCACGGCGGCCGGCTGTTTTTACGTCATCACGTATCGGTTTTACGCCTCTTTCCTGGCGGCTAAGGTGCTCTCCCTCGATGGGCATTACGTAACCCCTGCGCACCGTCTGAATGACGGCGTTGACTATCATCCCACCAACCGGTGGGTGCTTTTCGGCCATCATTTCGCAGCGATCGCCGGCGCCGGACCGCTCATTGGCCCCATGCTCGCGGCACAGTTCGGCTATCTGCCAGGCTTCCTCTGGATCCTGGTCGGCGCGGCCCTGGGCGGCGCGGTGCACGACATGGTGATTCTGTCGCTTTCGGTACGACGAGACGGCAAGTCCCTCGCCCAAATGGCCAAGGATGAAATCGGCCCCGTGGGCGGCCTGGCGGCATCTCTGGCCGTCTTCTTCATCATCATTGTGGCGCTGGCCGGTCTGGGCCTGGCCGTGGTGAACGCCCTCACCAAAAGCCCCTGGGGCACCTTTACGATCGCCGTCACCATTCCCATTGCGCTCTTCATGGGCCTGTATCTCTACCGCCTCCGGCCGGGTCGCGTGGGCGAAGTAAGCGTCATCGGCTCCCTGCTGCTTCTGGCCGCAGTCATCCTGGGACGCTTCATTCCGGGATCACCCCTCGAACCCTTCTTTAGTTTCACTAAAAATCAACTGGTGGTGATCATCGCTGCCTACGGGTTCATCGCCTCGGTGCTGCCGGTCTGGATGCTCCTCTGCCCACGTGATTATCTCTCCACCTACATGAAAATCGGTACGATACTGCTTTTGGCCCTCGGCGTGATCTTCATTGCGCCTACCCTGCAAATGCCGCCGGTTACGCAATTCATCAGCGGCAACGGGCCGATCATCCCCGGCAAACTCTTTCCCTTCATGTTCATTACCATCGCCTGCGGGGCGGTTTCCGGCTTTCACTCTCTTATCGCGTCGGGTACGACACCGAAGATGATCATGTCCGAAAGGGATATCCCCATCATCGGTTTCGGCGCGATGCTGGTTGAGGGTTTTGTCGCCATGATGGCGCTCATTGCGGCGACGGTGCTGATTCCCGGCGATTACTTCGCGATCAACACCAAGCTGTCCTTTGAGACGCTCGCTTCCCTGGGATTTCCCGTGAGCAGGATCACCGAACTTTCCGCCCTGGTGGGGACCGACGTGGTCGGCCGACCGGGCGGGGCGGTATCACTGGCCGTAGGCATGGCCTCGATTCTCACCGGTATTCCGGGAATGAGCGGCCTCATGGCTTACTGGTACAACTTTGTCCTGATGTTTGAAGCGCTTTTTATCCTGACGACGGTGGATACGGGCACGCGGGTCGCCCGTTTTCTGCTCCAGGAGCTTGGCAGCCGCATCTACCGGCCGCTCGGCCGCCCCCGGTGGCTGCCGGGCATTGTTTTCACAAGTATGACGGTTGTGGCCGCCTGGGGCTACCTCATCTACTCCGGCAATATTGCCACGATCTGGCCCATGTTTGGCGTCTCCAACCAGCTCCTCGCGGCGATCGCCTTCGGCGTGGGCACGACGGCGCTCATCAAGTCCGGCAAGGCCAGGTACGCCTGGACGACCCTCGTTCCCATGGCCTTCATGTTTGCCGCGACGCTTACCGCCTCCTGGGAACTGATCGGCATGTATCGGGAAAAATTCGACCAGGGCGTAACGGCTGCCGAAGTGCTAACACTCAAAATAGACGCGTTTCTCGTATCTTTCCTGGCGCTGCTGGCCATAGTTGCGCTCGCCGATATGCTCTATACCTGGTATAGCTTCTTTTCAGCGAAGCGAAAGTCACTGGCGGCCACGGCAAGCGAAAAGCGGCCTGCCGAACCGGGAAGGGAATGAAGATTATCAACCAAGGCATTAATATCATCGGTTATTATGACAAAGTAGCGGGGGAATTAAACCTGCTCCCCAGGCAAGTGCAGACGGTGGCGCAGTTGCTTGCCGAGGGGGGGACCATTCCCTTTATTGCCCGGTATCGTAAAGAACTTACGGATTCGTTGGATGAGGTGGCTATCTCGGCCATTCGGGACCGCCTGTTCCAATTGGAGGAGCTGGAAAATCGCCGGGAAGCGATTCTGAAATCGCTGGGAGAACGCAACCTCCTGACAGATGAATTGCGGGAAGTGCTTGCCGCCGCGGCAACACTCGCCAAACTGGAGGATATCTATCTTCCCTTCCGCCCGAAACGCCGGACGCGGGCCATGATCGCCCGCGAAAAGGGATTGGAACCGCTGGCCGCAAGCATTTTCGCTCAGGGCGATATGGATCCCGAGGCGGAGGCCGCCCGGTACATCGACGCGGGAAAAGGGGTGGCATCTGCGGATGAGGCCCTTGCCGGGGCAAGGGACATTATCGTCGAGCGGGTGAATGAGGATCAGGAAGCACGGGCACGGATCCGTTCCCTGTTTTTTGAAAAAGGCGTTTTGCGCTCCCGTGTGGTTGCCGGCCAGGAAGCAACGGGGAGCAAATACCAGGATTACTATGATTGGGAGGAGCCCCTGACCAAGGCCCAGTCCCATCGGATCCTCGCCATGCGGCGGGGGGAACGGGAAGAATATCTTAGCCTCCGCATGACGCCGCCGGAGGAAGAGGCCCTGGCTATCCTGGAAAAACTCTTCGTCAAAGGAGACGGGGCAGCGGCAAAGCAAGTGCAAATGGCAGTTTTCGACGGCTACCGGCGCCTCTTGTCCGGCACCCTGGAAACGGAGGTGCGTTTGGCCACTAAAAAGCGGGCCGATGAGACGGCGCTCCGGGTATTTGCCGATAATCTCCGCCAATTGCTTTTGTCCCCGCCCCTGGGCCAAAAGTCCGTCCTGGCGGTCGATCCCGGTTTTCGTACCGGCTGCAAAATTGTATGCCTGGATCGTCAGGGAAAACTCCTCCATAACGAAACAGTTTATCCTCTCCTCTCGGAAGAGGCGCGCCAGGAAGCGGCAAAAATAATCGGAGGATTATGTTCGCGTTTCCAGATCGAGGCGATAGCCGTGGGCAACGGTACCGGTGGCCGGGAAACGGCAACCTTTCTACGGACGCTTTCGCTTCCCGAAAAGGTTGCCATCATTATGGTGAATGAAAGCGGCGCCTCTATTTATTCCGCTTCCGAGGCCGCCCGGGAAGAATTTCCCGATCATGATATCACGGTGCGGGGAGCGGTTTCGATCGGCCGCCGCCTGATGGACCCGCTGGCAGAGCTGGTCAAGATCGATCCCAAATCGATCGGCGTCGGCCAATATCAACATGACGTGGACCAGCGGGAACTGAAGCAGTGCCTTGATGATGTGGTCGTCAGTTGCGTAAATGCCGTCGGCGTGGAAGTGAACACCGCAAGCACGCAGCTCCTTTCCTATGTTTCCGGGCTGGGGTCGGCCCTGGCGGAAAATATCGTCCGGCATCGCAATGAGCAGGGTCCCTTCCGTTCCCGCGCTGAACTCAAGGCGGTAAGCCGTCTCGGGCCTAGGGCTTTTGAGCAGGCGGCAGGGTTCTTGCGGATCAGAGACGGCGTCCAGCCGCTGGATGCCAGCGCCGTCCATCCCGAGAGTTACGCGGTTGTGGAGAAGATGGCGAAGGATCAGGGAGGGTCGGTCCAAGACCTGATGCAAGATGAGAAAAAACGGCAAGCTATTGCATTAGGAAAATACGTAACCGGCAAGGTAGGTCTTCCCACCCTGCAGGACATAATAGCCGAGCTGGCCAAGCCTGGCCGCGATCCCCGGCAACAATTTCAGAATGTCGTTTTTGCCGCGGGAATTGAAAAAATCGGTGACTTGCTGCCAGGGATGAAACTTGCGGGTGTCGTCACGAACATCACCGCCTTCGGCGCCTTTGTCGATATCGGCGTGCATCAGGACGGCCTTGTCCACCTGAGCGAATTGACGGACAGATTCGTGAAGTCACCTGGCGAAGTAGTCAAGGTCAACCAGGGCGTCGAGGTAACGGTGTTGGCAGTTGACCCGGAAAGAAAACGCATTTCCCTTTCCATGAAAAAGTCCCCCGGCGCCAAAACTGATCGATCTGCGCCTGGGGAAGTGAAGTGGCGACGAATATTGAGGCAGATGGATAAGCATTGAACCGACCTGTTCCGAGAGGAGAAGCTCAATGCCACAACATCGTACACTTTACAGCGCAGAATTTGATTACTTGCCAAGGACGGGGTCAGCCGAGTATTTACCCTGCAAATCTGTCCTTAAGCGCCCATACTTATCGGCTATCGATTCTTCTTTTTTTCTGCCTTAGCCTGTTTCTTCTCTTTAGGTGTTTTTAGTGGTTTTTTCTTTTCGGTCTTTTTCGCGTCTTCGGATTTAGCCATGTCGTACCTCCCCGGATTCTAACAGATTTGCGGCACTATATCTTTTCACTCCTCAATAAGCAAATTTATTGCGTCAGTTTCTTCTGAAGAACGATCACTTTACATGTTTTTTGCGTTACTAATCAGCGAGGGTGCCATAGCAATTGTCCGGTGGGACGATGCCTCTTTTATCCAAGGATACGATACATTCCGTGGCGGGTGGTTTCCCCTTGCGGTTATGGGCCACCAGCGCCTGCACCACCACCCAGCTCACTTCACTTCTTTCAGCCATCATGGTGATCTGCTCCAAAGCGGCGCGATTGTCGAATGATACGGGGCGATAGGGTCTCGCGGCTGTAAGGGCGTCATATATATCGCAGACAGCCACGATCTCGACCATCCGATCATTCAGTCTGATGCCCCGGAGATATCCCGAACCGTTGTTCCTCTCATGATGATCCCTGGCGACGCGGGCGGCGGTGCTTTCAATGCTCTGTGAGTAGTAGCACAAAAGAATATACCCAGCCGTCGTGTGATGTTCCAGATTCTTTCTCTCGTCCCGCGTGAGAGGTGATGCCTTTGTCAATATCTCAAGGGGGACACAGATCTTGCCGAAGTCATGCAGCGGGCTTGTCGCCATCTCTTTTATCCTGGCCCGGTAATTGGGCACAAGATTCTTGGAAAGGAGGGTCAAATAGGCAAACACCATCAAGATGTGGCGGTAGGTATATGGGTCATATTGTTTGAAATATTCGATAGAATCCAACTTGGGCCGGGCAAGCTGTACCTGCTCCATTAACCCGATAATTTCCGCAAGTTCTCCCTCGTCACTGAAGACAGCCACGCTGGTAGGCTGCCGGATAAAATCCAGAACATCCTTTCTTACCGTTCCAAACTGCATCAGAGAGAATTTCTTCCGGTACTCTGCACCACTCGACGATACGAGGGCCAGCAAATCCTTTTCCGTCAACGTGGTTCCGGCTGGCAGCCACAATTGTCTGTCCAGGGAATAGACCGGATAATCAAGCGCTAATTCAGACATAGAATCACCCTCCCTCTTCTCCCCTTGTGCGATAATCTCGATCAATTTGCAAGGGAAAATCATTACATTATTGACAGGTGTCCGGCCACGTGCTAATCCCGCAGCATGGAAAATGTTCGTCAGGAGGCGCCGTTGACATTTCAGGAATTGATTTTCGCTTTGCAGCGATATTGGGCAAGTCAAGGCTGCATCATCCAGCAACCCTACGATATGGAAGTAGGAGCGGGAACCTTTCACCCAGCCTCTTTCCTCCGCGCCCTGGGTCCCGAACCATGGCGGGCGGCCTATGTGCAACCGTCGCGTCGCCCCACGGACGGCCGCTACGGTGAAAATCCCAACCGCCTGCAACACTACTATCAATACCAGGTCATCATTAAACCCTCGCCTTTGAATATCCAGGAACTATATCTCGACTCCTTAAAGAGCTTCGGCATCGACCCCCTGGATCATGATGTGCGCTTTGTGGAGGATGACTGGGAGTCTCCGACGCTGGGCGCCTGGGGATTAGGGTGGGAGGTTTGGCTGGATGGCATGGAGATCTCGCAATTCACCTACTTTCAGCAGGCGGGCGGGTTGGATCTTAAACCCATAAGCGCTGAACTCACCTACGGCATTGAGCGCATCGCCATGTACATTCAGGGCATTGACAATGTCTATGACCTGAAATGGAACGAGCAGCTCAAATATGGGGATGTCCACCACCGGGGCGAAGTGGAATATTCGGTGCATAATTTTGAAAAAGCCGATGTCGAGATGCTGCGACAGCGCTTTGATATGTGCGAAAAAGAAGGCATCAGCCTGATTGCCCAGGGGCTGGTGTTGCCGGCCTACGATTACTGTCTCAAATGTTCACATACCTTCAACCTGCTGAATGCCCGCGGGGCCATCAGTGTCGCGGAACGCACCAGCTATATCGGCCGGGTGAGAAATCTGGCGCGTCTGAGCGCCGAAGGTTACTTAAAGCAACGCGAGGCCATGGGTTTTCCCCTGCTGGGTCTTAAAAAGGGTTTTTAAATGGGCAAGGAACTATTACTGGAGATCGGCACGGAAGAGATTCCGGCGGCATTATTGCCCCAGGCGATGCAGGATATGGAGGCCATACTTCGCAAGGACTTTACCACGGCCCTGATCCCCCACGGCGCGGTCAGGGTCATGGCCACGCCGCGGCGGCTTTTTCTTGCTGTTTTGGAAGTGGCGGAAAAGCAGGAAGATTGTGTCCTGGAAAAGCTGGGGCCTGCCAAGCGGGTTGCCTTTGATGATCAGGGAAAACCCACCCCGGCGGCGGTGGGCTTTGCCAAAAGCCAGGGGGTGGATGTTACTGCCCTGGAAACGGCGGTCACGGAAAAAGGGGAGTACCTGGCCGTGCGGAAAAAAATCAGCGGCCAGGCGACAAAAACCTTGCTGCAAAAGATTATTCCCAACCTCATTACCACCCTGCCTTTTCGAAAATCCATGCGCTGGGCGGATTTTGAGCTGCGCTTTGCCCGTCCGATCCACTGGCTGCTTGCCCTTTACGGCGGGGAAGTCATCCCCTGCACGCTGGCCAATATTGTCAGCGGCGGCCTTTCCTACGGTCACCGCTTTATGAGCCCGGCATCTTTTGAAGTAAAAAGCGGGGAAGAATATCTCGTCCTTACGCGGCAGCATTTCGTCATCCCAGATCCGCAGGAACGCCGCCAAATTATTCTTGCGGCGGCAGAGCAGGAGGCGCAAGTCCTTGGTGGCAAGGCCTTCTACAACGAGGCGCTGCTGGAACAGGTGACCTATATCGTGGAGTACCCCACCGTAATCAGTGGGAGCTTCGACCCCGCCTATCTGGCGTTGCCCAAGGAAGTCCTGATGACCTCCATGATGACCCAACAGAAATATTTCCCCGTGGTCGATGACCAGGGTAAACTGTTGTCCCATTTTCTGACCGTCAGCAATACCTGCCCCCGCAACCCGGCAGTCGTGCGGAAAGGCAATGAAAGAGTCCTCCGCGCCCGGCTGGCCGATGCCAAATTCTTTTTTGAGGAAGACCGTAAAACCCCCCTGGAGGCGCGTGTTGGGGATTTGCGGGGCATGGTGTTCCATACGCTGCTCGGCACGGCCTACGAAAAGGTCTTGCGCTTCCGGGACCTGGCGGTGGAAATCGCCTCCTTGCTCAACCCCACCCTGAAGGACAAGGTATTCCAGGTGGCTACGCTGGCCAAGGCGGATCTCAGCACGCAAATGGTGGGGGAATTTCCCGAGCTGCAGG
>Ga0209514_10009604_pt1 | contig 10603 bp, 5 predicted proteins | sample Subgrocontami58m_FD_187452 | JGI IMG/M metagenome (GOLD analysis project Ga0209514, IMG submission 187452) | Subsurface groundwater microbial communities from S. Glens Falls, New York, USA - GMW37 contaminated, 5.8 m (SPAdes) (version 3) | ecosystem: Environmental > Aquatic > Deep subsurface >...
TAGATATTATTTTAGTTAATTATATATATAATTGATAAAAATATAATAAATAATAATTAAATTGATAAAAGATAAGTACAGTGATGGAAAGTTTAAAAAGAGTGATGAAATAGAGATTTAAATTATATTTGATTTATTTTTAATTAAGATTTTATATTTACCTTTTGCATAATGAATTAACAAGTTTATTAATTATATACTACTAAATTTGTTTATTGATTATTTTTATAATTTTAATATTCGAATTCATGTGATCTTTTAAAAAATAAAAATATGAACATTCTGTTGTTTGTATAGGTGTAAGATGCAAATTACTCTAATGATTTTTTATAAGTGGAGAAATTCTAATCGAACATGACATATAGCTAATTGTCTGTGAAATAAATTTACGTTTAATTGATATAATTAGTTACAGTTGGATTTATCATTCTGTTAATCTATTTATATTTTATTTTGTTGGTCTATAAGCGAGAAGGTCTATAGACTATAGAATTAGAGTTCTGTTTATTAGTTATTTTGATTAATTCAGGATTTTTAATGCAAATGTATAAAAATCCGTATTATATTATTTAAAATATTGTTTTTTCTTTTTATATCATAATTAGCTTAGAGACAGCTATTTGTTAATGATAACGTAACAGTTCTAGTCTTTTTTATTATAATGTATTTAGAATTTTTCTTATTTTTGAAAATTATACTATATTGTATTTTATCTTTGTGAATTTTTTATGAGCTACTACCTGATTTATTTAAGGGGGCACCTTATATTTATTGTTTAACTATCTGAAGGAAGTTTCTTAAGTATTCTGGAGGCAACTTATCTATTGAAGGGAGCATCTAATATTTATATTCTATTGATTTTATACTGGTAACAGACTTTTCTAATTATTTTTGTTAGAAGTAATAATGTTAATATTATTAAATTTTCTTTTATTTATTAATTTTTATTTTATTATTATATTATATACATCTAAGATATATTTTTATATATTTTATACTTATAAGATATATTTTTATATATCTAAGATATATTATTTTATATTTTATTATATAGTTAATATATTTTTATATATTTTATACATCTAAGATATATTATATACATCTAAGATATATTTTTATATATTTTATACTTATAAGATATATTTGAAATAATAAATTAAAAATTAATTAAGATATATATATCAGAAATATACATAACTGTTTAATAATATACTTAATATATTATATGAATTAAAAAATATTAATTTTAGTTTTAAAATGATAGTTAATTAATTTACATACAACGGATTTATAATCTAAGGCTTTATAAATCCTATATACAGTATATTTCTTACTCTAGTTAGATATTATATAATAAATATATATATAATTAATTATCAATAAGGAACTAGGCAAATTATGGATAAATACAACCTTATGGTAAAAAATATCAAATAATATCGACTGTTTACGAAAAACATAGCTATTTGCAAATATTAAATTAGTTGTTAAAATAGTGACATCTGCCAGATAGTTATTATTATAAATCTTAATATGAAATTTTATTCAATGGCTGCAGTAACCTTGACTGTACTAAGGTAGCATAATCAATAGTTTATTAATTGTAAACCAGTATCAAAGATGATACGAATTTTATACTGTCTCATTGATAAGTTTATTGAATTTAGAGTTATTGTGCAAATACTGTCTTTAATTAAACAAGACGAGAAGACTCTATACATCTTTACTTTAGTCTATTAATTATTTTGATAGATTGTAAGTTTAGCTGGGGTAGCTACTATTCAAAACTTAATAATAGTATTTAATGGTGGATTTTATTTATTTTATTTAATTTTATTTTATAATATTATACCACTTAACTGATTATTTTTATATCAGATATTATATTATTTTTTAATTATGACGACATTTAGAGTAATTCTATATGATAATTAATATCACATAATAAAAAAAATATAGTAAAATATATTGAACCAGATAAATAAAATCTGATCAATAGATAAAAGATACGTTAGAGATAACAGGCTAATTAAGATAGATAGTCCGCATTGAAATCTTAGATTGGCACCTCGATGTCGTCTGTCCTTAACTTCTTGGTGAAGTACCTAAGAAAAGTAAGTCTGTTCGACTAAAAATAAGGAACCTGAGATGGGTTGATTACGTTGTAAGACAGTAAGGTTTTTATCTGTTTAATAGTTAGGATGTAAATATTATAGTCCTAAATTTTTGAATATATTTATAATTTATTAATTAGAATATATTTATTACATAACTTAGATAAATTAATAATTAATAAAATAAAATTTACTATATAAAATAAGGATCGATTAAATTATATATATTAAATATTCATTGTACGAAAGGATCAGAATATGATTATTTGAAATTTAATAAATATAGTAAATATTAAAGTTAACAATTAACATATTTGATTTAATATATTTAGAGAGATATATAGAATTAATATAATTATAATTTATGATATAATTTATAAAGAAAATGAAACAATAAAGATTCTAATATAATATAAAGTAATTATCTTTTGGGAAGATAAAGTATAGGTGAAACTCCTATGAATCAGAGGAAAATCCATAATATAATAAAGTGTATAATAAGATAATAAAAAATAGAAATAAAATATATAATATATGATCCCACTATATGAGTAGATGTGGAAATAAATCTAGAAGTTATAAAAATTGAGATAAAGTTTGAAGTAATGATATAAATAACACCCCCATCCTACCAACAGAAAAACATAATGTCCTAACAAGACAGATAGAGGAGCTACAGGAAATATCTAATATCATTGAAAAAGATAGTGTAATACTAAACTTAAAAGATAATGAACTAAAAGATAAAAAAAATAAAATACTAGAGTTAATAGATTTAATGAAACAAGATCCAATATTTAAAACTAAACCCTTGACATTTTATTATACTAAACCCTTAGGTTATTTATCTAGATGGTCATATACTAGAGTGTTAAGAAGTATATTGACTAATCCGTGTATAAATATTAATAATAATAACAATAAAAAAAAAACATATACACACAAATGAGCTTTAGAAAATAAGCACTATAATAACACATACCATTTACTAAATCAACTAAATACTCTAAACCAGAACAAAAACCAAAACCAGAACAAAAACCAAAACCAGAACAAAAACCAAAACCAGAACAAAAACCAAAACCAGAACAAAAACCAAAACCAGAACCTAAACCAAGAAAATAGTAAAAACCAAAAAACAACATATAATATAAAAATAACCCAAATAAAAACGTTTAGAAAAACAATTGGATTACCCCTTGTAACAGAAGAGGCAGACCAAAGTTATGCTGATCATATATTATTTATATTATTAACCATACTAAATATAAATAAAATTCTATGTTATCAAATATTAAATGTATATAATATAAAGTATAAATATATAAAAGGTAAGTTAATAATAAGAATATATGAGTGTCCAAATAAGAGACAAATATATTCAGACCTAGTTAAATTTAATATATTAGAATATATAGATATTAAGATTGAAAAAATAAATTTAAGTTCTAGTTTATTGGCATTAGTGATAGAACCAATATTAGAAAATCCTCTATTATTAGAAGATAAAAATAATGTATATATAAATTTTAATAATTGGTATGAATATATAAAACAATATATGTGTGATAATACAATAAGTGAAATCAATCAACAAATCCTAATATATAAAAAGGTAAAGTTTATATTTTAATTATATAGTAAAACAATGGGTAATATTTGTTAATATTTATAATATATAGTAGTTAATTTTTTGGTATCATTTTCTTTTTTATCATTTTAAATATTTCTTTTCCAAATGGGGTTTTAGGCTTTTTAAAAATATTTATTTTTATGATCAATAAAAAATATGGTAATGGCATAGAAATATGTTGTTGGTCAAGCAAGTAACTTAAATAATAGTTTATAAATATAAATGGAGTTTGAACTTGGCTCAGAAGAAGGCTAGTTTATTGGTATAATATATGTTAGAAGATTAATATTTTATTAATTCATACAAATGTAGAGAATTTTATATATAGTTAAATCCTAGGACTTTTAATGCATATGTATAAAAGTCCGTAATATAATACAAATCATATTAATAGAGACTTAGTCTTTGATCTATTCAACTATCTATAATTAATATTAATATGACTCTTTAATAAGTTTTAATAGAGGTTAGGATAAAATAAATAAATATATTAAATATTATCAATATTTTAAAAACATTGATATTTTATATAACTCAAGAGACTGCATACTAATTCATTGAACTTATAATAAAAATATATATAAAAAATTATTAGTTAATAGATAAACAATTCTAGACGATGATAATTAACTAACTTTCTGGAGTATTAAGTCATGATGAAACTGAGATAAGGTTCATTCTAATTTTAGACAGCAGTAAAGAATTTTGAACGAGTTATAGAGATAAGATTCAGCTAATAAACTAGTAAGATATAGAATATAGATTAAAAGAATACTATATTTTAAAAAAGTACTGAATAATCTATGTGCCAGCATTCGCGGTGATACATGAAGTATAAGTCTTTTTCAGTTAGACTAGGTTTAAAAAATTAATAGATGTATAGAGTAAAGTAATGTTAATGGAGACTATTAGATACATGGTCATATATTTAACTAATATGAAATGATAATAAGTGAAAACTGTTAACCTATAAATACTGACATTCCACTAATTAAGGTATAAAATAATGATAAGAATTAGATACTCTGGTAATTTATACTGTAAATTTTAATTCTTTATAATGAAAATAAAAAATTTACCTGGATACTACGATTACATGATTAAATCCTAAAAGTATTGGTAGAAAAGAGTATTAATTGATGGTATATGAAATTTAATTTGATGATCCACAAGAAATCTTACTTTATTTAGTAAATAGATTAATAGAAAATCTAATATAATTAGTAGGTGATGCATGACTGTTGTCAGTGGTTATTTTGATATTAGATGCAAATATTATTAATTATAAAAGAAGACTAGTCAATATGTTCTATATAATAAAGGCTATCTTTGTATAACAATGTATTAAATAATATAATAAATATAATTATAAAAATAAAAAATATACTCAGTACATAGTTAATCTGAAAAGATCTAACGGAGTAGGAACCAAAAGTAATCATATCTAAGAGTAATATGGTGAAAACAATTCTTTTTTTATACAAATCGCCTGTCAATTCAAGGTATTATAATGGAAGTAAATAATTAAAATATTTTGGTAGTATATTCTAATTAATAAAGTACAATTATAAGACTATGAATAAGTCATAACATGGTAATGGTATAGGAATATGTTGTTGGTCAAGTATTAATAGTATTTTTAATGCAGCCTTAGGTTATATTAACGAATATATAAAAATATATAATACGGATTTTGATACATTTGCATTCAAAATCCTTGATGTTAGAAGTAGTAATAAGATAGCTTAATAGGTAAAGCAATAGTTTGAAGGACTATATAATGTTAGTTCAATTCTAGCTCTTACAAAGATATATTTTATATTATAATTAATATATAAATATATTAGTATATATGGGATGTCTATAAATTAGGATTTATAATGCACATGGTTATATTAACGAATATACATACATGCTATGCACGAGGTATATTCTAATCCGTTATCTATAAATGATAAAAAAATTATTACAAATATTTGAAGAAACAGGAAATATATCAAGATTAGATAATCATGTAATAATACCTAAATATTTAACACAGGATATTAAAAAAAAAATAAATAGTGTTACTAATATAAATAATCCAAATGATATACACATATGAAAAAAAGATAGCAGAGTATTAGATTATATTCAAAATTATATAATAGATTATACAAAAATAGACAAAATAAATCCAGATATAATGTCAAAAGTATATCCCTATATACAAATAGGACAATTATTTAATCAGGATAAATCTATAATAAAAAATATAAATAAAATAAAATTAATAATAGATATGAATTTAATGCTTTATCTAATGGATTATGCAGTAAAAGATAATAGAGAAAATATAATAGTATATGAAATATTATTAAAAATAGTACAATATAATAAAATAGAATTGGAAAACCATAATACAAATGATTATGTATTGTGTACATATTCCAAATATTATAAACCTCCAATAAAAAGAATAAATATAAATTATAAAAATATATTAGGTATAAGTCCAGGAGAAATCGAAATAATAAAATGAACAAACCAAGAATATAAAGAAATGATAAAATATACAAATAATTTAATAAATGAAATAGAAAAAATATTGGGAAGACAAAAAACAAAAATTATTATACCATATCCAAAATCAAATATGGAAATATTAGAAAATATATATAATGATATGATAATAGAATGTAACATGAATAATATAATAAAATAATATAACAAAATTTATAACTCAAAGGTAGAGTAGGTGTCTTCTAAACACTAAATAGTAGTTCAAATCTACTTAAATACTTAATATATATTATTTATATCCAAACTAAAATAATATATAATTTTTATATACAAAGTATATAAATATATTTTATACATCCAAACTAAAATAATATATAATTTTTATATACAAAGTATATAAATATATTTGATACATCCAAAGTAAAATAATATATTACATCTGCATTAAAAATCCTATATTTTAGATGTAAAAAATAAATAGATGAGTAAAATCCACAAGTCATAAAGATATAGGAATACTATATTTAATATTTGGTATAATAAGTGGAATAATAGGATCGATACTCTCATTAATAATAAGATTAAATTTAATAATAGAAAATTGAATAAGTAATAATGGATATAATGCAATAATAACAGGACATGGATTATTAATGATATTTTTTTTTGTAATGCCAATATTAATAGGAGGATTTGGAAATTGATTTATACCATTAATGATAGGATCACCCGATATGTCCTATCCAAGATTAAATAATATAAGTTTTTGATTATTAATCCCATCAATAATATTATTAGTAATATCCACACAAATAGAAGATGGAGTAGGAGCAGGATGAACAGTATATCCACCATTAAGTGGATTAACAGGTATATCAAATAATAGTGTAGATTTAGCAATATTATCATTACATTTAGCAGGATTATCTTCAATATTAGGAGCAATAAATTTTATAGTAACAATATATAATATGAGAACAATGAATATGACAAAAATGAGTTTATATGTATGATCAATATTAATAACAGCAATATTATTATTATTATCATTACCAGTATTAGCAGGAGGAATAACATTATTATTATTAGATAGAAATACAAATACATGTTATTATGAAGTAAGTGGGGGAGGAGATCCTATATTATTTCAACATCTATTTTGATTTTTTGGACATCCCGAAGTATATATAATAATAATACCAGCCTTTGGAATAATAAGTGAAATAACAACCAAATTAGGAGAGAAAGGAGTAGTATTTGGATATATAGGAATGGTATATGCGATAATAGGAATAGCAATATTAGGATTTATAGTATGAGCACATCATATGTATACAGTAGGAATGGATACAGATACAAAAGGATATTTTACAGCAGCGACAATGATAATAGGAATACCAACAGCAATAAAAGTATTTAGTTGAATAGCAACAATATATAATATAAAATTAAAAAATACAGTATGAAGTTGATATACAATAGGATTTATATTATTATTTACATTAGGAGGATTTACAGGAATAATATTAGCAAATGCCACATTAGATATAAGTTTACATGATACATATTATACAGTAGGACATTTTCATTTTGTATTATCATTAGGAGCAGTATTTGGAATATATGCAGGATTTTATTATTGATGAACAAATATATTTGATACAAATTATAATGAAACCAATGGACATATACAATATTGAACAACATTTATAGGAGTATTATTAACATTTATACCGCAACATTTTATAGGATTAAATGGTGGACCAAGAAGATATGTAGAAATGAGTTATGAAGTATATCCATGAAATTTAATATCAACAATAGGAACAATAATAAGTATAATAGGAGGAATAATATTTATATATATAATAAATGAAACAATAAATAATAATAATAAAATAAATGGATATATCCAATATGATAATAGATTAGAAACAATAGGATATAATATAAAAGGATATCATACAAATATAGAAATAATAATAAATGAAAATAATAAACAAGATAAATAGACAAATAAACCCCGAAGACCAACTCTATCAAATAAAAGGAAGACTAACCAAATTATTAAAAAGTTATACAATAACCAATACCAAAAACAAATTAACGAAAAATCTAAAGATAATAACAAGAATATCACATTGAGGAATTAAAATATAAAAATATGAAGTACAACGGATATATAATATACATTGAGGAATTAGAATATATAATATAATATAAATGGTTAAAAGTCTACTAGTATTTTTAATGCAGATGTAAAAATTAACGAATATATAGCAGACTTTTAACCATATATATTATATATTTGTTATTATAACCTATAGACATAGGAACAAATCTCCTATGTGAAATATATAATAATAAAATGAAAAGATTAATAATGTGAATTAATTATTATAAAAATTATATAAAAACAATAAGAAATGTAATAATGGATAAAATAACCATAATTACAGTAATGGTTAATAATGTTATAGAGTATATAAATACTCCAACTAATTTACTAATATTAGTAAATTGTATAGATATAAATAATGAAAACAATAAAACTAAAATGGATTTCATATATATAAACCAAGAAAATGATAATAATAATAATGACAACAAAAAAACTAAAAGGGATTTCATATATATAAACCAAGAAAACAATAATAATAACAAAGAAAACCAAAATAAAATAAATAAATCCGAGTTAGTATGTAAACAGACAATAAATAGACCAATATGGGAAAAATAAAAAAAGAACAGGAAACAGAGAGAAAAATATTATTAAATTTGAACTTTATATATAAAATAGTCCAAAGAAATCCCTTCTCAAAGGTGTATGAAAAGGATCTAAATATCCAAACAGATAATTTGGAAATAAAAGAATTAATAATCAAAATAAAAAAAACAATAATAAATAGGAATACAATAGTCCCAAATAGGATAATGCCCTATATTCCAAATAATGAAATAGTAAGAAAACCCCTAAGTTTTACAGAACAGGGATATTTAAAAATGTGAGAACAAAAAATAATATATAAATATCAATCAAAAAAAGAAGATATAAAAATAACAAATAATAATCCAATAGTTAATTTTTTAAGAAATATAAGATATACATATTATAAAAGTGACCTAACAGGGACACAATTAGAAGATAATATGTTATATAAAGGTATAACAGGGGAAGATCATCCAAAATTTATAATGCAACAATATTATATACCCACAATAAATAAATTTCTGGATATAATATTTTGTAGTAAAGAACTCAAGAAAATAAACAGTATAGAATACCTAAAGAGATTAGGATTCAAAGAATGAATAATAGATAAATCAACAATAATATCTAATATAGAATTACATATAGATAGAAAGGTACCACAAATAGAGGCAATAATATCTATATTAATGATAGTAATGGAAATAAATAAATCCAAATATCTGGAAATACTAGAAAAGTATAATCTAATAGATAAAAAAGAAATAGTCAAAGAAAAAACCCCAAATATTAAAAAATTAAGATATCCTGTATTAAAATGTAATATAGAAATTACAGAAGATAAATATACAGTATATAAACCAAAAGAAATAATAGAAACTGAGGAGAGAATAAAACTCCATAATAAATTAAAGACAATGACAAATCCCGAAATTCACAATATATACTCTAAGATATATATGATGGATGAACATATAAAGTTAAACATAAACCTCAAACAATCCGATACATGGATTCAAACAAATTATGGAGTATATAGATACATAATTTTAACAATCTTAGAATCATATATTAATGAAAGTGATTTTTGGTATAAACCAAATCATAAATTATTAATAAATGAAAACCATATTAATAATATATTAGAAAAAGTCAAAAATAGTAATAATAATAAATTAAATAAAGAAAGGATATTTAAACAAGTACAGGAATTAATGAGTAACGAAAATGTATTATTAATAAAAGAATAAATAAGGTTAAAAATCCGTATTAAATATTTATTAATTTATACATCAGCATTAAATATACTAAAATCAAGATAAAAGTAGTTAAAACATAACATTACTCTTCAAAAGTAATATTAAAGGTTAAAATCCTTTCTTTTTAGTGTAAAATAGTATACATAAATAAAAATGATAATATATAAAGAAATACTTGAATTAAATTATAATCAAGAAATAAAAGAAAATAAAGAAATAATAAATAATAATAATAAACTAAATAATATAAATGAAATAAATGAAATAAATACAAAAAATAATAAAGAAAATAAAATATTATTAAGAGGGGTAAAGAGATATAAAATAATAAAACAAAGACATATAAAATTTATGGATGATCAAATAAATAAAAGGATAAAAAATC
>Ga0209514_10009606_pt1 | contig 10602 bp, 10 predicted proteins | sample Subgrocontami58m_FD_187452 | JGI IMG/M metagenome (GOLD analysis project Ga0209514, IMG submission 187452) | Subsurface groundwater microbial communities from S. Glens Falls, New York, USA - GMW37 contaminated, 5.8 m (SPAdes) (version 3) | ecosystem: Environmental > Aquatic > Deep subsurface >...
CATCGCGTGTATCAGTAACCAGATAAGACCTGCCGCGCCGGAAGCCCCAACACTCGTCGGGCGCTAACACCTGCTGCCTCATCTCGTCCGCCGAGTCACCCCAAGCGGCAACCGCCTCCACTAAATTTCTGGATGAGTTGAGGGTATACACCGCGCCGCACCGGTCCGGGAAGAGCCGCCGCGCCGACTGCTCGATCACGCGATAGGCTTCGTCCACGCTGTGACAGCTTTGAAACAGATCGCCCATGTCGCTGAGCAGCGCGCTCTCACGATTACGCCGTTCCAACTGATCGATCCACGTCGTCAGTTTCTCGTTCGCCTGCCGCACCAATTCTTCATCGCGCTTGCGCTGGCTAATGTCGCGCACGATGGCAATAACAAACGTGCGCCGCCGTTCCAGACTCAGTTCGCTCATCGTCAACTCAATGGGGAAGGTCGAGCCGTCTTTGCGTCTGCCCGTCGTCTCCAGACTCTGCCGCCCTTCATTGTGAGAGCGACTCACGTATGTTGCAAGAGAGTCGCCACACAGATCAATAAATAGAAGATTGACGTTCTTGCCAATCACCTCTTCGGCTTTATAGCCAAAGACTTTCTCGCCCGACTCATTGATCGATTCAATTCGACACTCGTCGTCAAACGTAATGATCCCATCCATCGCCTGCGCCACAATGGTGGCGGCACGCGCCTGCTCTTTCAACGCCACGCCGCGCAGTGGTCGAACGACAAACCACCACAGAAACGGCGCCACGCCCAAAGTAAGCAGCGTCGAGTCTACGAGTGCTTCGATCACTCTATCGGATATTGGGACGACGAGCAATAGGATCATCACTGCCGCTTCGGCAACGAAGACAATGGTTAAGACGGTAACAAAGAGGCGGAGAGGGGAATACAGGAAGGAGGAGGAAGGGGTATGTGATTTCATGACAACCTCGAAGAAAGAATCGCTGCAAGCGATCACCTCAAGTAACTTGATTCACATAATACAACAATTTAGCCTCCATTAGCTATCAATGATTTAAAAGATGACATTCTGCTTTAATATCTGCGCTGAGACCTCGGGGCGCGCGAAGTGCGCTAAGACCTCACAGGACTGTTGTAGTTTTGGCACTCTAATCCGCTAACGAACTTTATTCCAAACTTTGACCGTTAGCTCGTGTGCGACTCCCACTAAAGTCTATTGAATCAGCGTTCATCAGCGAAGATCAGCGTCATCAGCGTTCAAAGGTTTTGCCAAAGTAAAGTAAAACTCGCTGCCCCTCCCCGACAACCCCTCGCTCTCCACGCCAACCTGCCCGCCCAAACGTTCAACGATCCGTTTCACTATCGAAAGACCCAGCCCATGCCCTTTGGCATGAACTTCTGTTAAACGAGTGAACTCGGTGAAGAGCGTAGCGCGACCTTCGGCTGAAATTCCATCGCCGTTATCGCGCACCCAAAAACGGATCGTGCCATTCGCTTGAGGCGTCGCCCCCACTTCCAAACGCGGCGGCTTGCCGCCATACTTTATGCCATTGCTCAAATAGTTAACCCACACCTCTTCCAGCCAAGAAGCGTAACCCATAGCCACCGGCATTTCCGTAGGCACGGTTATCTCGGCGTGATAGTCGGCGATCATCATTTCCAAACGCTGGCGGGCATTCTCGACAACCTTAACCATATCCACCGCTTGCAGTTGAATCGTTTGTCGGCGCGAACTCGCCAACACCAAAAGTTCGCGGATGATATTCAGCCCTCTCTGCGCCGAGCGTTTAACGCCGATGACCGCCTCTAACATCGTATGATTTTGAATGACGTCTGCCGTGTCAAACAATATCTCGGAATACCCCATCAAGTCGGCTAAAGGGGTTTTGAGATCATGGGCGACGGTATGAGCAAACGCTTCCAACTCTTTGTTATGTTCTTCGACGATCCTTCGTTGTTCGCGTTCCTCTTTGAGGAGCGAATCATTTTCCGCGCTATCCGTTGCGCCGATGAAAATGATCGGCACGTTGCGCGTGCGGTCATCGGCGCGCAACTGTTCACCCACCTCACGTAGCGTTGCCTCTAACAGAATTAACGTCGGACTCTCCGCCCGCGCCGACTCTAATGCGCTGCGTCCATCGGCGGCATAGCGGATACGGCTCCCGCCATCTTGCAGCACGTTAGACAACATCTTCAAAGACTCCGATGCCGTGCCGACGATCAAAATAGTGGTGAGGGGAGAGTTCATGGTTTCAACAACACCTGACAGGTCTGTTTACAATTTGGCGGGCGTTAAGTTCGGCAAGACCTGTCAGGTGTGGCGCGAAAATTCGGGAACTTGTTTTTGCATGAGTCTTAAGTGAAACGTATTCATCATTCTACAACGAAAGCGGCGCAGAGAAATTGCATTCTCAAAGTAGATCTCCGAGTTCTTTAAGAACTCGGAGATCTAAAACAAAAAGGGACTCTGTTCTTCACAGAGTCCCTTTTTTGAAATTTGAAGTTTTGAAATTTGAAATTTTTAGTTTGGGCTTTTGGGATTTGTTTTTTATTCTTCTTCTTCCGTTCCCTTCCCCTTCTTCGAGTTCGCAATGATCGTCTGCGCGATATGGTTTGGCACCACGTCGTGGCGGATGTATTCCATCGTGAACACGCCGCGCCCTTGAGTCATCGAACGCAGATCGGTCACGTAACGCAGCATCTCAGCCTGCGGCACTTCAGCCGTCACAATGCTCTTGCCCGTCTCTTGCTCCATACCCTGCACTCTAGCGCGACGCGTATTGAGATCGCCCAGGATGTCGCCCATGCTCGCTTCGGGAACGGTGATCTTCACCATCATGATCGGCTCGCGCAAAACAGGACCCGCACTTTGCACCGCCAACTTAAACGCTTCACGCCCGGCAATTTCAAATGCCATCGGTTTCGAATCTACTTCGTGCATCTTGCCGTCGTAGACAATCACCCGCACATTGCCCATCGGGTATCCGGCAATCACACCCTGCTCTAACGACGCCTTGATCCCCTTTTCAATTGGCGCCAGATACGATTTAGAAAGGTTCATGCCAACTAACTCATCCTCAAAGTCAAAGATGTCGTCGAGATACGGCTCAATGCGTAGATACACTTCGCCGAACTGCCCCGCGCCGCCCGATTGTTTTTTGTGGCGATAATGCCCATCGCTGTTCTTGGTGATCGATTCGCGATACGGCACGCGCGGAGTCTCGGTTAAGATCGCCGTGCCAAATTTTGCTTCGGCGCGGCGGATGGCAACATCAATATGTTGATCGCCCATGCCTTCAAGCAACGTTTGGTGCGTAGAGTGTTCGTGCCGCCAATGCAACGTCAAATCCTCTTCGCACAAGCGGCTGAGGGTCGGACCCATTTTGGTGGCGTCACTTTGAGTCTTGGGGTTGACGGCAACCGTATAGAGGGCGGCCGGATAATGCGGCATAGCGAAGTGAATCGGGTGCGTCTTATCACCCAGCGTATCGCCGGTGACGGTAGAACTGAGCTTCGCCACCGTTCCAATATCGCCGGTGTGCAGAGTCTTCACGGCGATCTGTTCCTTGCCGCGCATGATATGAAGTGTGCCGAGTCGTTCCTCGACGCTCTTGTTGTGATTCCACACACGCGTGTCAGAATTCATCACGCCGGAGAACACGCGCAGATACGTCATCTTGCCCACGAAAGGATCGGCGGTGGTTTTGAAAGCGTAGGCTGCTAACGCGCCTGTATCCGTTGGCTTCACTTCTTCGTCGCCCGCTTTGCCTTCGGCGTGCGGCACCGGAATTTCTGTCGGTGAGGGCATGTAGCGAGTGATCGTTTCGAGGATCGGGGTGATGGCGACGTTGGCGGCAGCAGAAGCGATTAACACCGGCACGAATGTGCAGTTATCCACCGCGCGTTTGAATCCGTGTGTGATCTCATCGTTGGTCAACATTTCGCCGCCCAAATATTTTTCGAGCAACGCATCTTCACCTTCGGCGGCGGCTTCCATCATCGCCAAGTGACCTTTCTCTGCCGCCTCTTTATATTCGGCTGGAATGTCGGAAGGCTCGCCCTTGCCGCCTTTGCGGGCGCGCATTGAGAGCAAACCGATCACGCCTTTAAAATCTTGCTTCTCGCCCCACGGGAACTGCACTGGCACAAGTTTTACATCTTTAGAAAGACTCTGAATCGATTCGAGGACGCGGGTGAAGTTGGCGTTCTCGCGATCCATTTTGTTGATGACGATGATGCGCGGCAATTTCATCTCATCGCAATACTGCCAGACCAACTCCGTCCCCACTTCCACACCCGAGACGGCGTCCACCACGATGATCGCCCCATCCGCCACGCGCAGCGCCGACTTCACCTCACCCATAAAATCGTTGAAGCCCGGCGTGTCCAACAAATTAATTTTGTAATTCTCAAACTCGATGGCGATCAACGACGTGCTGACCGAAATTTTTCGGCGGTGCTCCTCATCGTCATAATCCGAAACCGTCGTGCCGTCCTCGATCTTGCCGAGACGGGTCGTCGTCCCCGTGTCGTATAACAACGCTTCGACCAACGATGTTTTGCCCGAACCCAAATGTCCCACCAACGCTACATTGCGAATAAACTCAGTGCCATATTCTTTCATGCCAGAGCCTCCGGGAGGTGATAAAGTGCTAAGATTGTAACCGAGAAGAAAAATTCGTCAACGGAGAATATCACCAACCTGACATGAAGAAAAGCATACTCGTAACACTCATTCTGGCGGGAATCTTCGTCGTCATCGCCAGCATCGCCGCCGCGCGCATGATCGCCGTCGCCAATTACATGAACAGCGCCGCGCAATACGCCTCTGCCCACCTCACCGATTCGCCCCAACCCGTCGTCGGCGCAAAAGTGATCAACCCCAAACTTAAAGTATCAAGCGACGCTTACTACGGTGACGCCGTCGAGGTGCAGATCACCCGTCGTTATCAATCGCTCCACAATCTCGATCAAGATTTTGCCGTCACCTATTTCTATCAACCCGATGGCGTGGGATGGAAACGGATCGCCCCGCCCGAAAATTATTGGGGCGCGATTCAAAACACACAAGGGGATGCCGTCACCGTTATTCACCCGCAGCGCGATGCCAAACTTGTTTCTAATTTGATCAAGGTGATCGACCCGGTAATCTTTAATGCCTGCGCGAAATGGGATTGTGCCGCCGATTTAAAACCTGTGACCATCACCTTCGTCACCGATCCAACTGCGCGGCGCGATCCATTAACCTTCCTCGCGCCGCAATTCAGCGGCGTCCCCATGAACAAACAGGCAAACGATGATTACCTCTCCAACATCGCCGCCGAATCATTGATCACTCTCGCTCAAAAGATCGGATTCGATTCGCCTTACGCCCGTGCCTTTGCCTATCGAGAGATTCAAAAACAAAACTTATACGCCGACATCCCCGACATCAAAGCCCTCACCAACACGGCACTGCCCCGCCCATCCGAAGTGTGGGCGATCAACGCAGATCGATCCGCCTTCGCCGATTCGGTGGCGCTCTCGTTTTTAAATTTCGCCTTGAGCAAAACGTTTGCCAGCGAAGCGGATGCGCTCAAAATTCTTTCAACAAGCTCATCATTTGATGAATGGATGATCAAAACAAAACTTGGCGAACCGAAACAACTTGAAGCGGAATGGTTTCAATCAATCAAGTGAGAGATCGTCATTGCGAGACGCGCGTCCTTCGCGCCGAAGCAATCTCGTGTCGGCAGAGTCTGAGATTGCTTTCCGCTCCGCGAAGAACGCTCGCAATGACGATATGGCTGAGTATTACGACAATCCGTTGGCAGCACCTTGATTCGCTTGAATGGGTGTCAACGGATATTCAACAGATAAACGGATAGAGAAATGAGCGCGACCTTACATCCGTTTACGCGAAGCGGGTGTGCGTAGCATCCGTTGACACCGAAGCCAGACCCCTTAATGATCTGTTGTATACTCGCTCCCAACTTCAAAGGAGATCATCATTATGAAAACCAAACATTTACAAATCGCTTTCTCATTCGTCGTACTCGTCAGCTTAGCTTGCACTTGCAGCGCCCTGCCAGATTTAACCGCCGTCGCTAACGATCTGGCAACGCCCACTGTTAGCGCGAGCGGTGGCGGCAGCACTTCCACCAAAGTTGCTCCCGCGCCCACAACAAGCGGCGGTGGCGGCGCGCAGCCCACCAAAGGCAAATTCGATACCGTCTTCCCTTTACCGGCGAGCGTTAAAAACTTTACCGGCGCTGGCGGCGAAGGTTCTGTCAACTTTCAAACAGACATGAATCTGAAAGATACGATTGCCTTCTACAAGAAAGCTTTCGCCGACATGGGGTTGAAGGAACGCACCGTGAATACCGCCGTCACCGACAGCACCTTTAGCTTTGTGTTTGACGGTTACAAAAACGGCAAAGCCATCGTCATTCAGGGCGTGGCGTTAGGCGCAAACTCCACAAACGTCAACATTCGATTCGAATCCTTGTAATCGTTTGTATCCATTACGCTTGCAAACAAAACCGCGTCGGTCTCTAAGACCGACGCGGTTTACGTAATATGGCTTTCTTCAACCAATACTCCTACCTACTCACTTCTATCTTCGTCACCGTTGTCGTCGCCTTCTTCCTCTTGCGCGATGGTCTCTCGCGCCGCGATGTGATCGCCCTCACCTCCATCGTCGGCGCATTCGTCATCGCTTGGTTCTTCATTCGTCCCACGCCGAGCAACATCACGCAAGATCAAATCGAATCGATGTTGAGATCAGGTAAGCCAACCTTAATCGAATTTCAATCCGAATACTGAATGGCGTGCATTGCCGCCAAACCTGTCGTGGACAGTGTTGAAACGAATACCAAAGACAAAGCCAATGTGATTCGCTTAAACATCCAAAGCGATGTCGGTCAAATGTACGCTTCACGCTTCAACGCCCGCACCGTGCCAACCTTCGTTATGCTTAACGCGCAAGGTGAAGTAGCATGGACGATGGTGGGAAGAATCGAACCGAACAAAGTTTACGATTCGCTAAAATAATTTTCATCCTTCATAATTCCTAATTCATCCTTCCAAAATGCACCGCCTCTTCTTCACCCTCCTATACTGGTTCTCCCGCCCGCGCTGGGACACGGACATCACCCCGCCCCAACTCGTTGATTTAATCGAAACGCAAAAACTCAAAACAGGTCGCGCGCTCGATCTCGGCTGCGGCACCGGCACAAACGCGATCTATTTAGCGAAACATGGCTGGGAGGTTGTCGGCATAGACTTTGTGGGCAAAGCAATCAACACGGCAAAGCAAAAAGCAAAAGCGGCAAACGTCAACGTAGAATTTTTTCAGGGTGATGTGACTCGACTCGATTTTCTAAACCCGCCCTTCGATCTCATCCTCGATATCGGCTGCTTTCACAGCCTCCCCATTGATCGCCGTTCAGCCTACATCAACGGCGCGCGCCGACTCTTAACGTCGGGCGGCGTCTTCCTGTGCTACGCCTTCAAACCCGAAGCACGCATGAGCGGACTCTCGCCCGACGAGATGATCCATTTATTCAACGATGGATTTGTGAATACCAAAGTGGAACATGGAGAGGGAATGCCGAGCGCGTGGTATTGGTTTGAGAGAAGCTTTCATCCTTCATAATTCCTAATTCATCCTTCCCCATGCGCCACATCCTCTTCCTCTTCCTCGACGGCATCGGTCTCGGCGACGATGACCCACTCACCAACCCTTTTGCCCGCGCAAATTTAAAAACGCTTCATTCGTTGCTCGACGGCAAAAAATTTTTGCGCGATACGCCCGAACACGATAATGGCAGAGCGCGATTCATTCCGACAGATGCGGGCATGGGCGTGAGTGGTCCGCCGCAATCGGCGTCGGGGCAGGCGACAATCCTCACAGGCTTAAACGTGCCGCAACTCATCGGCGGGCATTGGGGACCGAAACCGAATCAAGCGGTGACAGAAATTTTAAAACGCGGAAATGTTTTTAAAAGTTTAGTAACTCAAGGGAAGAGCGCGGCGTTGATCAACGCTTACCCGCAGCGATACTTTGAGGCGATCACACGCGGCAAGCGCATGTATTCGGCGATCCCGATGGCGGTTGACGCGGCGAACATCCCGCTCATGACCGCCGACGATCTGCGCGCCGGTCGCGCTTTCTCTGCCGATTTCACGGGTGAAGGATGGCAAACAGAATTAAAGTATGAAGACACACCCGTGTATTCGTTGAATGAGGCGGGCAGACGGCTGGCAGAAGTATCGCGCCAACGGGACTTAACTTTTTTTGAGCATTGGATAACCGATGTCGTCGGGCATCGCGGCACAATTGACGATGGCGCGCGCGTATTGGAGAGATTCGATTCGGTATTGGGTGGGATTTTAGAAAGTTGGGATGATGAAGAGGGGCTGATCGTCATCACATCCGATCACGGCAACATCGAGAATTTTAATCACACGCACCACACGCAAAATAAAGTCCCCGCGTTTGTTATCGGCAGCCGTCGCGCCGAGTTCAGTGACGGCATCCGTGATCTCAGCGGCTTCACGCCAGCGATCTTGAGATTCTTAAACGGTTAAACAAAAAAAACCGAAGGGTCTCACCCACTCCGCTTCGCTATGCGTAGCAGTGCTTCGCAAGACCCTTCGGGTTTTGATCATCAATCTACTTCCACAAAAACTTGATCCGTCACTTGCTTGCCCAAAGCGTGAGTCGCATTTCCGACTCGAATGTGAATCGGTCCGCCGAAAGGCGCCTTCTCGATGATCGTCAGAGTCGCTTCAAGCACCACGCCGAGCCCCGCCAAGTAACGCAGTAATGCCGGATCATCATCGCGCAAACGGATCACGCGCGCCTTCTGCCCGACTTCCATTTGACTCAAACGCGCGCCAATAGTGGGCGCGATCTTTCCGTCTTTGCTGGGAATCGGATCGCCGTGCGGATCGATCTCGGGATTCCCTAACCACTTGGCGATGCGATCTTCAAAATCTTCGGAGATCACATGCTCCAATTTTTCCGCTTCGGCGTCCACTTGATCAAGCGGATAGCCCAACGCCTGATGCAAATACAACTCGATCAAACGGTGATGCCGAATCACCTCAAGGGCGATCTTCTCTCCGGCGGGAGTTAGCACCACGCCATGATGCCGTTCATAGTTAACGAGTCGCGGGCGATCTTCGGCGAGCTTCTTCAACATGCCCGTCACCGACGCCGGAGCAACCTTAAGTTGATCTGCCAGCGCATTGGTGGAGACTTTGCCATGCTCGATCTGCAATTCGTAGATGGCTTTGAGGTAATCTTCAACCGCGTGAGAAACTGTCACACACAGATGATAGTCGAAACACTAGAGTCGTGTCAATTGTTAAACTCGGTTGATTAAGTCGCGTCATTGCGGGTCACGCCAAGACCTGTGAGGTCTTTAAGACCTCACAGGTCTTATGACGCATCAATGGGCGTGGTATATTAGTAAAGCACTATGCTATCCGAATCAGAACGCCACACTCTTTTAAAAATTGCGCGCGAGACAATCACAGCGGCGGCGAATCATCAACCGCTATCGAAGATCGATCTCGGTTCACTCCCACCTGCACTGCGCGAAGAACGCACCTGTTTTGTAACCCTCACACTTCACGGAGGCTTGCGCGGCTGCATCGGCGGGCTCGAAGCGCGTGAGCCGCTGGCGCTGGACGTGCAGGAACACGCCATGGGCGCGGCAACTTACGATCCACGATTCGATCCTGTGACTTCCGACGAAGCCAAAAGACTGCACATCGAAATTTCAGTTTTGACCACCCCCGAACCTATCATTTATCAATCGCCCGACGAACTGCTGAAAATCTTGCGCCCCAACGTTGACGGCGTAATGCTTAAACAAGATTTTCGCCGCGCCACATTTTTGCCGCAAGTGTGGGAGAAGGTCCCCGACCCGCAAACATTTTTAGAAATGTTGAGCGAGAAAATGGGCGCCCGATATGATGCCTGGCGATCACCCGACACACAAGCGTTTCGCTACCAAGTGGAGATGTTTGAGGAAGAAAAGTAAACAAGGTTTGCAGGTAAACACGTAGACAGGTAAACACGTTACTTGTATACCTGTCTACCTTGTATACGTATTTACTTACACAATGAAAAAATTCTTGCCCATCATTCTGATTTTATTTTTAACGGCGTGTTCGTCTGCTACACCCACAGTCGCAACGCCGATTGTGATCACTGCCGTGACCACGCCCACCGCCATTCCAGCCACCGCACCCGCGACGGCATCACCGTCGTATCCCGCGCCATCGCAAGTCAATGTCGCCGCCGTGTACGAACCGTTCGAGCGCGGCTTCATGATCTATCTTGCAGATCGAAAACAGATTTGGGTTTTTATCCGACCCACGCTGGCAAACACCACAACAAACTTGCCGGTTAACTTTGGTCAATGGCTGGCGTATGCCGACACATTCAAAGACGGCGAGCCTGAGACCGATCCAACATTTGCCGCGCCGACCCGACTCTTGCAGCCCAAGCGCGGCTTCGGGAAAGTGTGGCGCGAGAACGCCCTTGTGCGCGCCGGGATCGGTTGGGCATTGGAATGGGAACTACCGTACAACGCCAGCCTGACGACCTACCCCATCGGCGCCATCGAGGGCGGCAAATTCAATCAC
>Ga0209514_10009625_pt1 | contig 10587 bp, 8 predicted proteins | sample Subgrocontami58m_FD_187452 | JGI IMG/M metagenome (GOLD analysis project Ga0209514, IMG submission 187452) | Subsurface groundwater microbial communities from S. Glens Falls, New York, USA - GMW37 contaminated, 5.8 m (SPAdes) (version 3) | ecosystem: Environmental > Aquatic > Deep subsurface >...
ACATCGTAGAGCAGCGGCAGCCGCGCCTGCGGCAGGATGTCGGCGAACGCCTTGCGCACCAGGTGCGTGAGGATCTGCCGGTTGGCGAGCGCGCAGTTGATCGCGGCGCGCATCGCGCCGAGGTAGTCCTCGCCGACCTCCGAGCGGATCGGCGCGCAGGCGAGCTCCCGGTCGGGAAGCGCGATGCCGTACCGGCCCGCTGCGATCGCCATGCTCTTCAGGTATTCGGTGCCGATCTGGTGCCCGAGCCCGCGCGAGCCGCAGTGGATCATCACGACGATGTCGCCTTGCGCGAGGCCGTAGGCCTTCGCGATCTCCGCGTCGTACACCGCGGTGACTTCCTGCACCTCGAGATAATGATTGCCGCTGCCGAGAGTGCCCATCTCGCTGCGCTGGCGCTTCTTCGCGAGCTGCGAGACGCAGCCGGGCTTGGCGTGCGGCATCTGGCCGTGCTCCTCGATGCGCTCGAGGTCCGCCTGCATGCCCCAGCCGCGCTCGACCGCCCAGCGCGCGCCGCCCGAGAGCATGGCGTCCATTTGCGTGTCGTCCAGATGGATCGCGCCGGTGCTGCCCAGGCCCGCGGGAATGCGGTAATAGAGCATCTCGGCGAGGTCCTTCTGCACCGCCATCAGGTCCGCGCGCGCCAGCCCCGTGTGCAGGCAGCGCACGCCGCAGGAGATGTCGAACCCGACGCCGCCCGCAGACACCACGCCGCCCTGCTCGGGGTCGAACGCCGCCACGCCGCCGATCGGGAATCCGTAGCCCCAGTGCGCGTCCGGCATGGCGTAGGAGGCCTTGACGATCCCCGGCAGGCTCGCCACGTTCACCGCCTGCTCGTAGACCTTGTGGTCCATCGCGCGCATCAGCGCCTCGCTCGCGTAGATCACCCCCGGCACGCGCATCGGGCCCTGCTGCGGGATCTCCCATTCGTACTCGGAACGCCGGGCGAACAGAGCGAGTTCCATGAGTCAGGCTTCCTGGTCAGGCACTTCCGGATATCGCCAGCTTGCCATGATTTGCCTTCCACACTCTCCCGATTTTAGGAAGTTGCGAAGCCGCAACTTCCGAAAATCGGGAGACATATTGAAACCCCAATTCTTCGCGAGATGTGTCAACGCGCGACTCATGAACGACTCTTCCACGGGCTGCAACACCCTCTCAAACATCCACCACCGTCTGCGCCACCCACCCGCCGTCCTCGCGCGCGACACGCAGCGTCGTGTAGGTCGCACCCTTTATCTCGACGGCAGGATGGTGGCGCGCCGCGTCGATGCGCTCACCCCAGGCGTCGGCGCTCAGGCGCGTGCCGTCGAGCCGCACCGCGAAGCGGCTGAAGAGCATCCTGCGCGTGGCCATCTCGTAGATGAGGCTGTTCAGCCATTCGGCGAACAACAGCTCGTGGTCCGGTCCCTCGCAATGGATCGCGACCGCGTCGCTCGGCGCGACCGCGGCCGGATCGGTGATCACGGCGGTCAGCGCGAGCGCCGCCTGCTCGAAGGCTTCGGCCTCGGTCGCACCGAATCCGCGCACGCCCATGTCGGCCTCGTGCGGATAGTGTTCCCAGTGCGGCGTCACGGGAGCGAAGCGCGTGCCTGGCCGCTCAGTGCAACTTGCCTTCCTCCTCCGCGTCGAGCCAGTCGCGCAGGTCCGATTCCGGAGTGACGCGGCGCCGGGCCGCCTGGTGTTGCGCCGCAAGCTCGATCATGCGGTAGTGCCCTTCGGCGGAGAGCGGCGTCGCCGGAGTCCGCTCCCTGGATCTCCGGCTCCAGGCGTCGAGGGTCGACCACGACGGCACTGCTGCCAGGAAAGCGGCATTCGGGAACAGCATTTCCTTCGATGCTTTTGCGGTCTTCATTCCGGGACTCCAAAAAAAACCTCGTTCATCGATCACGTCTGCCGGCAGCTTATCCCATAGAGTCAACTGCGTCTCGTGCCGAGGCAGGGCTGTCGCGCCGGAGAAGGAATAGCCGTTCCCTCCCAGGCGCTTCGCCGCGTACATCGCGGCGTCGGCGCGCCTGAGCAGGGCGCTCTCGTTGCCGGCGTCGGCAGGGAACAGGCATGCCCCGATGCTCAGGCTCACCTGGACGGCGCGCTCCTCGGCCCTGGCAGGGGCCCTGAAAGCCATGAGCATCTTCTCGAATACCTTGGCTGCGCTGGACGCCTCGCCGACGTCCACGAGGATCAGGCCGAATTCGTCCCCGCCCAGACGGGCGACCGTGTCCACTTCGCGCACGAACTGCTGGAGCCTCGCCCCGACCGCCTGCAGCACCGCATCGCCCGCGGCGTGCCCGAGGGTGTCGTTGACCTCCTTGAACCGATCGATGTCGGCGATGGCGAGCGTGAAACCTTCCCGCCTTCGCAATGCATACTTCAATGTCTGGCCCAGTCGATCGAGAAACAGGCTGCGGTCGGGCAGATCGGTGAGGCTGTCGTGGGTCGCCTGGTGCATCAGGCGATCGATGTTCCGCACACGCGTGCTCGCGTCCCTGCCCGCGGAGACGAAGTGGGTGATCTGCCCGGAGCCGTCGGCGAAGGGGATGATGACTTCGTCTTCGCGGAAAAGCTCGCCGTTCTTCCTCCGGTTGGAGAATATGCCGCGGAACACGGCGCCCGCGCAAATCGTCGCCCAGAGGTTGCAGTAGAAGTCCTCGCCATGCTGCCCGGACCTCACGATCACGGGAGTGAGGCCGACGGCCTCGCTCCGGATGAATCCGGTCAACGCCTCGAAGGCCGGATTGACGAACTCGATGACGCCTCTCGCGTCGGTGATGACGATCGCATCGGTCGAGCGTTCGGCGACCGATTCGAGCGCTTCGAAACTCCTGCGATGAGCGGGTCTGCGTGCCATGTTGGCCTGCAATCGCAATATCAGTTATCCCTCACCCGCGGAACGCCCTCCTCCGCGGGCTCGCCCGTCTCGGAATCGATCCAGTCCGCGATTCCGATATCGGCTTCGGCTTCCTCGAGCGTCTCGCCCGGCTCGATTTCGCCGTCGTCGTGGTACTGCATGTCCATGACCGCGGCAAGCAGCGTCGGGAACGGGCCGAAGTCCCTGCCGCCGGAGGTGGCCTGCCAGTAAAACCCGTCGGGGCGCTCGATGATGCGGGTGCTGTCGTATTCGGGCGGCGTTTCCGGAATCACCTGGATCATCGCTAAATCTCCAGTTCGCGCCGCTGCGCTCGGGATTCGACGGCGCACGTTTTCACGTTACGCGCCGCGGCAGTTGAATCCTTGACCTGGGTCAACCGGCATCCGCGGGCGGCGAATTGAGCTGCTTGATCATGAACATGCATTCCAGGTGCAAGCCGCCGGGCAGCTCGTAGAAGCGCTTCACCTGAGACTCGAAGCCAGCGCGCTCGTAGAACGGCACGGCGTTGAGCGACGCCGAAAGAAAGATCGATCTGAATCCCGCGCGGCGCGCGCGCGCCTCGGATTCGGCGAGCAGCGCCCGCCCGACGCCGCGGCCGTGCGCCTCCGGCAGCACGTAGGTCGCCTCGACCTCGCCGGTGTTCGCGTCGAACTGGCCATAGCCGAGAATGTCGCCTTCATCTTCCGCGACGAAGACGCGGCCGGAGCGCAGCGCCTCCTCGTGTCCGTGCGGCGAAGGAAACGCCGCCCAGGCTTCGATCTGCTCGCGCGTGTAATGCGCCGATACCGTCTCCCGGACCGAGCGCGCATGCACCTGCAGGATCGCATCCCTGTCATCCATCGTCGCGGTCCTGACTAGCATCGGAACATCTCCGGCCCGCCCTTTCATTCGCGTCGGTCAAGACACCTTATCACGGAGTGCATGCCGGTTCGGCGGTATCATTCCCTCGGTTCAATCGACAACGGGGTTTCAATCGCCATGTCGCTGCGACAAGAAGAACTGCAGGAGATCCGCGACGCCGTCGGCCGGCTGTGCGCCGGCTTTCCCGGAGAGTACTGGCGCGAGCTGGACCGCGCGCGGCAGTACCCGACCGAATTCGTGCGCGCGCTCACCGAGGCGGGCTATCTCTCCTGCCTGATCCCCGAGGAATACGGCGGGACGGGACTGGGGCTCACCGCGGCCGCGGCGATCCTCGAGGAGATCCAGAGAAGCGGCGCGAACGGCGCCGGCTGCCACGCGCAGATGTACATCATGGGCGCGCTGCTGCGCCACGGCAGCGAGGAGCAGAAGCGCCGCTACCTGCCGAAGATCGCGACGGGCGAGCTGCGCCTGCAGGCCTTTGGCGTCACCGAGCCCACCGCCGGCACCGACACGACATCCATCCGGACCGCGGCAGTGCGCGAAGGCGACCGCTACGTCGTCAACGGCCAGAAGGTCTGGACCTCGCGCGCCGAGCACTCCGACCTGATGCTGCTGCTCGCGCGCACCACGCCGCGCGAGCAGGTGAAGCGCAAGACCGAGGGGATTTCGGTGTTCCTGGTCGACATGCGCGAGGCGCTCGGCCGCGGGCTCACCATCCGGCCCATCCGCACCATGATCAACCACGCGACCACCGAGGTGTTCTTCGACAACCTCGCGGTGCCCGCGGAGAACCTGGTGGGAGAGGAAGGCAAGGGCTTCCGCTACATCCTCGACGGCATGAACGCCGAGCGCATCCTGATCGGCGCCGAGTGCATCGGCGACGCGCGCTGGTTCATCGCCAAGGCCGCGGCCTACGCGAACGAGCGCCGCGTGTTCGGCCGGCCGATCGGCCAGAACCAGGGCGTCCAGTTCCCGATCGCGCGCGCCTACATGGCGACCGAGGCCGCGGCGCTCATGGTCGAGCGCGCGGCGACGCTCTACGAGCAGGGCAAGCCCTGCGGCAAGGAAGCCAACATGGCGAAACAGCTCGCCTCGGAGGCGTCGTGGCAGGCAGCCGACATGTGCCTGCAGACCCACGGCGGATTCGGCTTCGCCGAGGAATACGACGTCGAGCGCAAGTTCCGCGAGACCCGCCTGTACCAGATCGCGCCCATCTCGACCAACCTGGTGCTCTCCTACCTCGCCGAGCACGTGCTCGGATTGCCGCGCTCGTATTGAGTAGGTTGAGCACCGGCCATTCGCTCACCTTGCCGGCGAGCTCCGGATGCGCGCCGGGCGTAATGCCGTAATTCGAGCCGCCGGCCCATGCGACCAACGGGGCGGCGAGCGGGAGTGCGATCAATCCTGCTCGCCGGTGGTTCCATACGGCCACGAACATCCGGCATCAAGGCTTCGCTCCGGCGCGACCCGGATGTGCTGGACACCATGTTTGATGCAAATCACATATCTTCGCCCTGTTTGTCCATACCCTTGGTCGTCTCATCGCGTTTGGTGACCCCAGCGCAAGCGACTTTCGCTGGAAAACGGCGGATCCGGTTTCCGATTCGACCGTCGTCAAGAGAACCAAAAAAAATACCCCAGCCACGGGTGCGAGGCTCAAGTGTCATTGTAAAGGCCGGATCGCGCCGACGCCGGTTTGCACTGCTGTTTCCGTCGAGGAGGAGGAACCATGAACAGGGAAGTCATCTACTCGGTGAGAGGTCCACGGCTGCTGCCGGAAATGACATCGGAAGAGATAGGCGAGGAGCTGAAACATACCGACGTCATCATCTTCCCCGTGGCCTCGACAGAGGTCCACGGCCCGCACCTTCCGCTCGCCGCCGATACCATTCAGGGGACCGATGCGGTTAGAAGGATCGTGGCCAAGTTCGCTTCGGAAGGAATCCGGGTTGTCGGTGGCCTTCCGATCCCGCTCGGCATCTCAATGCAACAGTTGGACTTTCCGGGGACCATTTCCCTTTCGACCGACACGATGATGGCGGTCATCAGGGACGTGTGCAACAGCGTCATCAAGCATGGCTTCCGCAGGATCGTGCTGGTGATGTCCCACGACGGCAACCTGGGCGTGCTCTACTCGGCGGCGGAGGAGATATCCAAGCAACCCGGCGTGCGCGTGCTGCTCATCAACTGGCTGCCGTTTCTCAGGAGCAAGTACACCGAGGTCCTCAAATCCAAATCGGGGGGCCACGGCGGCGAGGGGGAAACCGCGCGGGTGCTCGCCTCCATTCCGGAGCTGGTGCATCTGGACCGCGCCAAGGTCGGACCCGTGGAGGGCGGCGAAGGTCCGAAGCTGGAAAGCGACGTGTCGGTGCATTTCGGCGGCGGCACCTTCGACCCCGCCAGGGGGCTGAAAGACAAGACGCCCATTGGCTCGTTCGGCGATCCGAGGGGTGCCACCGCCGAGATCGGAGAGAAGTGCTACGCCATCATCGAGGATTGGGCCTGCGAGGTGATCAAGCGCCACTTTGAACTGTAGCGGCGGGCACGCAACCTGTCGGTTGCGACCGGATCCAGTACCGGAGCTGCGTCGCGCGGCCGGGCCAGGGGAGGAGACGAGCATGCGAATGTCGCACCGGAGTTCCGCCGCGCGGGCCGACCGGCAGGCGGTCAGCAACGTCGTCGGCCTCTGCGGCATCTGCCCCGGGGGATGCGGCGTGGAGATCGAGCTCGTCGACGGGCGCATCGAGCGGCTCAAGCCGCTGAAGGGCCATCCGGCGGGGATCGTCTGTCCGCGCGGCGTCAAAGCGAAGGAAATCGTCTACTCCCCCGACCGGCTGCTCCACCCGCTGGCGAGAATCGGCGCAAAGGGCGAAGGACGGTTCGAGCGCATCGCGTGGGACGCGGCGCTCGACCGCATCGCGGAGCGGCTGCTCGATATCAAGCGCACCTCGGGACCCGAAGCGGTGATGACCTACATCGGCCGCGGCCTGTTCGACAGCGGACTGGTGGAGGCGTTCGCTCCGCCCGGGGTCAACAACTTCAGCTCAAAGAGCCTGATCTTCCCGTTCGGCTCGCCCAACAACGCAGGCTGCGGCTCGGTCTGTCAAACCGCTTACGGAATGCTCGCGGCCATCCCCACCTTCGGCCTGGGCATGGCGGCGACCTATCCCGATTTCGACAACGCGCGCCTGATCGTCGTCTGGGGAGCGAATCCGGCGACCGACTCGCCGCCGACCGCGATGCGCAAGATCCTCGCGGCGAAGAGAAAGGGAGCGCATCTGATCGCCATCGACCACATGCGCAGCCACGCCGCTGCCAATGCGCACCAGTGGATACCGGTCCGCTCGGGCACCGACGGCGCGCTCGCCCTGGGCATGATCAACGTCGTCATCGAGGAGCGGCTCTACGACCGGGAATTCGTCGACAACTGGACCCTCGGGTTCGACGAGCTGCGCGCCTACGCCGCGGGCTTCCCGCCCGAGGAGGTCGAGCGCATCACGCGCGTGCCCGCCGCCGTCGTCGTCGAGACGGCCCGGGCGATCGCCAACGCGAAACACGCGACGCTGTCGATGTACACCGGGCTCGAGTACACCGACAGCGGGGTGCAGAATCTGCGCGCGGTGTTCGTGCTGTTCGCCATCACCGGCAACCTCGACGTTCCCGGCGGCATCATGCTGCGCGCCAAGCGGAAGGCGCCGTATCGGCGCACCAACATTCCCCCGCCGCCGGACGTCAAGCCGATCGGCTACGACAGATACCCGCTGTTCTGCGAGCTCACCAAGAGCGCGCAGTTCATGGAGGCGCCGCGGGCGATCCTCGAAGGCGACCCCTACCCGGTGAAGGCGCTCGTTGTCGCCGGCGCTTCGATCATCACCGGATATCCGGATCCGGATTTGTGGAAGCGCTGCTTCGCCGCGCTCGACCTGCTCGTGGTGGCCGACCGCTTCATGACCGCGGACGCGCAGTACGCCGACTTCGTGCTGCCCGCCACCACGTACTTCGAGAACAAGGGCTACCAGAAGTATCCGGGCTACCTCCAGTTGCGCGAACGCGTGATCGAGCCGCTGGGCGAGGCGCGCAGCGATTACTGGATCTTCACGCAACTCGCCCGCAGGCTCGGTTACGGCGAGCTGTTCCCGGCAGACGAGGACGCCCTGGCCGAGTTCGTGCTTCGCGATCACCCGGTGGGGATCGACGAGCTGCGCCGGCATCCCGAGGGCGTGCGCTTCGGCAAGCCCGAGGAGCACCGCAAGTACGAGAAGGGGCTGCTCAGGGAAGACCGGCAGCCGGGCTTCGAGACACCGTCGGGAAAGGTCGAAATCGCCTCGAGCCTGCTGGCGAAATACGGCTTCGACGCATTGCCCAAGTACACCGAGCCGGGCGAGGGGCCGCTCGCGAACCCCGAGCTTGCCCGAGAGTACCCGCTGGTGCTGAACACCGGCGCGCGCATCCAGTCGACCTTCCGCTCGCAGCATCTCAACATCCCCGGCCTGCTCGCGATGCAGCCCGAGCCGCAGGTGCTGATCCATCCCGTCGACGCGGCGGCGCGGCGAATCGCGCAGGGCGATCTCGTCCACGTTCGCACGCCGCGCGGCCGCGTCCCGTTCAGTGCGCACGTCACAGACGCGGTGATGGCCGGCGGCGTGGAGCTCAACGTGGGCGGCGGCGGCCCCATCCAGACCGAGGCGTGGCGGCGCGCCAACGCCAACTACCTCACCGACTACTTCAACCGCGACCCGATCTCGGGCTTCCCCGCGTACAAGGCGCTGCTGTGCGAGGTGGAAAAGCTGCCGCCCGAAGCGGCGCATCAGCCCGCCGCCTGATGCGGGCGCGGCCGGCAATGGCGGCAGATCCCCGCGCATCGACGATCCGCTTCCTGCTCGACGGCGAGGTGAGGACGCTCGAGGGCATCGCGCCGACGCGCACGGTGCTCCAGGTGCTGCGCGAGGACCTGGGCCGCACCGGCTCCAAGGAAGGCTGCGCCGAAGGCGATTGCGGGGCATGCGCGGTCGTGCTCGCCGAGCGGCACGCAGGCGGCGTGCGCTATCGCGCCATGAACTCCTGCATCCAGTTCGCCCCGACGCTCGACGGCAAGGCGCTGATCACCGTCGAGAGCCTGAGAGGGCCCGACGGATCGCTGCATCCGGTGCAGCAGGCGCTTGCCGACGGCCATGCCACGCAATGCGGCTTCTGCACGCCCGGATTCGTGATGTCGCTGTTCGCGCTCTACAAGACGCAAAGCGCGCCGTCGCGCCAGGTGATCAATGACGCGCTGTCCGGCAACCTGTGCCGCTGTACCGGCTACCGGCCCATAGTCGATGCGGCGCGCGCCATGTACGCGCTCGGCGCCGCAATCCCCGAGGCGAAGCTGGACTGGATGAGCGCGCCTGCGGGTTCGCACGCAGAAACCGCGCGCCGAAGCGAAGCCGGACTCGCCGCGCGGCTCGCGGCCCTCGAGCGCGCCGAAGACCTCACCCTGGCTCACGCGAGCGGCGCCTTCCATGCGCCGCGCAGCCTCGCCGCGTTCGCCGCGCTGCGCGAACGCATGCCCGCCGCGCGCATCCTCGCCGGCGGCACCGACCTGGGCGCATGGGTGACCAAGCAGTACCGCGAGCTGGGCGACTTGCTGTACATCGGCAACGTCGCCGAGCTGAAGCGCGTCGCGGTCACGCCGACACACGTGGAGATCGGCGCCGCGGTCACACTCGCCGATGCCCATCCGGTGCTGGCGGAGTGCTATCCCGAACTGGAGACCCTGTTCCGGCGCTTCGCCTCGCCGCCGATCCGCAGCGCCGCCACGCTCGCGGGCAACATCGCCAACGCATCGCCGGTGGGGGATTCCATGCCGGCGCTGATCGCGATCGGCGCGACGCTGGTGCTGCGCAAGGGAGCGGGCGCGCGCGAACTGCCGCTCGAAGCGCTGTATTGCGCGTACCGCGAGACCGCGATGGAAGCGGGCGAGTTCGTCGCACAAGTGCGCGTGCCTCTGCCGGCGAAGGGGGGTGTGTTTCGCACGTGGAAGGTCTCCAAGCGCTTCGACCAGGACATCTCCAGCGTGTGCGGCGCGTTCCTGCTCCTGATCGAGGGCGCGCGCATCGCCGGCGCGCGCGTCGCGTTCGGCGGCATGGCCGCGACGCCCAGGCGGGCCGCTGCGTGCGAGACGGCGCTCGCCGGCCGCGAATGGAGCGAGGCGACGCTGGATGCGGCCGTCGCCGCGCTCGCAACGGACTACACGCCCATCGACGACCTGCGCGGGAGCGCCGACTACCGCATGAAGGTGGCGCGCAATCTGCTGCGCAGGCTGTGGCTCGAAACCGGACCGGGCGGCAGCGCGGTAGCGACGCGCCTGGATGCGCTCGGAAGCGTGAGTGCATGAACGACCTGCGGGGAAGCCCGGCGAAAGAGCCCGCGCACGGCGGCGTCGGAGCGCCGGTGCGCCATGAAAGCGCGCACCTGCACGTGCGCGGAGCGGCCCCCTTCACCGACGATATTCCCGAGCTGCGCGGCACGCTGCATGCCGCGCTGTGCCTTTCCACGCGGCCCCATGCCCGCATCCTCCATGCCGATCTCTCAGCGGCGCGCGCCTCGCCCGGCGTCGTCGCGGTGCTCGCGGCGGCGGATATCCCGGGGGACAACGATTTCGGTCCGATACTGCACGACGATCCGATCCTGGCGAGCGGCCTGGTGCAGTACGTCGGCCAGCCGATGTTCCTGGTGGTCGCCGAGACCGTGGATGCCGCGCGCCGGGCCGCGCGACTGCCGGTGGTGGAGTACGAGGACCTTCCCGCGATCCTCGATGTCGACGACGCGCTGCGACGCGAGTCGTACGTGGTTCCCTCGGTCACCCTGGAGCGCGG
>Ga0209514_10009631_pt1 | contig 10584 bp, 7 predicted proteins | sample Subgrocontami58m_FD_187452 | JGI IMG/M metagenome (GOLD analysis project Ga0209514, IMG submission 187452) | Subsurface groundwater microbial communities from S. Glens Falls, New York, USA - GMW37 contaminated, 5.8 m (SPAdes) (version 3) | ecosystem: Environmental > Aquatic > Deep subsurface >...
GGGGCGGAGGGGCGGACGTATCCCTGGGGGGCGGCGACCGACGACCACAACCATGCCCGCGTGGGCCGGGTGGCGCGCGGGCCGTTGCGGGTGGGGACCAGCTTCCGGGACCGGACGCCGGAGGGCTGCTTCGACCTGGGGGGAAACGTGGCGGAGTGGTGCAGCGACGGCTACGCTGCGCGCTACTACGAGGACTCGCAGAAGACGGACCCGCCCGGCGCCGTGGACGCGCGCGAGCGGGTAGTGCGCGGCGGTTCGTGGGACACCTATGGCAACGCGTCGCGGGCGTTTGCCCGCGGCCACGCCGATCCGCGCGCGCGGCGCCCGGATTTGGGATTCCGCTGCGTGAGGGATTTGGCGAGGTAGCGGGCGAACCGTTTTCGACCACCGTCCTGGGCGTCGGTGTCACGGGCGTTCGCTCGCGGACCCGCGGATCCGCGGACGCGACGCCCGGACCTGGGCTTCCAATGCGTGAAGGACGCGGGGAGGTAGCGGGTAGGATGGCCGTGGTATGATGCGGCCCGACGCCGGTCTGTGGGCGGGCCCGTCCCCTGGTTCATTCAGGATAGTCGATCATGGCGCATCCCAAGAAAGCGGCGCTGGAACTCATTCGCAAGCTGCCGGAGAAGGCAACGTGGGATGACATCATTTACGAGATTTACGTCCGAAAAAAGATCGAGCGTGGTCTGGAAGCCGCGGATCGTGGGGAAGTCATTCCCCATGAGCGAGTCAAAAGACGCTTCGTCCGATGAGGAGAGTGGTCTGGACGAGGCCTGCGGTGGATGACTTGCAGTCGATTGTGGACTACATTGCGCGCGACTCACGGGCCTATGCCGACGAGGTCGCTGCCCAGATCGTAGGTGCGTCGAGCGCCTGGTCGATTTTCCCTTCAGTGGACGGCCGGTTCCCGAAGCGCGGAGGAAGACCATACGGGAGGTCGTAACGCTCACCTATCGTGCGATCTATCGCATCCAAGGCGAGGAGATCCAGGTCGTGGCGATTCTGCATGGCGCACAGGATCCGAGGCGGATGAAGCCGAGACCCTGGCACCGCAGTTGACGGCTGATACCCTGTCGAGCCGCTCCTCGGCGTCATCGAAGCCGTCCCTGGCGCGCGGCAGCAGTTCGGCCCCGCTCGAACACCCCGTCCAGCCTGCACTGCGTGCCAACCGCGCGGCGCCTCGGCGCCTCCCCGCCTCGCTTGCTTGACGCCCCTTCGCCGCCCCCCGTATAACATCCCCACCGGCCCGGGATGTCGGCCCGCCCCAGCTCAGGAGCACGCGCCCATGGCAGATCCCACGCCGCCAGGCCAGCCCGTCGGGGTGATCCTCCAGCTCGTCCCGATCAAGACCAACAACGACGCGGTCGGCCCCACGCTGGTCCTTCACGAGGGGATCCACCAGCTCGGGCGCGCCGACGACAACGACTTCGTGGTCGCCGCGCCCGGCGTGGCCCAGCACCACTGTCGCCTGGAGATCCAGGGCGGCAAGGTCGCCGTCCACCGCCTCGACGGCAACGCGGTCCTCTCCCTCAACGGCAAGCCCGTCTCCGGCAAGCCCACCTCCGTCCTCTCCGGCGACCGCATCACCCTCGGGACCCGCGTCTACCGGATCCAGGTCGTCCGCAAGACCACCAGCGGCGTCACCTCGATCATGCACGGCAAAGCCGGCGACGCCACCACCAAGATGCCCGCCGTCGGCTCCGAATTCGCCGGCTACCGGCTGGAGGCGATCCTCGGTGCGGGCGGTACCGCCGTGGTCTTCCGCGGGGTGCGGCCCGACAACAACACCCTGGCCGCGGTCAAGGTGCTGCGCGCCGGGCTCAACTTCTCCGGCGGCGCGGCGGTGCGCTTCTACCGCGAGGCGATGGTCGGCGGGATGCTCTCCGCTCACCCGGTCGCGGTCGCCATCCTCGAGATCGGCCGCAGCGATCCCTTCACCTATATCGCCATGGAGTACATCGATGGCGTCGACTGCCAGAAGATCCTCGATAAGCACGGCAAGATCCCCCTCAAGCAGACGCTCGATATCATCCTTCCGGTCGCCGACCTTTTGCGCTACGCGCACGCCTCACAATTGATCCACCGCGACATCAAGCCGGGCAACATCATGGTCACCAACACCGGCCAGGTGAAGCTGCTCGACCTCGGACTCGCCCGCGAGGAGGGGCGCAAGGACACCTACGACCTCACCCAGCCGTCGGAAGGCTTCGGCACCCTCAGCTTTGTCGCACCCGAGCAGGCGTTCGACGCCGCGGGAGTCGACTTCCGCGCCGACATCTACTCGCTCGGCGCGACGCTGTTCATGATGCTCACCGGGCGGTCCGCGATCCAGGTCGACACCCCCGCCGATTTCCTCAAGAAGCTGGTCAAGGAAGGCGTCCCGAACCTCAACACGGTCGACCCGACCCTGCCGCCCGCGCTGTGCGCGGCGGTCGCCAACTGCCTCAAGATGGACCGCGAACAGCGGTTCCAAAGATACGAAGACCTCATCCGGGACTTCAAGGCGGTCCGCGACACGCTGGGCTAGCCTTTCCCCGGAGCATTCTGCGCGAGGAACGCCATGGCCGACGAACCTGAACTGCCCAAGCCGGCCGCAGGGCAGCCCGCCGCGTCCGAGGAACTCGGCGGCACGCCCGAGGTCCCGCTCACCACGATCGACTTCCTCAAGGTCAAGAGCAATCTCGCGACCGCCGACTTCCACATGGCCCAGCGCGAGAAGCGGCGCGACGAGGGGATCGGCGACACCCTCATCCGCCTCGGGCTGGTCGACTCGAAGACCTACAACGAGTCGATGATCTCCCTCGGCCAGACCCGCCACCTCGAGAAGCTCCACGTCGACGCGAAGCTGATCCGCGGCATCACCCCTCAGTTCCTCAAGGAAAACAAGATCCTCCCCCTCTACAAGGAGGGACAGAAGCTCCATTACATCTACGCCGGCAACCTGCTGCGCCCGATCGAGCACCTCTTGCAGCAGATCAGCGGCGCGGCGATGACGCGCGGCGTCCAACTGTCCGAGGAGAACTTTTTCACTGTGCTCTATCACCACTTTCCGCAGCTTGCGCCGGGATACCTGACCCGGAACGCGCCTGGAGTCAAGCCCCTGGGAGGCAAGGATGCCCCGGCTGGGAAGGACCACAAGGGGCCCGCTCCGGGCCAGCCCGCCAAGGGCGGCCCGCAGGCCCAGGATCGCCGGACGGTCGCGTCCGCCCAGGAGCGGCGGCTCGGCGGCAAGCCCGGCCAGCAGCAGGCCGACGCGGAGCGCATCGAGCAGCTGATCGAGACCGAGGACGACGATCTCATCGTCAAGACGGTCGATCGCGTCCTGTGCGACGCGCTGAGCAAGGGGGCCACCGACGTCCACATCGAGCCCTGCCGCGAGTACCTGCGCGTCCGCTGCCGCGTCGACGGCGTGCTCTTGGAGGAAGGCCGCTTCCCCGACTCCTTCTCCCGCGCCGTCGCCGCCCGCATCAAGGTCCTGGCCTCGATGAAGTCCCACATCAACTTCATCCCCCAGTCCGGCCGCATGTCCTTCCTGCGCGACGGGGTGGCGTACGACATGCGCGTCTCCGTGCTGCCCTCGATCTACGGAGAGTCGGTCGTGCTGCGCGTGCTGCCGCAGAGCGGCGCGCAGACCTCGCTCGAGGAGCGCGGCCTCACCGGCGAGACGGCCGACAAGTTCGACGTGCTCATCCACCGCAGCGCCGGGGTGCTCCTCGTGGTCGGGCCGACCGGCTCGGGCAAGAGTTCGACCCTTTACTCCGCGCTCAATACGATCTGCACTCCCGAGATCAAGATGATCACGCTCGAGGACCCTGCCGAGTACAAGCTCGACGGCCTGGTCCAGTGCAGCGTCGACAACGCGCGCGGCTACACCTTCGAGGAGGGCCTGCGCGAGATCCTGCGCCACGACCCGGACGTGCTCCTGGTGGGCGAGATCCGCGACCGGGTGACCGCCGAGATCGCGATCCAGGCGTCGCTCACCGGCCACCTGGTCTTCAGCACCCTGCACACGATCGACGCGTCGTCGAGCATCATGCGCCTCACCGACATCGGCGTGCCGATCTACCAGATCGAGGCGGGCCTGATCGGCGTGCTCGCCCAACGCCTGGTGCGTCGCTTGTGCAAGAAGTGCCGCGAAATGGTCACCATGAGCCACGAGGCGTTCGCCCGCTACGGCATCAAGGTGCCGGAAGGGGACTACGAGCTCGGGGCGCCGGTCGGCTGCGCCGACTGCCGCGAGGGATTCCGCGGGCGCAACGGCATCTTCGAGCTCATGGTGGTCGACGAGGCGATCAAGCCGTTCATCCGCAACAAGGTCTCGGTCTCCGAACTGCGCAAGGCCGCGGTCGACGCCGGGATGATCACCCTGCTCGAGGACGGCAAGCGGCTCGTGCTCGAGAAGGTCACCACGATCGAAGAGATCGTCTCGGCCTGCGTGTAAGCCGAGGGGAAGCCGCGCGAGTCGGAGGAGCGACCATGGACTCCGAACCGCCGGAGCGGGACCCCGAACCGTCGGAACGCCCGTGCGAGTTCCGCATCCAGGTCGAGAACGAGGAAGAGCTCATCCGCATGGCCGTGGCGGAGGCCAACAAGAACGTCGACTCGACGCGGCCCGGGGAGTTCTGGCTCCGCCTGAACGGCGAGGTCAAGAACCACGGAAAGCAGCACACCTGGACGCGGGTGTACCACGTCGATGTGATCAATCAGACGATCGAGATCGTCGAAACGTACGACGGGCGCGAAACCGGCCGGCTCGGCCTGCCCCTCGACGTCTCGAAGTACTCCTGAGGGCTGAGGGCAGCCCGGGAAAATGCTCCAGGAGCGGCTCTGGAGTTCGGAAAAAGCGACCGAAAACATTGAGGAGCCGCCCCGGATCTCTGGGACGCCGACTGCGAACATTCAGGAGCTGTCCCGGAGCTCTGGGACGGCGACTGCGAACATCCAGGAGCTGTCCCGAAGCTCTGAGACGGCGACTGCGAACATTCAGGAGCGGCCCCGGAGTTCTGGGACGGCGACTGCGAACATTCAGGAGCTGTCCCGGAGCTCTGGGACGGCGACTGAAACATTCTGGAGCGCCGGCACGCCGGTTTCCGGGTTCGCCCACCGCCCCGGCCCGGCCGCGGCAATGGGGGCCATCCCTACCGGAAGGCGGCCTTCGCCCCGCACGCCGAGAGCGAGCCCTTGGGCATCCTGCGCAAGACTCACAGCGGTTACGAACCGAGCTTGCGGTGCCGGTAGGGCTGCTCGAGGATGAGCACGGCGAGCGCCGTCGCGAAGACCCGTCCGCCCGTCTGCTTTTCGTAGGTCCCGATCGGATCCCAGGAGCCCTTGGCGCAGCCGTCCTTGCGCTGGTGCGGCAACAGTGCGCTTTTGGCCTTGCCGAACCAGTTGGACCAGGTCCCGCTCCCGGCTTGAAAGCTCGCGACGGTGCCGTAGTACCAGTTGTAGAGGCTCAGGCTGCCGATTTGCACTGGGATCTTGCCGCGGCCCGGCACGTCGAGGGTCTTGAACTCGATCTTCCAGACCGGCTTGTCGCCCGAGACCAGGGCGAGGTGGGCGCGGTGGCGAGGCTTCTTCGTGCCGACCTCGAGCAGCTCGCGGATCGCCGCCGCGCAGTGGGCGTTGGCCGCGGTGGGGGTATAGCCGTAGCGGCGCCCGTCCTCGAGGTAGGCGAGCTTCCCCTTTTCCTCCTCGAGCTCGCCGAGGAACCGGTCGACGCCGGGGGCGAGGTCGGCGGGGAGCTCGACGCCGGCGTCGCGGGCGGCGACCAGCGCCTGGACCACGAAGGCCGTGTAGGGCACGTCCGAGCCCCCGCGCATCCCGGTCGCGTAGCCCCAGGCTCCGTCGGGCTCGCGTCCCGCGATCAGTCGTTCGGCATTGCGGGAGACGGCGTCGCGCCAGCGGCCTTTGCGCTCGAGCGCCTCGGCCTCCGCAAGCGCCTCGGTCGCGAGCGCGAAGCCCCAGGAGGTGCGCGGGCTTTCCAGGTTCTGGAGCGCCTCGTCGAGCCACTGGGCGGTCTCGTCCCCTTCCGGGTCGGGGAGGTGCCCGTGGCCGAGGAAGGCGAGGACGGCGAGCGCGGAGATCGCGTCGTCGAACGGGCAGGGCATCGGCTCGCCGTGCTGGCCCTTACCGATCCCGTCGCACGCGGCGCCGCCCTGGGCGCAGCGGTCGGGGAAGCCGTCGGCGTCCCAGCTGCCGTCGCGGTCGCGGTGACGGGCCAGCCAGTCGAGCCCCGCCACGACCGCCGCCTCGGTGGCGGCGTTGCCGCCATAGCGGTCGAGCGCGGCCTTGCGCTCGGCGCCGGCGCGCGGCGCGATGAGCCTCGGCGCGGGCAGGTCCTCGGCCTGGACGAGCGGGGCGGCCAGCGCCGCGACGGCCGCGGCCGCCAGAAGTGCGTGGGTGCGCATCGACCGGAGCCTACCCGTGGGCCGCGTCGGGAGTCAAGCCGTGCGCGTGTGCCTACGTGCCTGCCTCCCTCAAACGTAATAGAACGCGATCGCCAGGATGACGTAGATCGCGAGCAACTGCAGCCCTTCGAACCAGTTCGTCTTGCCGTCGTGGATCAACAGCGTGACGGCGCCGACCGAGAGCATCACCGCCATCACCTCGAGGAGGCTGAATTCCAAGTCGATCGGCTTGCCGATCGCCCAGCCGACGATCACCACCACCGGGGCGACGAACACCGCGATCTGCATCGACGACCCGAGCGCGATGCCGAGAGCGAGGTCCATCTTCCCCTTCACCGCCATCACGATGGCGGTCGAGTTCTCCGCGGCGTTGCCGATGAGCGCGAGCACGACCACGCCCATGAAGACTTTGCCCATGCCCATCGCCTGGCCCGCGGCTTCCACCGCGTGGACGAGGAAATGGGCCACCACGCCCACGCCGATCGCCGCCGCGATCAGCACCAGCAGACTCTTTTTCACCGACCAGGGCGCTCCGTGCTCCAGTTCCTGGGCGGTGTCCTCCCCCTCCGGCTGGAACATATGTCGGTGGCTCTTGAGCGTGAAGATCAGGCTGCCGATGTACATCAGGATCAACAGCACGGAGATTTCCAGGCTGATCGATTCCACTTTGTCGGCTTGTTTGTGCTCCGTGACCTGGGCGAAGAGGGCGGGAATCACGAAGGCCACGACCGCGAGGAACATCATGCTGCTGCCGGACTCCGCGGCCATGCGGTTGAATTTCATCTCCTTCTGCTTCCAGCCGCCGAGGAACATCGCCATGCCGAGGACCACGAGGATGTTGCCGATGATCGAGCCGGTGAGGGACGCCTTGACGATTTCCAGCTCGCCGGCGCGCAGCGCCATGATCGCCAGGATCATCTCGGCGGCGTTGCCGCACGAGCTGCTGATGACCGCGCCGAGTCCGGGCCCGGTGTGGTGGACCAGGTTCTCCGTCCCTTCGCCCATGAGACCGGCGAGGGGAAGGACCGCCAGGCAGCAGCTGATGAACACCCAGGTGGGCGACGCATCGGTCGAGCCGAGGAAGATGCAGATCGGCACGAACACCAGGAACAGGCGCAGGAGGTTTTTTCCCTTGAACATCGTCGCACCCCCATCGGGATCGTCCGGCCCGCTCCTTCGCGCGCGGGTTCGGGGCGGATTATGAAGGAACCCGCACGGGGCGTACACGGTTTTCCCGGGCTACCGAGTCGCTCCGCGCTCCCCCCGCCGGAAGGCGATCCGCCCGCTCGCCGCCCTGGATCACGTGGACCACGGGCTTCCGGCTTGCCCGGCCGAGGAGCTGCCGGTCGACGGGCCCGGCGAAGCGGTCGACCCCCGCGTAGCGGTCGGAAGGCGGTGCGAACCGGGCCTCGCGGGGGATTGCCGAGCGGACCTGGAGGATCGGAAGCCGCTCCCGCACCCCCCGGGTGTCTGGCCGGCGCAGGGCTTGATCGAGGACGCGTTCCCGGCACGCGACGGTCGGAGACCCGCGCACACGTTTCCGGAGGCACCGGTTCGCGACGACGACCCTGGGCGCTGCGCGCGTCGGTCAGACTCCCGCTCACACGTTTCCGCGCCAGCGACGCGCCTGGTCGGAGGAGAGGATGCTGCGCTCCACGAAGAGCGCGAAGAGCGCGTGCAGCGGGCGTGCGACGTCCGCGCCCTCGAGCCACGCGAGCGCGTGGGCGATCGCTTCGAGCGTGGCCATGGCGTGGGCCGGAGCGGCCCGCCGCAGTCGGTGCACCGGGGGCTCCGCGGGCGGTGGCAGGGAAAGCCGGGGCAGCCTCTGGAGGGCCGTCACGCGCAGGAACATCCGCCGCGCCTGGCGCCAGGAGCCATCGAGCACGACCAACTGCGCGGGCCGGGGGGAATCCGGGTCGGGGAACGGTGCGCCGGGGTAGAGGAGCCACGTGTCGGGCATCTCGAGTCTCGGGTCGGAGAATGCGGGGAGGCTCTCGGGACGATCGCGGCGCGGGGCGGAGGAATCGACGGAGGAAGCGAGCCGCTCGCCCGGAGCGGATGCCGATCTGCGCGGCTCACCGGGGTCGCCGACCTGGGTGAACGCGGTGCTGCGAGGGTCGCGGAGATCGCCGAGCTGGGCGGAAGCGCCGCCGGGCGGGGGTGTGCGGTCGATCGCCACGCCGCCGTAGTCGACGATCTCGCACGCCGGCAGGGCCAGCCCGGCCAGGCGCGCGGTGTTGCTTCGGCGGCGGGACTCGTAGACATGGCGCACGATCAGGAGCCGCGTGCGGGTCTCGACCCGCGGAATCGCGGAACAGATGCAGTGGGGCTGCTTCAGGCGGCAACGTTCGCAGCGGAGGTGCTCCGGGTTCATGACTCTCCCGATTCGGGAGCTTCCCGATTTCGATCGCGGTATGCGCGTGCGCGATTCCCGAGAGAGCGCGCGCGAGACAGTCCCGGGCGCGGTCTCCGCCGCAAACCGACGGAACTACGGATTATACGGATTGGACGGATTGTCCAACGGCGGAGCGTGTGATTCCCCGGAGATCGTCGCGAAATCGATGAGGTTCGACCCGTTGCCGTTTCGGTTTCGGGCGACATCCTACCACGCGTCGACGCCCCGGCGCGTCGTGGATCGACGTGTTTCGACGCGCTTCGACGTGGTGGGCGTTGCAGCCCGGCGCGTCATGGATCGACGTGTTTCGACGCGCTTCGACGTGGTGGGCGTTGCAGGTCCCGCCGCTTCCGGATACTCTCCCGCCATGGCCGGGGAAGCGCCGCTCCTCACTCCGCGAGCCCTCGTCGACGACTTCGGGCTGCGCTCGGACTTCGCCGCGGGACTCGTTCCGCGGCTGTTCCGGCCGCCGGGCGTCCGGATCGGGTCCCCGGGCGGGGATGCGAAGGCAGAAGCGTGGCTCGGAGCGACCGTGCAGCGCTTCCGCATCCCGCTCGAGGACGGTTCCGCGCAAGCGGTCGGCTCGGCCCTGGAGCGCTACTACGCCTTGATCTGTCGATTCCTGGCCCTCCGCGCCATCGAGCGGCCGGAGGCGGAATCGCCGCTCGCGCGGCTCGCGACCGCCGGGCCGCGGGCCTTTCCGCGGATCCTGCGACTGGCGCTGTCCCCGGCCCCGTTCGAAGCGCGGGGCATCGCGGGCGCGATGGAACTCCGGCTCCCCGGAGGGTGGAGCGAAGACGGGGACGGAACGGGCATGGCGCTCCTGCGCGAGCTGGCCCGACGGCTGCTCGCCTACCGTGCGGGACCCGGGACGGACGGACCCGTCGACCTGCTCCAGCGACTGCAGCACGACCTGATCCCCGCCGAGACCCGCCGGAGCCACGGGGTCTTCTTCACGCCGGACTGGCTGGCGGATCGGGTGGTCGAGTCGACGCTGGGGGACCGATCGCCGGAAGGCCTGCGGATCCTCGACCCTTCCTGCGGGTCGGGCGCGTTCCTGCTGGCGGCCGCCCGCTGGATCCGGCGGCGGGCCGATCCGGGCCGGGCGCTCGCCCTCCTCACCGAGACCCTCGCGGGATGGGACCTCGATCCGGTGGCGGTCGCCTCGGCCTGGACGAATCTGCTGCTCGGCTCTGCGGAGCTTCTGCTGACGGCCCTCGGCCCGGTCCGATTCGACCTGCGCACCGCGGACCTGCTCGGGACCCGGATCGAGTCCCTCCCGTTCGACGTGATCGTGGGGAATCCGCCCTGGGTGAATCTCGAGAACATGGACCGCACCGCGCGCGACGCGTTTCTCGCCCACGGGCGGGCCGTCGGCCTGCTCGCGGACAGCGGAGCCAACGCGATCCTGGGCCGTTCCAAGAAGGACCTCTCGCTCCTCGTGACCCTCCGGGTCGCGGACTGGTATCTCGCCCCGCGCGGTCGGCTCGGCTTCGTCCTGCCCCAGAGTGCCTTCAAAGGCGTGGGGGCCGGCCGCGGCTTTCGCCGTTTCCGGCTGCCCGACGGCACTCCGTTCGGCCCGGAGCGGATGGACGATTTCGCGGCGCTGCGACCGTTCCCCGACGCGGCGAATCGCACCGTGGCCGCGGTGTTCGTCAAGGGCGAGGCCGTCCGCTTCCCGGTTCCCTGCCGGATCTGGAGTGTGCGCGACTCGGCGCGCGCGGCGGCGGCGGAGCCCGTCGATCCGGGGGATCCAGCCTCGCCCTGGGTCGTGGCGGGCGC
>Ga0209514_10009633_pt1 | contig 10582 bp, 8 predicted proteins | sample Subgrocontami58m_FD_187452 | JGI IMG/M metagenome (GOLD analysis project Ga0209514, IMG submission 187452) | Subsurface groundwater microbial communities from S. Glens Falls, New York, USA - GMW37 contaminated, 5.8 m (SPAdes) (version 3) | ecosystem: Environmental > Aquatic > Deep subsurface >...
TTAAGGATATAGAAAAAATCAGGAAATATCCGCGCTCTTGCAAAGATTCAATGGGCAGACTAAGGGTAGGTGCGGCAGTGGGAATTCTCGACCGCGAAGCGCGCGTCGAAGCACTAATTAACGCCGGGGCAGATGTGATTGTTATTGATACTTCACACGGACATTCCACAGCGGTAATGGAGGCCATTCGCAGGACCAAATCGGCTTTTCCGGATTGCGAGCTGATTGCCGGCAATGTCGCCACCGCAGAAGGGGCGGAGGCCTTAATCAAGGCCGGTGTCGACGCCGTTAAGGTTGGCGTTGGGCCAGGCTCAATCTGCACCACCAGAATAATCGCCGGTGTCGGAGTGCCACAAATGAGTGCCATTATGGACGTTTATAAGACGGCCCAAAAGTACGACATTCCCGTAATCGCCGATGGAGGCATAAAATATTCCGGTGACATAGTAAAGGCTTTGGCGGCCGGAGCATCCAGTGTGATGATCGGCAGTCTCTTCGCCGGTACCGAGGAAAGCCCCGGTGAAACGATACTCTACCAAGGTAGGAGTTATAAGGTTTACCGTGGGATGGGCTCTATGGAAGCGATGAAATTAGGTAGCCGGGACAGATATTATCAGGACGATATTGAAGAAAATATCAAGAGCGTACCGGAAGGAATCGAAGGGAGGGTGCCTTTCCGCGGTTCTTTGGCCGCCAGCATTTTCCAACTGATCGGTGGACTTAAGGCCGGGATGGGATATGTTGGATGTGCCACCATACTTGAGTTGCGCAAAAACTCAAGGTTCGTAAAGATTACAGCCGCCGGTCTCAAGGAAAGTCACGTGCACGACGTGATCATCACCAAGGAAGCTCCTAATTACTGGATTGATTGAGCATGAAACATGCTGGTTTTGTTCATTTACACGTCCATACTCAGTACAGCCTCTTAGATGGTACGATTCGTCTGGAGGAACTTTTTAAAAAAGCCCGGGAGTATAAAATGCCTGCCGTGGCCATGACAGATCATGGCAATATGTTCGGCGCGGTGGATTTTTACCAAAAGGCCTACAAACAGGGCATTAAACCCATCATTGGCTGTGAGCTCTATGTAGCTCCCGAAAGCCGCTTCACTAAAACCGCCGGCGCAATCGGGGAAGCGGCTCGCCACCTTGTGGTCCTTGTCAAGGACATGCAGGGCTATAAGAACCTCATGAAATTGACGACTGCTGGCTATCTGGAGGGTTTTTATTACCGCCCCCGTGTTGATATGCGACTCCTCGCCGAGTGCCATCAAGGCCTCATAGCAATGAGCGCTTGCCTGAATGGCGAAATCGGCGCTCATGTTCTCAAAGACAATCTGGATGCCGCGACTAAAGCCGCGGTCGAGTACCGGGATTTGTTTGGCGCTGATAATTTCTATCTCGAATTGATGGAAAACGGCCTTCCGGAGCAGACAAAAGTTAATGCCGGCTTGATTGAATTAAGCCGCGCGCTGTCCATCCCGCTGGTAGCCACCAATGATTGTCATTATCTTAATCAAAGAGACCAGGAAGCACATGAAGTCCTGCTATGCATTCAAACTGGCAAGACCCTTGAAGATAAAAATCGTATGCGTTTTGGATCAGACGAGTTTTATTTTAAATCACCGGACATAATGAAGCAGCAGTTTAATTATTGCCAGGATGCTATTGATAATACAATTGAAATAGCTGAAAAATGCAACCTAAAGCTCGAATTCGGGCGCTTCTTTCTGCCGCACTTTGAAACAAACTCAGAACAAACCCTTGATGAATACCTGGAAATAATGGCTAAAAACGGCTTGGAAAAATTATTGCCCCTGTTGTTAAAGGAGGGTTCGTCACCCAACCTCAAGGGCGTTTATGAAAAACGTTTGGCTGAAGAATTGGCCATCATAAAATCCATGGGGTTTGCCGGGTATTTTCTTATTGTCTCCGACTTCGTGAATTATGCCAAAAATAATGACATTCCTGTTGGTCCTGGACGCGGCTCCGCTGCTGGAAGCCTGGTAGCCTACGCAAGTGGCATAACTAATATCGATCCTATTCGCTATAAGCTGTTTTTCGAAAGGTTTCTTAATCCCGACCGCATAAGCATGCCCGATATTGATATCGATTTCTGTCAGGAGGGACGAGATGAAATAATCAAATATGTGACCAACAAATACGGCAGCGACAAGGTTTCGCAGATAATCACCTTTGGTAAGATGCAGGCACGGGCTGTTATCAGGGATGTGGGCAGAGCCCTAAACATCACTTACGGTGAGGTGGACACCATTGCCAAACTGATACCGAACGTCTTGAATATCACCCTTGATGAGGCAATCAAGAGAGAGCCACGGTTGAAAGAAGAGGAAGGGAAAAATCCCCGCATAAGTAAATTACTGCTTTTGTCTCGAGCTCTGGAAGGCTTGAACCGTCATGCCTCCACACACGCTGCGGGCGTGGTTATATCAGATGTACCCCTGGTGGAAAGGGTCCCTCTTTGTTCTCCCAAGGGCGATGTTGTAACCCAGTTTACTATGAACGACATTCAAGAGGTGGGACTCACCAAATTCGATTTTCTGGGACTGAAAACCTTAACAGTCATCAAGAATGCACTGCGATTCATAAAAGAGGGGAGGGGGAAGAACCTGAATATTGACACCTTGCCCCTCGATGACGGGCCGACCTACCAACTGCTGTCACGTGGAGATACGGACGGCGTTTTCCAGTTGGAAAGCTCCGGGATGAAAGATATTCTTGTTGGCTTGAAGCCGGATTGCATCGAAGACATCATCGCCCTGATCGCTCTTTATCGCCCCGGCCCCATGAGTATGGTACCGGAATTTATCAACCGCAAACAGGGGAAAACTAAAATCTCTTACGTACTGCCCCAACTTCAGGAAATATTAAGCGAGACCTACGGCATCATTCTCTACCAGGAACAGGTTATGCAAATCGCCGTAAATATCGGCAGTTACACCATGGCGGAAGCTGACACCCTGCGTAAGGTGATGAGCAAGAAAAAAGCGGCCGCCATGGAGAAGGAAAAACCAAAATTTCTGGAAGGCGCCAAAGGAAATAAAATTGCGGATAAAAAGGCACTCACAATTTGGGAACAAATGGAATCCTTTGCTGAATATGGGTTCAATAAGTCCCATAGCACCGCATATGCGATGATTTCCTACCAAACCGCCTATCTTAAAGCCCATTATCCTGTGGAATTCATGGCCGCCCTGCTCACCAGCGAAAAAGACAACCGCGACAAGATTATCAAGCACATCAGCGGCTGCAAGGAAATGGGCATTAAGGTGCTGCCACCGGACATAAACGAATCTGACCGCGACTTTACTGTTGCGGGAGGGGGAGTCCGTTTTGGTTTAGCCGGCGTGAAAAACGTCGGTATCGGCGCGATAGAAGCTATTGTCGCGGCACGTCTCAAAAATGGTAAATTTCTTGATTTTAGTGATATTTGCTCGAAAGTCGATTTATCAAAGGTAAATAAGCGGGTAATGGAGAGCCTTATTAAGTGTGGCGCCTTTGACTCCATGGGTTATCTCCGGCGTCAGCTGATGATGTCATTTGAGGGCATCATCGAATTGACACAGAAACGCCGCAAAGAAATAGCAAGTAAACAAATATCAATGTTTTCCGAATTTTACGGCATAAATGATAATGTAGAACATTCAAGTTCAAACGGCGAATCCCTGGCGGATAATGTATCGGAATGGGATGACCGGGAATTGCTTGCCTACGAAAAGGAGACCCTGGGATTTTACATAACTGGCCACCCCCTTGCCCGTTTCATTGGGCAACTCGGTGGGATAACAAATAGTGATTCAGAAAGCTTGGCAAATAAGAAGGACAAGGAAGAAGTTACACTGGCCGGCGTGGTAAGCAATATCCGGGAAGTTACAACCAGAAAAAAAGAACTCATGGCTTATGTGACGCTTGAAGACCTTAAGGGTTCTGTAACCGTCATTTTTTTTGCCGATATTTATCGCAAGGTATCGGCTTTGCTCCATGGGGAAAACCCGATATTGATTCAAGGTGTATTGGATATAGGGGAAGATAGCTTCAAGATAATTGCTGCGGACGCTCAAGTACTTAATGAAGCATCCATAAATTCAGTATCTTCAGCTTACTTCTCTGTCAACGCGTCAGCCTCAGATGATAATACCCTGACAATGCTGAGAGAATTGCTAAAAAAATATCCAGGTAAGTATGATGCCAACCTGCGCCTTTTATCTGCCAATTACGATGTCCTGGTGTATCTGGGGGAACACAATAAAATCCAAATATCTGAAGAATTGAAAAGAGAGGCCGACATGCTGTTAGGGGACGGCTCCACCCGTTTCGTTTAAGTATCTTGTGCCAAGTTTACATAAGATACCTTATAAGACATTAGCTGATTCATCAGCAGGGGGTTCAAAACCTAAATGTCTCTCTTCGAACAATATAACATACTGAAATTATTTTATATCCCTTCTTCTGCTATTTTTTTCACCAGTTCCAGCTGGGAGGCAGTGAGTTCCTTTGGCACAGTTACCATGATTTTTAAATATTGATCGCCTCGCTCGGCACCCTTGAAATGTGGCACGCCGTAACCCTTCATTCTGATCTTCGTGTTATTCTGCGTTCCCGGAGGAATCTTCAGACGTTTCACCGCGCCATCTATCGTGGGAACATCAATACTTGTGCCCAAAACCACCTGCGAAAATTTTAGATCCTTTTCCAGATAAATATCGTTACCGTCACGAGCAAAGATAGGGTGAGGTTGAATTGTGATATTCAGGTAAAGATCACCTGCAGGACCGCCATGACTGCCGGGAAGCCCCCTGCCGCCCAGACGCAATTTCTTGCCTGTATTGATGCCCTTGGGTATCTTTACATTGATTTCCTCTACCTTGCCAGCTTTGTTGAGGGCAATTTTCTTTTCTGCCCCGAGCACCGTCTCCTCAAGGGATATGGTCAGGTTATATTCGAGATCGTCGCCTTTTTGGGATCGTAGCCGGGAATTTTGGGCGCTACCGCCAAAGAAATCCGCAAAAGGATCGCCACCAGCTTGCTGGTATGTCGTATATTGCCTTCTGCCCTCCCTCCCCCCAACACCAAAGCCGCGCAAGATTTCATTAAGGTCGAAACCGCGGAAGATATCCTCCTGGCTATAATGTTGGCTGAAACCATCGGATCCAAAACGGTCGTATTCCTGACGCTTTTTGGCGTCACTCAAGACGGCATAAGCTTCACTCATCTTTTTAAATTTTTCTTCCATTTCCTGATTGCCGGGGTTTTTATCAGGATGGTATTTTAAGGCCAATTTACGGTAGGCTTTTTTGATGTCGTCGCTGGTTGCATCTTTTGCAACGCCTAGCGTTTTATAATAATCTGTCTCCATGTTCCTCCCTACCAGGCAGCTTAGTAGCTATCACTGAAAGATGATATCAATTAACGAACGCTTGTCAAGGGAGATGGTGATAAATCATTCCCTTCCCTTTACCGCCACCAAAAATCGTTATTACTAACGGGGTCCAGAAACCTTAAACGTCCCGCTATTATTATCTGCGGCACCCTGTCCTGCTCATTGCTCTCATGAATAAGTCTATCGGCCGTCAACAACGCACCCCGAAAAAAACCATATTTCTCCACGGCTTCCCGGCTAAATACAGAGCAAGTGGGATACATGTGGCAACGGTCACCGTCCACTGGAGAAATGTAACGACTGTATACCAGCAAGGCAGATTTTGAAAATACGGTCGGCCAGGATGGCGGTGTCTTGGCAGTTTGAACCGCCCTGTTTACAACAACGAAATTCCATGGGATAAAGGTTTCAGTTGCCTCCGCCGCAGCACAGGCAACAAACACCAGGGATACCGTTAGTGCAATGAAGGTACTATTCCATCTCATAGTTTCAAAATCGCTTCCCTATTGTAATCGTCGGCACACCCTGTACGTGCTGAAATGAGAGGGTGTATTTGTTTTCCAACCGTCGGATGAAATCCTCCTCTAAATTGCGATTATATTTATGAACGCTGCTGATTGCGCTGTAGATGTTGCCACTATACCAACCTAATTCAAAAAAAGACAAGATGCCGCCCGCCACATAATCGTCATGGCGAAATAGTTCAATCGCTCCCCAGAGAAAAGTACCGTTCAACAGGAAGGCAACCAGGGCATCTCGCGGTCTTGCGGCATACAAATGTCCAGCGCCGGGCAACGCAGCGGCTAAAAGGCCTGCCGTCAGGGGAGATTTGCGTGGCAGCGTTTCCCCACCGACAACTTCATAGGCAAATGGTGAAGAAAGGGAATGAACAGGACTGTCCCTAGGAACCTGCAATAATAAATCGCGCGCTCCCTGCCAGTCCAAATGTTCCAGGTGAATCAGAGCCTTTTGATATACTGCCTTATCACTATATTGAGGCACACTTGCCTTAGCCAGGGCATCGAAGGTATTCAGCGCCTCGTCGTGTTTGTTGTCAAGCTTTTCCAGCCGCCCTTTAAGGTACAGCATCTGGAAATACAGGGGGCTGGCACGATAGTTGGCAAGAAATTGCTGGGCAGCAACAATGGCCTCCGGCCACCTTTTGGCGTGGAAGTAAGACTCGACGATGCGAAACGCCGCCTTCTCCGTCTGGACAGCAGTGGGGTGGAGAAAAATGAAACGCTTATATTCACCTATGGCCCGGAAATAATCGCCCTCATCATAGAGAGATTCCGCAAAGCCAAAGACATTACCGGCCGATTCATCATCCTGTCCCCAAATCGGACCGGCGGGAAAGATAGTCATGATAATCGCGAGGACGATTACCAGGTAGGCATATCGGCATCTAAGCATAGTTTAATTGAGGGCGACAAGCTTGCGTCTCAGAATATCCTCCATACTGCGGTCTCTGGTTTTTTCGATGGCTTTCCTATAATATTCTTTAGACTTCTTTATATCATTCAGCTTTTCGTATATGCGCGCCAGGTCGCTGTATATCTGTCCCGCCAGTTCTTTGCCTTCCGGCACTTTCAGCGCCTCTTCAAAGGCCCCCAGGGATTTCGTATAATCCTTCTTTGCTTCATAACAATAGCCCTGCCCCGTATAGGCAAAAAACCTGAGAAAATTATTGGAATCGGCTTTCTGCAAAAATTCACCATATGACTGTAGCGATTTATCATATTGATGGAGCTCAAAATACTGATTACCTAATTGATAATAAGCGTAGAGCCCCGCCTTACTTTGAGGATATTTGGCGGTGACACTTTGATAGCCGGCAAGCAATTTGGCGCTTGCTTCCTCCCCGTCATCGGCCGGGGTTGCTGATTCCACCTGATTATAAAGTTTGAGAGCGGATTTATTATAATTGAAACGATAAATCGACCAGCCTCCAAAGATGGCCATAACAACGAGCAGGGCAACCAAAAAACCTAACACTTTTGATCTATGATGCTCGAAATACATCAGGAACTTGGATGCCTCTATCTGCAGAAAATCTGGTTCCTTCAGTTCCTTTTTGGTGATTTTTCCTGACATGAGTATTACCTCGCGGGTTTTATTTTTTCAACAATTTCCAGTGGAAAACGAACAACTCTGCCTTGTTTATTAAGGCAAGCCTGGAGCGACTCGCCCTCGACAATTACTTTTTCTCTTAACTCATCCCAAATGACGTAGGAAAATTTTATGCTCGCGCCGCGCAAGTCAACCATTTCCGTTTCCAAAAGCAGGATTTGATCGTAACGTGCGGGAGATCTATAATGGCAGGAGACCTCCGTCAGAGGCAAATCATAGCCCATGTGGTCAATTACAGCGTAGGGAATGCCCAGTTGCCGTAAAAGCTCTCCCCTACCAATTTCAAACCATTTAATATAGTTGGCGTGATAGACAATGCCCATGGCATCAGTATCAGCGTAGATTACTCGTATCCTAGCGACGTTTTTCAGTGACAAACTGCCTCCAGTTGCCGATAAAATTACCCATCAGTAAATGCCCGGGTGAGACGATTATCCCGCTTTTTCCTGCGGCCCGTTCGCCAAATGGCAAACCCAAAGCAAGATTTTCTTCCTGCGACGATGAGTACACGGCAAAAGGACTGGCGCCCGTGCCGTGCGTCATCAGGGACACCGGTGTGGGATGGTCACTTAGCACCATGACCCGAAATTCACCTAAACTCGGTAAACCGGCCAGGACGGGACCGACGACCTTTTGGTCGAAGTCTTCGATAGCCTTGATTTTACCTTCCAGATTTCCCTCATGTCCCATTTCGTCAGGAGCTTCCACGTGCAAAAATATAAAATCCAGTTCACGCATTGATTCCAAAGCTTTATCAGCTTTCCCACGGTAATTCGTATCTGTGTAGCCTGTCGCTCCCACCACCTTAATGACCTGCAGACCGGCGTAGATACCAATCCCGTTAAGGAGATCAACTGCCGATATCATCCCTCCCCGAAGATTGTATTTAACTGTAAGAGGCACAATCCGCGGCGCTCTCCCCTGCCCCCAAAGCCAAATGGCGTTAGCCTGCCTCTTACCTTCCGACTTTAAACGCCGGTTGATGGGATGGTCGCGCAGCAGGTCCTGGGCAGCGCTCATCAATTGCTTTAATGTTTGAGCTCCTTCGCCTTTGGGCAAAAAACCATCAGTCTCCCGCCCCGAAATATCATGGGGAGGTCTGGTTTCCATGTCGCCGAGGCCATTCTTCCAAAGCATGAGGTGCCGATAGCTGACACCGGGATAAAAGGCTAACTCTTCCGACCCAAGTTCTTTATCCAAGTCACGAACAATATTTTTTGCATCCTCGGAGCCGATATGCCCAGCGGTAAAATCTACCAAACGCCTGCCGGTATCTCCGCCCAAAGTAATGAGATTGCACCGGTAGGCAACATCCGCCGGCGCCAGTGGCACGCCCATATTGGCGGCTTCCAAAGGGCCACGTCCGCTATAACATTGGGCTGGATCATAACCGAGAACGGCCAAATTCGCAACGTCACTGCCAGCCGAAAATCCCCCCGGAATAGTATCCACAAGCCCCAAAGTACCTGCCTGGGCAATACGGTCCATGTTGGGGGTTCGGGCAAACTCAAGCGGCGTCTTTCCGTTCAGGGACGGTATCGCATAGTCGGCTATGCCATCGCCCAGTAAAATTATATGTTTCATCGATGTCTTGTCACAAGTTATTATCTTCTATCCGGATAACCATCGTTTTATCAAGGACAACATCGAGCTTGTCAATTTCAACGAGGGCTTCCTGAACATCCTTTTCCCGCGCCTTGTGAGTGGTGATGACCAGCGGCACGGCGCCGCTCTGCCGCCTTCCTTTCTGGATGACAGCCGCGATGCCGATGTTCCTATTTCCTAAAATACCTGATATCTGTGATAGAACCCCCGGTCGATCGATGGCTGCAAAGCGGAAATAGTAGTTGGTACAGATTTCATCCATCGGCAACAATACGATGCTTTCACTTTCTTGCTCAGGATAGGCACGAGCTGGTTTGAGGCACGACACACCTTTCATAATTTCACGTGCAATATCAACAATGTCACTCACAACAGCACTGGCCGTGGGCAGCATGCCCGCCCCTTGACCGTAAAGAAAAATGGGGCCGGAGGCATCACCATCGATGTGAAAAGCGTTAAAGTTTGCCCCCACATTGGCCAACAGGTGGTCAAAAGGGATCATGGTGGGATGCAAACGTGCCTCAACGACCCCTCCATTTTCCCGGGCAATAGCCAGCAGCTTGATCCGATAGCCCAGTTCCCTGGCAAATTCTATATCCTGTCGAGTAATGTGAGAAATTCCTTCACGGTATATATCCTCCAAATCCACCTTTTTCCCGTAAGCCAGCGACAACATGATTGTGAGCTTGTGAGCAGCATCGATCCCCTCAATGTCATATGTGGGATTAGCCTCGGCAAACCCCAATGACTGCGCCTCACTAAGGACTACGTCGAAGGCCTTACCTTCGTCAGTCATCTTGGTGAGGACGAAGTTGGCGGTGCCATTGACGATGCCGATAATGGATCTGATACGGTTGGCAACAAGGCTTTCTTTCAAGGTCTTGATTATCGGTATTGTGCCACCGACACTCGCCTCGTAGCCGATGTTTACCCCTTGTTGTTCCGCAACAGAGAATATTTCATTACCATGAGTGGCCAGGAGAGCCTTATTGGCGGTGACGACATGCTTCTTGTTCTGCAGTGCTGCAAGGATGAAAGAGCGCGCTGGTTCGTAACCTCCCATTAATTCAACGATGATATCTATCGCGGGATCATTAATGATCGATTGGGCGTCTGTGGTAAGCAGACTTGGCTCCAAAGCAACGAGCCGGGGGGTATGCAAATCCAGATCGCCAACCATCTTTATGACGAGCCTTGCTCCCAACCTTGCCTTTATGAGTTCGCCATTGTCTTGCAAAAGCTTGATAACGCCGGTGCCAATCGTACCAAAACCTATCAATCCCAGAGAAATTTCCCGTACGGCCATATTCCATCCGATCTTTACTTGAATATGCTATTTAGGCTTAACTGCCACTAGTTACATGATCATTCGGCAAGAGTTCTAATATATTAGGGGAAAATTGGCAAGGATAATTATGGCACTGTTTATGTGTTTATACCAATGGGT
>Ga0209514_10009634_pt1 | contig 10582 bp, 9 predicted proteins | sample Subgrocontami58m_FD_187452 | JGI IMG/M metagenome (GOLD analysis project Ga0209514, IMG submission 187452) | Subsurface groundwater microbial communities from S. Glens Falls, New York, USA - GMW37 contaminated, 5.8 m (SPAdes) (version 3) | ecosystem: Environmental > Aquatic > Deep subsurface >...
GGGGTGAGGCTCAAGCCGAAGGAGCCGGCGCCGATGGTCGCAACAAATCCCTTGACTTCGAACTCACCGGAGACCTTCTTGGCGACCCGTGTGGCCCGGAGCCCGCCGTTGTCGTCAACGAAACCGTGCACTTCCACGATCTGGCCGGCGGCGAAAGCGGCGGCGGCAAAAGTCTTCACGGTGGCGTCGTCGTTCAGGCGGGTGACGTTGTCCTCGATCTGTACGGTCTGCCCCATCACGGTGAGGGTCTTGGCCGCGGCATTAACGGCCCCGACCGTGCCCTCCAGGGCGTTGGTGGCCGTCACGAGGGTTGCCGTGCCGGTCTGGGTGGCGTCGTCGATGGTCCCCCGGACGTTGACTACCATCCCTTCCTTCAGTTTGTCTTCGGCGGCGGGGACGCCGTCGATCATGACCGCCGCGCCACCGGTATGGAACCGGATGCCGTTGACGAAGATGCTTCCCAGGGCCGTCACTACCCCCTGGCTGGCGGAGTCGCCGCTGGCCAGGAGGGTTTTGCCGACCTGGATCTCCGCCTGTTCCACCGTCGTAGCGGCGGCGTTCGCCCATCTGACCTTGACTACGGTAACCCCGGATTTTACCTGGGCAAAGAAGGCGGCCGAAGTGACCGGCTGCTCGCTGGCATCAAAGCTCACGCGGAACTGGGTCTGGGCATTGGTCGTGATGGCGGTGCCGAGAATGGTCATCGCCCCCGCGGCGACCGTTACCGGTCCCTGGAGGATCTCCCTGACGTCCGGGTTTCTCACGACGATGCGCGTGGCAATGAGGTTCCCGTCGCGATCGGGCACGGCACGCACTTCCACGTGGTTTCCCGCGGCCAGGCGGGAGCCGGCGTTGCGATCGATGCGGGTATACTTGTTGATAGCCACCGTCTTGCCGCGGACCTCCAGGCCGGTCTCATCGCCGGCCACACCAACGGCCGGGGTTACGGCCGTAACGTCCGCCTCGATCCTGATGTTGCTCCGGAAGGAGACCTTGATGGCGGCGATGGCGCCGTTGGCGTCGAGCGGGCCTTCAGCCTCGACTTTAACGCCCACGGCAAAATCGGTTTTGAGCCCTCCCTCAAAGAGGGTGGCGGCGGTAGTGACGACCCGCTGGCCGTTAACCATAAAGCTGTTCACATTGCCGCTCGTTACAAACCCTTCCACCTTGGCCTTTTCTCCGGCCGGGCCGAAGGCGTCTTCAAGCTGGACAGCGGTAGCTGTGATTGTGCTTGCCCCGGCTGCGGGGCCGGCCGCCGCCTTTACTTCGACGAAGGAGCCCACGGCGGTACCGGCCGGCAGGGCGCCCGTGAAGTTGACGGTCAGGGCGGAAGCGCCGCCCGGGGTAAGGCTCAGGCCGAAGGAGTTGGCCGTGAGGCTGATGACAAAACCTTTGATCGAGAATTCACCCGTCGCTTTCTTCACGACGCGGGTGGCACGCAGACCGCCCTGGTCGTCGGGAAAGGCGTGGACCTCGACCCGGTCTCCCGCCTGGAAGCCGGCCGCCGCCAATGTCTTCACGGCGTTGTCGTCGTTGAGGCGGGTGACATTATCTTCAATTAGTACGGTCTGCCCCATGACGGTGAGGCTGTTGGCCCCGACAGTCTGGACCGTTCCCTCGAGGGCGTCGGCGGCTTCGATCAGGGTTGCCGTGCCGGTCCGGGTGGCGTCGTCGCTTGTTCCGCGCACCTTGACCACCATCCCCACCTTCAGTTGGTCCGCGGCGCTGGGATTATCGTCGATTTTGACTGCCGCGTCCGTTGTGCTGAAGGTAACGCCGTTGACGACTACGCTGCCTAAAGCCGTAATCACTCCCTGGCTGACGGGGCCCTGGGCGGGTGAAGCCTGCGGCAGCGGCGCGTCTCCTCCCCCGCCGCCGCAGGCGGTCAGGGAGACCCCGATAAACAGGGTCAGTGCCGAGCATAGTCCTCTGATCATGCTTTTCATATCCTTCTCCTCCATTTTGCCAGAATTATTGATCGGAAAAATCTTTGCTTCATTTCGCATACAATTTACGGGGTCTTTTCCCGGAATTCAATGGTGATAAAATGTCAGCCTAATGGTAGGCAGAACTACCTATATGGTGAACCGCGAATCTTCCGGGGCGGGTAGAGGAAGCACAGGGTGCGCGGCGAAAAATCCGGCGCCGGAAACCCGGGGCGGCCACGGCGGCCCGGGTTTCATAAATAGTTTTTGCCTACCATTAAGCTTCCATTTAATGCTTATTGCATTATCCTCTGTGTTAGGTAACAATTTCTATCATGGCGGACGGGATCAACAAAGGGAGCAGACTGCGGGCAGGTTGCGGCATGGCTATGAAATTATTGGTAATCATGGTTCTTTCGGCCATCTTGTTCGGCGCCGCGCCCGCTGGGGCGGCAGCGGACCCCGAACCTCCCCCCGAACCGCCCACGGAGAGTTCCGGCATATTTATGAACACCCTGGATCGGTCGCATGAGACCCTCTCCCGTGAAATAGACCTCTTTTCGGAGAGAATCGACCTTTTCTTGGGCGGGGACAGGACCTGTGAGATCTCGGAGGATAGCTACATCCAGGCCGGCGTCAGCACCGTACTGCTCCGGGGGGGGGCAATCCGCTTCGACCGGATCCTGCGCGCCAAGGTCGATCTGCCCAATACCCAGCGCCGCTTCCGCTTGCTCCTGGAAAGCGATCCCGAAAGGAACTTCCGCGAGATCCTCAGCCCGGGTGAACGAAGCTCTACGGAGACCGAAAACCTGACCCCGCAGGGACCCGGTACGAATTTTTCCGCTGCCCTGCAGTACGTGATGCAGGAAAGAAGGAAGTGGCTGATGAGCCTCGATGCCGGCATCGAGGTGGAGTTCCCCCCCGATCCTTTCGGCAGAGCCCGTCTCAAACGTTCGTTTACCGCCGGAGATTGGCGCTTCACTTTTGGCGAGACTCTTTTCTGGTTTGTGTCCCTGGGCCCCGGGGCAAGTACGCATTTAGATGTGGAGCAGTACCTTTCTTTCTGCGAGTTGCTCTTTCGCGCCAGCACGGAAATTGTCTGGCGGGATCGGGCCGGAGGGTTTGATCTGAACCAGGCCATGTCCCTGTTTCAGGAGCTCACCTGGCGGTCTGTCCTGACCTACAAGTTCGGGATAACGGGAGAGGCCAAAGAAAACACGCAACTCAACGCCTGGGGTTTGGGCGTCGAGTATCGGAAAAGGGTCTATAAAAACTGGCTGTACCTCTCCGTCGAGCCGGCGATTGCCTTCTCGAAAGCCGATAACTTCCAGGCCGACCCGTCTATCCGCTTCACTGTGGACATTTCCTTCGGGGCAAAGTATATTCAGCAGTGAATTATCAGAAGAAAGGAGGTAGCAGTTATGAAGGCATCGACGATAGTCTTCTTTTTGGTCATGGCCCTGCTTTTGGGTGTTTCCGGATGCGCATCCTGGACCAGGGTGGCAACGCGGGAGGTTCCCCGGATGGAACCGGCGGAATTGAAGGACCATTTGGATGATCCGGACCTGGTTGTCATCGACGTCCGGCTGGACAGCGACCTGGCGGGAAGTTCGGCCAGAATCAAAGGGGCGGTCCGGGAAAGTAATGGCACTGTGGCGCAATGGGCGCCCAAGTATCCCAAGGGCAAGACCATCGTCCTTTACTGCGCCTGACCTGCCGAAGGAACTAGTGCCCGTGTGGCACAGCATCTGAACAGCCTGGGATTCAACAAGGTTTATGCCCTTAAGGGCGGCTGGAAGGCCTGGGAGAAAGCCGGTTATCTCACGGAACCGAAATGGGGCTCACCACCTGCAGGTGACGTCCCGCCGTCCGGCGACGGCAATAAATAAAAGAACGGCCCCCGGGGGGCCGTTCTCTCTGTCGCTGCTTTTTTTCTGAAGCGCCTTGATCAGTATTTTTTCACATGCTTGAAGAATTCCGCCATTACGTCGGGGGGTTGACTGAAGAGCATCTGGATTACTTTCTCAATCTCCTGGCCGGCGGTAAATTGGATATCGGTGCCTGACTTCCGGGCTTCGGCCTTAAAGTCCGGGTCGTCCGACAGCTTGGCGAAAGCTTCCCTCAAGGTTTTCACGTGGCCCGCCGGCGTACTGGGGGGGCACACGAAGGGTCGTCCGATCAGGTCCGTGGCGGAAAGCATCCGCATCGCCGCTTTTCCTTTCTTATCATTCGTCAGGTCCTCATTGAAGGGCAGGTGTTCGGTCTCTTTGGACTTTACAAAGCCGCGGACGATGGGACGAACCAGGCCCCTTTCTATGAACGGTAACATGCTGTCGTAAGACCCTGCCCGGGCGTCCACTTCGTTGCGCTCGATTGCCAGCATGACGTCGGAACTCGAGTTATACATGATGAGTTTTATGTCCAGCCCGCCATAGGCCTGGAGCATGGAGGGAATTTGCGCACTGTTGGAGGCCGGGCCCAGGGCGCCAACCGAGAGGGTGTACTTGGCCTTAATCAGCTCATGAACGGTCTTATAGGGTAGATTTGCCCGGATCACCAGCACGGCGCTGGTAACGGCCGTTGATCCCAGCCAGGCAAATTTGCGGACGTCCAGCTTGATGCCGGGCAGATTGCACAACTGGTTAATGGGCATCGCCTGGTTGAAGGCACCGATGGTCAGGCCGTCAGGCTTGGCGATGTTGTAGACGTAATTCGCGCTAATCATACTGTCCGCGCCGTCCATGTTTTGGATGATGACGTTGGGCCGGCCGGGTACATACTTGGGAAGATGTTTGCCCACGAGCCTGGCCATACGGTCATAACCGCCGCCCGGTTTGAGTCCCACGATGATCGTTATGACCTTGCCCTCATAATAAGGCGCGGCCATTGCGGGCGTTGACTGACCCATGATGAATAACGAAGAAATGATTAGTAAACGGGAAATCATTTTCTGCATTCTCCCGGCAGATAATAATTTCGTTAACCCACTGACCCCGTTGATCGGGGTTACGGCAATCGAAAACCTTTCCATCCTGCTGTCCTCCTTTGCTTGACTTTCCCACGTTACCAATCAGAATAGCTGAAAGGGCAGGCAAAAAGCTATTAGACCAAAGTCTAATAGCTTTTCATCTGCGGACTCTATTAGAAAGGTTAAAATAAAAGGAATAAAGGAGGCGGCCATGAAAAAAGTCAAGGGAGGATTATTAATACTTTTAGTAGCCGGCGGTTTAATGGGTTACCTGGGTTATGATTTCTTAGCTCCGCTGACCTGTTATGCCAGAGACGAAAAGGCGGTAAAAGAGGAGAAGGCAACGGCCGGGGCAAGTCTGCCTAAGGAAAAAAAGAAGACGGCGAAGCAGGCGCCGGCGGCCAAGGCGAAGGCACTTTCGCCTGCGGTCACCGTTGTGACCCCTGTCTGCACGCTGGCGAAAAAAATGGGGGTACCTATTGTCGGAACGGGTTACAATCCCGACGAAGAACTGCTCATTCTCTTTACCGATGCCGAGGGGATGCAGACGAATATTGCCTACGCCCTCGAACCGCCTCTCAAAGCCAACAAAGCCGGCGCCTGGAGCACAACCTGGATGGTGGACGACTTTGTCAAGGCGCGGCTGGTGACGGCCGGAGTTTTTACCCTCACGGTTACCGACAAGACATATAAGCCGCTTGCCCAGGCGGCGATCGCCTTTAAAGAAGCGGATAAGAAGGACGGTGGCGAGAAGAAAGGTGAAAAGGGGGAGAAGGGCGAAAAGAAAGCCGATAAGCCCGAGAAGAAGGCAGAGAGCAAGTAACCTACGAAAGGGGATGTGGCCTTATGTTCGATGCTTTTATCGAAGGATTGTTCATGATCCTGCAGTGGAAAGCGCTGCTATACCTGTGTATCGGCGTGGTTATCGGCTATGCGGTGGGCGTTTTACCGGGATTGGGGGGCGGCACGACCCTGGCGCTAATGCTGCCTTTCATTTATAAGATGACCCCGGGTGAGGCCTTTTGCTTCCTTTTGGGCATGCACTCCGTCGTCCAAACCGCCGGCGACATTACCTCTATCCTCTTCGGGATCCCCGGGGAAGGCACAACGGTGGCCATGATCGTGGACGGCTACCCCATGTCGAGAAAGGGCGAGGCCGGGCGGGCGCTGGGGGCCGGTCTTTCCGCCTCGCTGGTCGGCGTCATTATCGGTGCCGTTGTCCTGCTCTTTTCCATCCCCATCGTCCGGCCGCTGGTCCTCAGCCTGGGATCGCCGGAGATGGTCGTCGTGGTTATCCTGGGGCTGACCTGCATCTCCGGGTTAAGCGGCGAGGGGAAAAGGGCGCTCATGCTGGGGCTGCTGAGTGCCGGCTTCGGCTTTATGTGTTGTATGATCGGCCAGGAAAAACAGGCCGGCATCCTGCGTTTCACCTTTGGGCAACTCTACCTGTGGAACGGCCTGCCCCTGACGGCTGTGATGGTGGGCTTCTTTGCCTTTCCGGAAATTATTGACCTGGCCGTGCGCGGTACGTCCATCGCGGGCAGTCTGCCGAAGGGCGACCTGACGAAGGGCGTCTGGGACGGCGTCAAGGATACCTTTCGCAACCTTGGACTAACCGTACGCTGCAGTCTGATCGGTACGGGCATCGGCATCCTGCCCGGCCTGGGGGGCGGGGTGGCGCAATGGCTGGCTTATGCCCATGCGACCCAAAGCGCCAAAACACCGGAGGAACGGGCCCGCTTCGGCAAGGGCGAGGTCCGGGGGGTGATCGGGCCCGGGGCGTCGACGGGCAAGGAAGGCGGCGCCCTGATACCCACGGTGGCCTTCGGCATCCCCGGCAGCAGCGCCATGGCCATCCTGATGGGCGCTTTCCTCATCGTGGGGATCGTGCCGGGGCCGGATATGTTGTCCAAACATCTCTCCCTGACCTTTTCCTTCGTCTGGATCCTGGTCATTGCCAACATCCTTACGGTGCTCGGCAGCTTTCTCTTCATCAGCCATATGGCGAAACTTACGCTGGTGCGCGGCGGCATTATGATCGCTTTCATCCTTTTTTTATGCTTCATCGGTTCCTATGCCGATAGCAACCACATCGGCGATGTGATCGTGATGCTGCTCGCCGGCTGGATTGGTTATCTGATGGTCAAGTTCGATTTCCCGCGGGCGCCTTTTATTCTGGCCTTTGTCCTGGGAAAACAGGTGGAATCCTACTATTTCATTTCCGTGACCAGGTATGGAGCCAGCTGGCTTTACCGGCCGAAGGTCCTATTCCTGTTCTTCCTGCTCTTATTGGCGATCCTCTACCCCTTTGTCCAGGATAAGCTCAGGTTCAGAAAAGGAGGCAACTAATGAAGATTACGGGTAGATCATGGATGGCCCTCGCCTTGATGGCGCTTTCGGCGGGCATGTTCATCAATGCCCTGCAATGGCCGCGCAGCGCCGCCCTCTTTCCTTTGACGATCGCCGTCTTCGTTTTTGTCCTGGCTGCCCTGGAGGTTTTTCTGGCTTTATTCCTGAAGCAGGAAACCAAAGAGACGACGACGGTGGATTTTAAAATGGTTACCGCCGAGGAGGCAAATATCGACGACGCTACGGTGCGGAAGAGGATCATGCTTATTTCCCTCTGGGTATTCTTCTTCTTCATGCTGATCCTCCTGGCGGGCTTCCCGGTGGCCGTACCGGTTTTCTTTGTCCTGTTTTTAAGATTCTACGCCAAGGAAGGATGGCCATGGACCCTTGTCCTGACCGCGGTCGCCTGGGCATTTTTCTACGGTCTTTTTGTGCGGCTGCTCAATACCCCCTTCGATGAGGGATGGATTATGGTAGGCTTACGGGCGCTGGGCCTTATCGAATAAGGGGCCGTTGGGCCTGAGATTTGCTAAGATTTGGTGATGATTAAAAAACGGGGAGCTTTTATCGGCTCTCCATTTTTTTGTTATGAAAACAGCCCCCCTTACCGCCACTGGCGGGAAGGGGGGCTGTTCAGGCACCTTGATGCCCCACGGCGCCGGGGCGTTTAGTACTTCGGGACATGTTTAAAGAATTCCGCCATAACGTCGGGCGGCTGATTGAAGAGCATGGCTATGGTCTTCTCAATTTCCTGGCCCGTGGTATATTGGATTTCCGCGCCGGATCTCATGGCTTCGGCCTTGAGATCCGGATCAGCGGTCATCTTGGCAAAGGCCTCTCGTACGGTATTGACCAGGGCCGGAGGTGTCTTCGGGGGGAACGTATAGGGGCGGCCGATCAGATCGCTCATGGAGAGCATGCGCATGGCCATTTTCCCTTTCTTATCGGTCGTCAGATCTTCGTTCAGCGGCAAATTCTCCGTTGCCTTTTGCGTTATGTAACCGCGGACGAAGGGACTGACCAGTCCTTCATCGATAAAGGCCTTGAAGGTGTCGTAGGAGCCCGCCTGGGCGTCCACTTCGTTACGCCTGATGGCGAGCGTCACATCGGAAGTGGAAGGGTACATGACCAGTTTGATCTTCAGGCCGGCATAGGCCTGGAGCATGGAAGGGATTTGCGCACTGTTGGACGCCATCCCCTGAGCGCCTACCAACAGAGTATACTTCGACTTGATCAGGTCATTGATATTTTTATAGGGCAGGTTCGTCCGGACCACCATGAGTGCGCTGGTCCGGGAAGGCGATCCCAGCCAGGCAAACTTGCGCACGTCCAGCCTGATGCCGGGCAGATTACAGAGCTGGTTGAGCGGCATCGCCTGGTTGAAGGCGCCGATGGTCAGACCGTCCGGTTTGGCGTTATTGTAAATGTAATTGGCGCAGATCATACTGTCCGCGCCGTCCTTGTTTTCGATAATGATCGTGGGTTTCCCGGCGAGGTACCGGGGCAGGTGCCTGCCCACCAGCCTGGCAATGCGGTCATAGGACCCGCCCGGCTTTGATCCGACCATGATCGTAATCACCTTGCCCTCATAGAAAGGGGCGGCCAGGCTTTCCATTGGCCCGGTAAAAATGGATAGTAGACAGATAAAAACGTAAACAGCACTTCTCTTCATTGTTGCCTCCTTTGACTTTACATTATATTAGCCAGTTTGCTGAAAGGAACGGGTCCGCCCGTCCTCTCCTTTTAGTATTTAGGCACGTGTTTAAAGAATTCCGTCATGACCTCCGGCGGCTGGTTGAAGAGCATTGCTATGGTCTTCTCAATCTCCTTGCCCGGGGTATACTGGATCTCCGTGCCCGATTTCAGGGCCTCGGCCCTAAGCTCGGGATCGGCCGACATCTTGGCAAAGGTCTCTCTCATGGCATTCACCACTCCCGCCGGTGTTTTCGGGGGAAACACATAGGGGCGGCCGATCAGGTCGCTCATGGAAAGCATGCGCATCGCGGCTTTCCCTTTTTTATCATTCGTCAAATCTTCATTAAAAGGCACGGATACCGTTTCCTGTGACGTTACATAACCGCGGACGAAGGGGCGGACGAGACCTCGGTCAATAAAAGGTTTCATGCTGTCGTAGGACCCCGCCCGGGCATCAACCTCGTTACGTTCGATGGCCAGCATGATATCGGAACTCGAAGGATACATGACGAGCTTTATGTCGATACCGCCATAGGCCCGCAACATGGAAGGGATTTGCGCGCTGTTGGCCGCCTGGCCCTGCGCACCCACCATCAACGTATACTTGGCCTTGATCAGATCATTGACTGTTTTATAGGGCAGATTGGTCCTGACCACCATCACCGAACTGGTGACGGTCATTGACCCCAACCAGGCGAATTTACGCACATCGAGCTTGATGCCCGGCAGATTGCATAACTGGTTAAGCGGCATTGCCTGATTAAAGGCGCCAATGGTCAGCCCGTCGGGCTTCGCAATATTGTAAACGTGATTGGCGGAAATAATGCTGTCTGCCCCGTCCATGTTTTGTACGATGACCGTAGGCCTGCCGGGGGCATACTTGGGAAGGTACTTGGCAACCAGCCTGGCCATGCGGTCATAGCCGCCACCGGGCTTGGAGCCAACAATTAAGGTGACCACTTTACCCTCATAATAGGGGGCGGCCATGATTGCCAGGGGCCGGACAATGAGGGCGCACAATAAGATAATTAACATGACGGAATATTTTTTCATTTTTTTCCTCCTTAAGGTATGCTGCATCTTTCACCTCCATATCATAGCGCTTGGCGAGCAAAAACATATTGGACCTTAGTCGTACAACTGCGGTAAATTGGCACTATGGGGGCTTGCTTGGGTGAATGTTCAGAAGTGAGATGCCGGCAAGAAAAGCGGCCAAGAAAATACTTTTGTCGGCCAGCAAGAAAAACGATTGCTTTTCAAAAAAACGATAACTTCAAGGTCGGTCCGGTGTCAAAAACGGCTGCGCAGGGTGAGGTGAAAACTGACATCCGGCGCGGTATTGACCACCAGGTCCTCCCCGACGCCGATATCGAGGGACGTCTTTTCCGATAGGTAAAGGGTGCCGCCAGTGATCAGCTGTACGGAACCAGCGCTTAATTCCTTCAGGTCGCTCTGGCTGTAAAGAGGCGTATGGGCATCGGCCTGGATTTTGAAGGCCAGCCAGTTGAGAGGGCGCCAGGCGAGCCCCAGGCTGCCGAAGGCGGCCCAGTTCTTCTGCTGTTCCGGCAATACCTTGCCTTCCGTCAGGAAAAGCATTCCCAGGGCGCCGTAAGACGTCCATTTGCCGAATTCGAAATTGCTCTAG
>Ga0209514_10009639_pt1 | contig 10580 bp, 6 predicted proteins | sample Subgrocontami58m_FD_187452 | JGI IMG/M metagenome (GOLD analysis project Ga0209514, IMG submission 187452) | Subsurface groundwater microbial communities from S. Glens Falls, New York, USA - GMW37 contaminated, 5.8 m (SPAdes) (version 3) | ecosystem: Environmental > Aquatic > Deep subsurface >...
GAGGTCATTGTTAGCGGAACATCGTAGATGTTCAATTTTTGTAGAATGAAAGAAACACACAACAAACATCCTCGTAGAGGATGAATAAGAGCTATGGAATTTTTTCTAATCTATTTTAGAATAAATGCTTATAGAAAAAAATAAAATCATAATGTGAAATTAGGTTGACGCCTATGCGAGCACTCGGGGCTCATCAGCAAGTAAGGAAAAGGAAAATTATGAAAAAAGGAACTTCTTTAATGGCAATCTTTTTACTTCTGCTTTCAGAGAATGTAAGAAGCCAGAGCAATGATACCGCACACGTATCGCTCAATTATTCAAACACACAGGGCGCTTTCAGCGATTATCTGTTTGGCAACATAACCGCGCCTCAGTATGACCCCAACGGATACATTCTTTCAAATTCTTGCGGAATTAAATTGCTTCAAACCGGAAACGGAATGCCCATACCGCTCAATGCCAATGATTCCACGCAATACAACTTTACCGCACTTGACCAAGCCGTTAATGCAATAATCAACAATGGAATGGAACCAATGCTTTGGCTTGGTATGCCTTCGAAGAAGCCCGCCAACCTGACTAACTACGCAACTTATATCAAAAATATCATCAGGCACTACAAGCAAGGTTGGAATAAGGGATATTACTACAAGATAAAAGTTGTTAGATGGGCAAACGAGCCGGACTTAACTAATCGGAATGGGACGGGAGTTTTTTGGACGGGAACTCAACAAGAATTTTTTGATACTTACGCAGCCGTTTCCAATGCTATTAAATCGCTTGACGGCACAATAATAATTGATGCGCCCGGCTTTGCTTTCCCTACTTCGTGGAGCGGTAATACACGCGTGCTTTCCAATTGGGTAACCAATTTTCTTTCCTATTGTCAAACCAATAATGTTAAAGTGGATATTTTTTCTTTCCACGCATATACACCTATTACGTATTATCAATTTTATTATGATATGACTTTAATGAACAATGCGCTATCGGCTTACCCGGCTTTAAGTAATATTTACGGCACACCTAAACTCGGAAATGACGAATGGAATATGATGTTAGGAGACCTTTGGTCGGGCAGCTACCACAAACAATTTGACAGCGCCTGGGTAGCCGCTCACAACATCCTTGCATTATCGGCTATGACCGCGCAAGGATTAACCCTTTCAATCAGATATGGCGGAACATTTAATTCCGTGTCCAATTGCCACGACTTCCTTTTAACCGATTGCAACAGCAATGGCAAGCCATCTTACTTTGCTTTTAAGGGTTTTAATATGTTAGCCAATAATACAAAATTGCAAACCACCGGCAGCAATTACATTAATTTTTCAGCCACTTCGGGGAAAAACGCAGATACCATCACTCTTGTTCTATCCAACTTTGATGCGTTAACTTACTTAAACAGATTTGAGCCCAATACTTCAATGCCTCCGTGGACTGACTACAATAAGTATGTTGCAAATTTCGGAACACCTGCTGTTTATGAATATGCCCGTATTTCCATAAATAATTTACCCTGGACAAATAATAACATAAAGGTATTCCATTATTTAGTTGACGACAACAACGATTTGAATCTTGTTAATACATCATCATTTGGCGGGAGTTCTAATTTGTCTTTTATTGCAGCAATGGCAGCGCCATCGGTTCATATTTTTAAAATCTTCAAAGAAACCATAACAGGAATTGAAATTGACGGCAAAATCCCCGAGCGCTACCGGCTTGCTCAAAACTATCCCAATCCGTTTAATCCGACTACGACTATTCGCTTCTCACTTCCGCAGCGCTCGCATGTGATGCTGAAAGTGTTTGACGTGTTGGGAAGAGAAATTTCAACACTCCTGAACGACGAAGTCAACGCCGGCGAACACTCAGTTCAGTTTAATGCAGAACGATTGGCAAGCGGAGTCTATTTCTACCAGCTTAGAGCCGCGGGTTTTATTCAAACAAAGAAAATGCTCATCAGCAAGTAAAAACAGGAGAGACAATGTTATTACAAACCAAAGTGATTCTGATAGTATTGGTCTTGACCTCGCAGAGGATGTTCGCACAGTCCCTCTCTTTTGAGAACTCCCGCTTTGGGATCTTCGGAGCTTATGCAGCGAATGAGTATGGCAATTTCAAGAGCCGAATGAATTTCACCAACACGCAGTACTGGAACTGGGTGGACGGACACTTTCAAAATTTAGGCGCACACTGGACACGCAGCAATCTCCAGTTGGTGTGGGATAAAATAGAACCGGTACTTGATTCAGCTTACAACTGGAATCCACAGCCGTTCATGACCGACAGCGTTATTATCAATGTTTACAAAACCGGAAACCAGATTCACTGGTTAGGAGTTTTCCACGAAGGTAGTCTTTTTCCCCGGACACCGCCTCCGCCAAATCCACTGCGTGACCCACTTGGCGATACCGTAAGATATAAAAGATTTGTTCAAAACGTAGTTGAAAGATATGATGGAGACGGCTATCAGGATGTTAATCCTTATGTAAAAGTTCGTTATTGGCAGATCGGAAATGAAATCCCTCCTGCGGCTACAGATTCAATGAGAATGAATTATGTTAAATGGGTTAAGATTACCTCAAGGGCAATTCACAGTGCCGATAGCAGTGCTAAAATTGTTCTAATTGCACAGACACAGGGATTCAGTTTAGAACCCTGGTTAAGGGCAGTTATATTAGCATTAGGCAACAATAATTATTTCAAAGTGATTGATATTCACCATTGGGGAAACGCTTCCAATTACAAAATGCAAGCTGTTCGTCAAACAAGATTATTACTTGATAATCTCGGTATGTTTCAATCACAAATTTGGTCTTGTGAAAATGGAACATGGGCTTATCAGCCAACCAATCAGCCATATCAAACACAGCAGCAACAGGCGCGTTCTTTAGTGCAGAGGTATGTTTATAATATTGATTTAGGGTTGAATAAGCTCTTCTGGAATAATTTAGTTGAGTTTCTTGATTTCGTGGGCAATCAAGGGAGTATTTTCAATTCAATGGGTTTAATTGGTGACGGTATGAGAAACAGCGAACCGTCACAGAACTTTAACAAACCAAGAGTAAATTATTTTTCATATAAGCTTCTTTCACAGGAAATTGATATTGATAAAGCCCGTTATGCAGGTAAATTAAGTATTCATCAAGAACCAATTCTATATGCATACCGATATATTAGATTGACGAATGATAGTTTAGGTGTTTTCATTTTATGGCGTGACACGGGCAACCAGAGTGTTACATTTCATATAAATACGAGAAAAGCGCTTGTTACAAATATGATTACCGATTCACTTGGAAATATTTTGCAAAGGGATACTGTTACTGCTGATGTTCAGGGAAACATTACATTTAACGTAGGAATAGACCCGCTGCTTGTGAAAGAAATTTCCAGTACAACCTCGGTTGAAGACGAAGGTGAAAATATTCCGCAAGGATTTCTGTTGAATCAGAACTATCCAAATCCTTTTAACCCGAGCACAACGATACGGTTCTCACTTCCGCAGCGCTCGTATGCAACACTAACAGTGTATGATGTGCTTGGCAGAGAAGTTGCGACGCTGGTGAATAGAGAAATAGATGCCGGCGAGCATTCGGTTGCGTTTGACGCAACAAATCTTTCGAGTGGTGTTTACGTCTACCAACTCAGTGCAGGAGGTTTTATTCAAACAAAGAAAATGCTCGTTGCTAAATAGGGAAAAAGAAATGACTTCAAAAATTCTGTTTATTTTGCTGCTCTCCGTTGCGTGCATTGAGCAAGGGATTGCGCAGACGCTTCAATATCAAGGTTCACCGTTTGGATTTATAATGGGGAATCCGCTACATAGAGATAAAACTCTTAACGGGATGATTGATTTGGGCGCAAAATGGATACGGCTTTCCGGTGCTGCGGGAATTGTGTGGGACATGGTAGAACACACACAAAATACTTACAACTGGAATAACGCTGATAGTATGATTTCCGCTTTTTATAATGCGGGTATAAATGTTCTTGTCACAATTGGAGTTTCAAATAATGCATATCAATCAATCAATGGCTATTTGCCCGCTGATTCGAACGCATATAAAACTTTTATTTCTAAGATGGCAGAAAGATATGATGGAGACGGAATTGATGATGCACCCGGCCCTCCGGTTGTTTCAGCATGGCAGATTGGTAACGAAGTTGACGGGTGGTGGAAAGATACGAATGAAAATTACGCTACGCTGATGAAAGAATCATATAGCACAATAAAATCGGTTAACCCTAAAGCAAAAATTCTCATTGCCGGTATGGCGGGACCGTTGGGAATTTCAAAATACTCTTCCATTTTAAGCTATATAAATAACGGCAAGTATTTAGATGTTTTTGATTTTCACTGGCATGCTACTTCTGGCGGGAATTATAAAAATCATAATACCCGCAATCCGGATATAATCAACAATTTTGATCAGTTATTAAGTGAAATAAAAAATACTCTTAATAATAACAATTACATAAACTCAGAGATTTGGACAACAGAAATGTCAATAAGCGACATAAATCCTGCCGGTCAAACAGAGAAGATTCAGGCAGTTGATTTAGTAAAAAGGTATGTTTATCCGGGTGCCAAAGGAGTAGATATAATTTTCTGGGGCACTCTATATGAACAAAGTGGTTTCGGTGGAGTAAGCGGAAACACAAATTATTTTAATACACAAGGATTAATCAATAATCCTCTAAATGACGGTCTCTCCCATAAAAAGCTTGCCTACTACACTTACAAAAAGATGGTTGAAGTTTTAGAAGGAAGCGATTGGAATAATATCGCAACTGTCCAAGAGCAAGATGGAGTCTACATCTACAAATTCACGAATCAAGGAAAGCCAATCTGGATTGCGTGGAATGACAACAGCGTCGCAAGAACAATCACAATCTCAGGCATCAGTTCAAACCGAGTCAAGACGACAGAAGCTGTTCCAAAGTATGAGTCGGGCAAAGATGTTGCGGATTACGCGACTGCATTTCGGATGGATACGCTTGTTGTAACTAATGGCGCTGTGGCACTGACACTCGGGCAACGTCCCGTGTTTATTGAGCCGCCCACGCTTACTTCAGTTGAAGACGAAGGTGAAAATATTCCGCAAGAATTTGTGTTGTATCAAAACTATCCCAACCCCTTCAATCCAACAACAACAATTCGCTTCTCTCTTCCGCAACGCACATACGTAATGCTGAAGGTCTTTGATGTGCTTGGCAGAGAAGTGGCGACCTTAGTTGATGACTACAAACAGCCGGGAATTTATAATTCGCAATTCTCAATTCGCAACCTGCCTGCCGGCAGGCAAGGTTTTCAATTACCAAGCGGAGTTTATTTCTATCAATTAAGCGCCGGTGGTAAATCAATAACTAGAAAACTAATTCTTATTAGATGATGCCGTGAAAACAAAAATATTTGCTTCGATTTTCTTTTGTTCGGTTTTATTATCGAGCGTATTGGCTCAGATCAAAAGCGTTTACAGTTCCGTTTATGATTCGCTTACTTACAAAGGTTTGGTACGCACTTATCTTCTACACGTTCCGCCGGGATATATAAACACAAAACCAACTTCTTTAATTATTGCTTTGCATGGAGGATTCGGAAGCGCGTTGAATATCGAGAACCAGTCTAAGCTAAGCATTAAATCCGATGAGGCAAATTTTATTGTTGTCTATCCGGAAGGAATTAAAGTACTTGGGGTTAGAACCTGGAATGCTGGCGGATGCTGCGGAGCGGCAAGATCATATAACATTGACGATGTTGGCTTCATCGATGCGCTTATCAAAAAACTTTCTGCCGAATATAACATTGATCAAAAAAGAATTTTTGCAACGGGAATTTCAAACGGTGGAATGATGAGCTACCGTCTCGCAAGCGATCTTGCAAATAAAATTGCGGCTGTTGCACCGGTTGCCGCCACTATGGTAATTAAAACAGCGGTCAATCCATCGCGCCCGGTTCCTATCATTCATTTTCATTCTTTCAATGATACAAATGTTCCATACAAAGGAGGAGTTGGAAGCGGTGTTAGCGGGCATTACAATCCTCCACTCGATTCTGTTTTTAATGTGTGGATGAATGTGAATGGCTGCATTAAAAGAGATACAATAAAAAACGATCAGAATTATTTGTTTGTTAAATGGAGTAACTGCAATAAAAATTCGGAGATACATTTTTATATAACGCACGATGGTGGGCATTCCTGGCCAGGCGGTGTTAAATATCTGCTCGGAGATGAGCCGTCTAAAGTTATTAACGCCGATGATTTGATGTGGGAGTTTTTTCAAGCACACCCAATGCCGGATGGCGCCTCTGCCGTTGACGAACAAAACAATAAGACACCAAATGACTTTCAGCTCTTTCAAAACTACCCCAATCCGTTTAACCCAACTACGACGATAAAATTTCAAGTTTCAGGTTTCAGGTTTGTAAGTCTAAAGATTTTCGATATGCTGGGAAGAGAAGTGGCAACGTTGGTGGATGGGGAATTAAATCCAGGTGAGTATTCGGTTCAATTTAACGCGAAGCAACTGACGAGCGGAATTTATTTCTACCGATTGAGCTCCGAAACATTTATTCAACACAAAAAAATGGAATTTCTAAAGTGAGAAATAATGAAATGGCACGCACATTCTTGATTCTTGCACTTGCATACATTGGAGTTTTTGAACAAGCATCTGCCCAAGTTCTTCCCCCGCCTTTGCATTTAACTGTTGTTCTCCACAACGAAGAGCCGGGCGGCGGGCGCCCCGATTATACTGCTGACCGAAACTTCTACCTCCAAAATCGTAAGCTTGTCAAATTGCTCGCGGAAACAATCACGAGTAAAAGTGCATCCTTTAATTTCCAGTCCGATTGGAACTACCTGAAAGCCGCAGCGATGTTTGATACGGGCAGTGTTACAAGCAACACCGCAGGCAAAAACATTGTCCGCTGGATGTATGATAATCTCGGAATTGAAATTGATCCGCACGCCCACGAGACACAATACAATTATGCCGATGTTGCTTATCTCATCGAGCAGCTTGGCGTTGCGCCGTCAAAAAATGTCGGCGGGTTTTTGTATTACCCTCCCGATAATCCGCAGGGATGGGAAAAACACATTAATGGTCTGCAGGGAAAAGTTTACCCCGCATATTTCTGGAGAGCAGACAACCTCTGGGGAGCGGCTACGCTTTATCATCAAGGTCCGGATGACCGCTCCTACGGAATTTGGCGGCCGAAGGACCGCTACAATTTCTACCAGCACGATTCTACTCAGCGACTCTTGAACATTGGTGGAGGCTGCGGCGATTATCAAGGAGTGTGGAAAATCTTGGAATATATCTCATCCGGGCGAGCGCCAGCAGAGGGATTCTATACAGCCAACGTGATGATGATTCAAGATTGGATGACGGAGTCCAGCATCCAGGAGCTTGGTAACTTTATCGATTCACTTTCCGGATATGTCACGCAAGGGAGAATACGGTGGAGAACCCTTACACAAATGTCTCAGCTCTGGAAATCAGAGTATAACGGCAAACCTTTCAGAATAGATTGTACAGCATTGCCTACCGGAATCGAATCGATCTCTTCAGAAATTCCATCTTCATTTGAGTTAAGACAAAACTATCCCAACCCCTTCAATCCGACAACAACAATCCGCTTCTTACTTTCCCAAACCCCCCATAATCCCCCCTTTAATCAAAGGGGGGAAATAGGGAGGTTTGTAACTCTCAAGGTTTTTGATGTGCTCGGCAGAGAAGTGGCGACATTGGTGGATGGAGAATTAAACGCAGGTAAACATTCGGTTGTCTTCAACGCTCAAGGCATGCCAAGTGGCGTATATTTCTACCGACTTAGAGCTGCTGGTTTTATTCAAACGAAGAAAATGCTCATCAGCAAATAAGAAAAGGAAGATTATGAAAAAAGTAACAATATATTTTGCAATTACTCTTTTTTTATTCATTCCATTAAATGTCTTTGCGTTATACATTGACACACAAATTCCATCAGCATCGGCGGGTTCTACAGGTCTTTACACAAGAATCCATATTCCCAATACAATGCGTTATGCTTCAGGCGCACCCATAGTAATATGGCTGTCGGGTGGTAATAGTTCGGGCGGGGTTCTTCCAAGAAGCGAGTTTTCAAGGTTTGGTTTAATTACAATTTCATTCAGTTTTCCCGGCGGACTCAACAGCGGTGGTATTTACGATAACCGGGGTCCGAATTGCATATTGGCATTACGCGATATAATTAAATTCGCAACCGGACAAATTACAAATACAAACGGTCAGACTCTCCAGCAGTTGATTTCACCTAAAATCCCAATGTATTCCAATGTGGGATTAGTCGGTTCTTCACACGGAGGAAACATCAGTATTGCCGTTGCAGGTGTTTATGGCAGTGAAATCTCACTTGCCTGGATTTGCAATTGGGAATCACCTGTAGGCGATGGAATGCCGGGCGCAGAGGCAGGGGCGAGAAATCCAACAAACGGAAATCCATGGACAAACCCTGCATATAATGACACAACGGGAATTTTTGATTATTCAAAACTTAAATACAGTGATACATTGAGATTAACACCAACTCCTCTTATAGGCGGATTCTATTTTGACATCAACAATAATGGTGTTCCAAACAGGGGACTTGATTTTATTATTAACGGTTTCGGGTCTTCAGGAAAGCAATATACTTCAACTACATTAGTTCAGGAAGCAGTTAACCGCGGAGTCTTTCCGCAAAATCCCCCATCTCATATTGCTTCTTTAGCTGAAACTCAGGCTTACTGGGGATGGAGAAATGGCGACTTATGGATTGATTCCGCCCGAAACAAGCTTCCTAACCTTATGTTCATTGTTATAGCAACGGATTCTGATCATGTTCAGTCGGCGAAAGACCACCCGCATGTTTACATTCAATACGAGCATTTTCGATCTGCAGGGACAAGATTCGTCAGGTTAAATCCAGATCGCTCCTATATAGAATATTGTTTAGGTTACACACAGCCTGCTGCAAAGGATAATGATGCTTTTGCTCAATATACCCGATTAACTATTCGGGATAAATTTGAGCCTGAAATAATAGCAGATTCAATTAATTCAGCAGCTTCTGTTAGTGAATTAGCAGATAGAACCTGTGCAAATAACATTACGGCGAATTTAAATTCTGTTATTTCCTGTAACACACTTGATATTCAGAATATCAACTACAGTATTCCGAATGTATTACAATTATTTCAAAACTATCCCAACCCCTTCAATCCGACAACGACGATTCGCTTCTCACTTCCGCAACGCTCGTATGTGATGCTGAAAGTGTTTGATGTGCTGGGAAGAGAAATTTCAATACTCGTAAACGACGAAGTAGATGCAGGCGAACACTCGGTTCAATTTAACGCGAAGCAGTTGTCGAGCGGAATTTATTTCTACCGGCTTGTGGTGAGCGGAGCGAATCCATTAACTACACCAACATTTTCTCAAACCAAAATAATGGGAATATTGAAATGAAAAATCCGATACTTATTCTTGCATCATTATTTGTTTTCATTCTAACATTATCACCGGTTTGGTCACAGACTCGTCCTGTGTATTTCCTTGTCCCATACAATACAAATTATGATTGCAGCTGGAGTTCTTCACAACTTGACACAAATGCTGCATCCTTGCTGAGACACATACAACTTATGAAAAGGTATAACCTAAAAGGGAATTATTATTTTACCGGCTTATCTGCCGATTACTTTTACAGATACCATAGAGAGATACTTGACACAATGAGAAGATACAATCTTCCATATTCTCATCAAGGTGCTAATCGCCCTCCAAATCCTTCCCCTATTATGAGAGTGCGTGGACTAAACTGGAATGCAGACGTTGATTCTATCTGGAGATATGAAAAAGATTCTTTAAGATGTAATGGAACACTTAATTCTACCAGAATCGGTGGACTAAAAAAAATGCAGCAGGTTATTTTCAATGCTAACCCGGTTTCTACCGGCAGATTCTTTCAGGCATCAATTTTATATGTTACCAAACTCTACGGGGCAAGCCAGATGGTTGGGTTGAAGGGGAATACAGGAAGTCCCTCTGAAAGAGCATGGTTTCTTGGAATGCTCAATCGTCCCGATTCAACCGGATGGACCATAAGTCCAGAACAATTCAAAGCTTGGGCACTCTATAACACCTTCGACCTAATCCGCCACCTTGATATTTTAATACAAAATTGTGACAGGACAAAATTCAATTTTATAACTATACTTATGCACGATTCGGATTTCTGGCTTGGTTTAACACAATCTCAGAAAAACTTAGTGTGGACTTATTATGATTCGTTGATGAGCTGGGCAAAGAATAATTCTCAAATTCAACCGATTGTTCTGGGTGACCTGTGGAATCTTGTAATTGATGATAGGGTAAGAAACGTAAGCAAATCAAATCTTTCTGTTGCTGTGGATACAGCTATATCAATCATTGAAAGGAATACAAGTCCATTTTCACTGCCTACTTACATAAACATTCCTGGGGCTGAACCTGATTATTTATCACTCGTTGATTTATATGTATTGCTGTTACATTCGTTAAGGGCT
>Ga0209514_10009640_pt1 | contig 10580 bp, 8 predicted proteins | sample Subgrocontami58m_FD_187452 | JGI IMG/M metagenome (GOLD analysis project Ga0209514, IMG submission 187452) | Subsurface groundwater microbial communities from S. Glens Falls, New York, USA - GMW37 contaminated, 5.8 m (SPAdes) (version 3) | ecosystem: Environmental > Aquatic > Deep subsurface >...
GGGGGCGATGACGCCCGCGGGCCGGCCGAGCGCCTGCGCGCCGCCCGATGCCGCCTCGCGCCAGAGGTAGGTGCCGACCGACGGGCGATCCTCGGAGGCGGCGATGTTGCGCCGGCGCAGCGCGAGGCGCTGGCTGTACTCGAGCCAGCGCAATTCCTCGACCGGCGTCTGGGAAACGTGGCTGTCGCCGCCGATGCCGAAGCGACCGTGCTTTTCGCGGTAGCGCGCGAACGGGAAGGTGCCGTCGCCGAGATTCGCGCCGGTCGTGGGACACAGCGCCACCACTGCGCCGCTGGCGGCGAGCTTTTCGGATTCCGGCGTGCTGAGATTGGTGCAGTGGACCAGGCACCAGCGTGCGTCGACAGGCATGTTGTCGAGCAGCCACTGCGCCGGGCGTTTCTCGCTCCAGGTGAGGCAGTCGTTCACCTCCTTCACCTGCGCTGCCACGTGGATGTGGATCGGCGCCGTGGGATCGAACGCGGCGAGTCCGGCAATCAGATCCTTGAGCATGGCCGGACTGACCGCGCGCAGCGAGTGTGGCGCGGCGCCGAGGCGCACATTGGGATTGCCGGCGCCGGCGGCGCGCAGGTCGGCCATGATCGCGAGCAGCAAGTCGGGTGTCGTCGCAAACCGCAGCTGCGCGGCGCCGAGCGGCACCTCGCCGAAATTGGAGTACGCATACAGCGAAGGCAGAAGCGTGATGGCGATGCCCGTGTCCTCGGCCGCGCGCAGCAGGGAGAGCGCCATCTCCGCTCGCCGGCCGTAGTGCTTGCCGTCCGGCGCATGGTGCAGGTAGTGGAATTCGCCGACGGCCGTGTAGCCGTTCCTGAGCAACTCACAGTAGAGCTGCGCGGCGATCGCGTGGACCTGGTCCGGATCGAGCCGGCGCAGGAACGAGTACATCACTTCGCGCCAGGTCCAGAAGCTGTCCTCGGCCGAGCCCATGTGCTCGGCGAGGCCCGCCATGGCGCGCTGGAACGCGTGCGAATGCACGTTTGACATGCCGGGAATGACCGGCCCGCCCGCTTCCTGGGCGCCCCGCCGGACCTGGTGCGCGCGCGCGCCGGTGATGACGCCGTTGTCGTCGATCTCGATCAGGACGTCCTCGCTCCAGCCGTCCTGGAGCATGGCCTGCTCGGCGAATATCGAGGTCACGTCTACTTCCTGTAGAGCTTGCGCACCCGGCGCAGCACGTCGGTGCCCGAGGCCTTCAGGACCTCCCTGAAGACGCCGAGCACGTAGTTGTCCTCGGGAAGCGTGTGGAATCCGTGCCAGGGCGTGCCGAGAACGGTGTCGAAGCCCAGGGGCATCGCGACGGTCACGAACGCGCACTCGAGCTGGCGCTTCAGGTCGGAGCCGTCGGCCGCCTTGGGCGGCAGCTGCTGGCCGATATTGGTGATCCCGCCCGAGACGTGAATGCCCTTGAGCTCGGGGTCGGCGCCGATCGCACCGATCGCGTCGAGCGCCGCGCGGTTCATGCCGCCCGTATCGGCGATGAGCGCGCTGATCGAGACGTCGACGATGATGTCGTCGAGCGCGAGTCCGTTCTCGCGCACCAGGCGCAGCGCCGCGCGTTTCGCGGTGCCGGCGATTTCGGCGCTGGTCTTGTTGGGCTTGCCGATCCCGTCCTCCAGGCGCTCCGAGGCCATCAACATGACCTGGCAGGGCCGGATCTTCAGCAGCTCGACCATGTCCCAGCGCGTCTCGGCCATCGAATTGATGATGGGCTTCGCGCCGCCCGCCTTGTCCGGGTCGTAGGCCTCGAGGCAGATCTCCTGGGCGGCCACCTCGGGATAGTCGAAGCACAGCGGGACCTTCACCGCGGCCTGGACCGCGCGAATGACTTCGACCAGGAATTTCGGATCGTCCTTCGCACGCGGACCCACCGTGAAGTCCAGCGCGTAGGCGCCGGAGTCGACCTGCCGCACGGCCAGCGCCTGCACGCCGGTCATGTCGCCTGCCTCGAGCAGCGCCTTGGTGCTCTTGAATCCCGGGTTGATCCGGTCGCCGATGATTCGCAGTCCCTTGGCTGGCTCATTCAAAGCTGATTCTCCTCATGAAGATTCTCTGGAAGTCGGGCAGCGAGCCGAGTTCGAGATAGCGACAGCGCTGCGCGATTCCCAAGGCCCGCTCGCGCAGCGCCGTCGAGGCGAGCACCATGCGCACGCCGACGCCGGCTGCGTTGCCCACCTGTTCGATGCGGTCCAGCGGCAACGCGGGCAGCAGTCCGATCGCAATCGCGCTTTCCACGCCGATGTAGGCGCCGAAGGCTCCGGCGATCACCACCCGCTCTATGGCATTTTCGGCCAATCCCGCCTCGCGCAGCAGGCAATCGATGCCCGAGCGGATCGCCGCCTTGGCGAGCTGGACCGCGCGCACGTCGTTCTGCGTGAACGCCACCTCGGGCGCGAGCAGCAGTTCGCGGCGTTCGCCGACTTCGCGCACGGCCGGATGCCCCAGTCCGATTCGGCCGCGGCGGTTGACGATGCCCGAGGTGACCATCGCGGCCGCGGCGTCGAGCACGCCGGACCCGCACAGTCCGACGGGTTCCGTGTCGTCGCCGATGACCTGGATCCGGATGGCCCCGTCCTCGATGCGCACGCGCTCGATCGCGCCTTCGGCCGCGCGCATGCCCACGCCGATGTGTCCTCCTTCCAGCGCCGGTCCGGAAGGCGAGGAGAGCGAAGTGATGCTGCCGCGATGCACGAGCGAGATCTCGGTGTTGGTGCCGATGTCCATGACGATCGTCGTGGCCTGCGCCCAGCGGTCCTCGGTGGCGAGGAGAACCGCGACGTGGTCGCCGCCCACATAGCCGCCAACGTTCGGCATCAGGTGCACGTAGGCGCCCGCCGCCGCGCTGCGTCCCAGCTCGCCCAGGTCGCGCGCCTTGACGTCGATCGCCTCGCACATCGCCGGGACGAACGGCGCGCGTCCGAGCTGGGAAACCGGAAGGCCGAGCAGAAGGTGGTGCATGGCGGTGTTGCCGCAGACCGCGATGTCGACGATGTCCTTGGGGTCGGCCGCGATGGACTCGCACAGGTCACGCGCGAGGCCGGAAATCGCGGCGATCGCCGCGTCCTGGAGCTCCTGCGCGACGGCGGGCGACGCCATGGCGTGGTTGACGCGGCTCACGACGTCGGAACCATAGGCGGTCTGGGGGTTCTCTATCCCCAGGCTCGCGAGGCGCTTTCCCGTTCCGAGGTCCATCAGGAACGCAGCGGCGTTGGTCGTGCCCAGATCGACCGCGAGACCCAGGGTCGCGCGTGCGTCTTCGCAGCCGCGCACGCCGATCACCTCGTCCCCGCGCACGAGCGCTTGCGCGCGCCATCCGCTCCCGCGAAGCAGGCCGGGCAATTCGCGCAGGGCGATCAGATCGATGCGCGCGGCACCGCTCGCGCGCAGCGCATCGATGACGCGGTCGGCATCCGCGCCGCCCTGCAACATGCTTGCCGGCGCAAGGGCGATGTCGTGGACCCGGACCGCCGGGTCGGGGACGACGGCGGGGTCCCGGCCGCTGACCTCGGCGCGAACGATCGGAGCGATCGAGCGCGGCGCGATCTCTACCTCGCAGTCGTTCAGGGGCCGCACGAGGCAGGAGCGGACCCATTCCTTCGTTCGCGCGGGAGCCGCGCCTTCGCCCGCATCGGGCCGCCGCAGCTCGACCTCGCCCGAGGCGATGCGCACGATGCAGCTGCCGCACACCCCGCGTCCTCCGCAGGCGCCGACGATGCGCACGCCGGCGCGCCTTGCCGCCTGGAAGATCGTATCTCCCTGGTTGCAGCGAGCCTCGCGGTCCAGGTTCGCAAAGCGGACCTGGAACCAGGGACGCGTCAGTTCGCCCGGATTGCGCATCGGTTCGCGGAGGGGCAGCGGCTGCAGCGCGCGGACGCCGAGTGGCGGGGAAGGTTCCTGCCGAGCGCCACGAGCGTGGCGAGGGAGTGCACCGGCGAGAGCATTCCGCCGTGAACGATGGCGATGCCGCTCGGTGCTGCGCCGGCCAGCGCGAGCACCGTCGCCTGCAAATCGAGAGGTACGCCCGGGTCGCCTGGGCTCGCCTCGGGGCCGACTCCGAGGCCGTCGCGGCGGGCGTCGCGCCGTACCGTAGCGAGCGCCCGGTCGGCGACGCGGAACAGCAGCTCGTTGCCCACCGAATCGAGCGCCAGAGCGAGCAACGGCCTGCGCGCGGCGAACAGTTCCGAGATCCGCTCCTGGAATCCGGGCCCGAGGGTGCACGCGACCGCCGCCACCGCGACGAGCTCGCCGGGCTGCGCGGCGAGCAGGGGCACATCGAGGACCGCCTCGCCGAGTTCGATCGCGTCGCGCCGGGCGCTCAGCACGGGGTGGATCCGGTAGCTGAAGGCGGGCGTCGCCAGGACGTCGCGCTCGATCTCCGCGAGCGCCTCTTCGCGCATGCGCGCCTCGCGGGAAGAGGCGCGCGCGGGGCCGGGAAGCCTGCGCAGGGCGCGGGAAAGGTCGAGCGTCTGAAGCATTCCGGATTATGGCTGATACTTGCGCACCGACTCGAACATCGCGCGGACGTTCTCGGGCTTCGCTTCGTCGGGAATGCCGATGGCCCCGTCGAGTATGAACCCGCCGCCCTTGCCGACGCGCTCGATGAGATCGCGGCAGCAGGCATCGACCTGCTCGGGTGTCCCGGTGGTCATCATGGAGGCGGGCACGTTGCCGCGCAGACAGACGGCCCCGCCGAGCGCTGACTTGGCGCGCACGAGGTCGGTGCGCTCAAACCAGTAGACCGCCTTGCCTGCGGGGATGTCCCCGATGACCTCGAGGCGCGAGCTGCAGTCGCCTTCCCAAAGGACGAGCGGGATGAGGCCGTTGTCGATCAGGCCGAAGAGCAGCGTGCGGAACGAGGGCCAGAAAAAGGTCCTGAACTGGGCGAGCGACATGAATCCGTCGAAGGCCCAATGGATCGGAATGAACACGAACCGGCTCGTGCTGCGGCTTCCCGCGGCGAGCGCCTGCCTGAGGATGAACACACCCGCCTTGTCCATCGCCGCCAGCAGTTGATCCTTCCTCCGGTACATGTCGAGCAGGATGCCCTTGGAGCCGCGGAAGTTGTCGCCGAAGTAATCGAACGGCGCGTTGGCGGCCGCGCCCTGCGCCTGCGGAAATCCGCGTTGCTCCATTTCCCGGGCGAAGGCGAGGGCATGACTCAACATGCGCCGGGCCTCCTCGCCGGCCTCGCGCATCGCGGCGAACGCGCCGACCACGCGCGCGTCCGCGTAGTGGCGCATGCCGAGCACGAGCGCGACGTAGTACTGTCCGGGCAGGTCCGTCAGCCTGGACAGACCCTCCAAGCCGCCCGCGACCCGCGGAAGATACTTCGAGAGGTAGAAGCCGGTGGGGTCGAACAGGTACTCGTCGTACTCCTCGGCCTTCATGTACTCGCGGTCGAGGTACTGGAACGAGACGTTCTCGCCGGTGCCGTGGCCGGGCCAGTGCATCTGCCGGTAGTCCATCCGCTCCATGATCGCTCCGAAGGCGGTCATGGGGTGGGGCAGCGCGTAGGCATCGGGCTGGAACTCCTCGAGGATGCGCCGCATGACGGCGTCGACCCGCGCGTAGTCGTACATGGCGTCGCGGCAGCTCATCCCGCCGTAGCGGGCGTGCCAGAACATGGTGTAGAAGATCGCCGGCACCCGGTCGGGCTGGCGCAGCTCGACCGCGTCCATGAGGCGCTTCGTGCGCTCCGCGTAGCGCGCCGCGGCATCGCCGCTCATCGAAGCCTTCCCTAGGCCGCGATCCACTGCCGGCACAGGGACACCGCGGCCACCGCGTTGCCCCCGAAGGCGTCCGCCCCGGTGTAGGCGCGCACCGCCTCGTCCACCTGGCCCCCGCCGATCATGATCTTGCGCCCCTCGCGCAGCCCCGCCGCCTCGATCGCCTGCACCGTCTCCTTCATCGAATCGAAGGCGAGCGTCAGGAACCCGCTCAAGCCCACCACCTGCGGGGCGAACCCCCGCACCTCCTCGACGAACTTCGCCACCGGCACGTCGATGCCGATGTCCTTCACCTCGAACCCGTTGATGTCCAGCATGAAGGTCACGATGTTCTTGCCGATGTCGTGCAGGTCCCCGTGCACCGTGCCGATCAGCACCCGGCCGAGCTTCTTCGCCTCGCCCCCGGAGCGCTCGTGGATCAGCGGCTTGGCGATCGCCCCGATGTTCTCCAGCATCTCCCCTGCCAGCACCAGCTCGGGCAGGAAGTACTCCTGGCGCTCGAAGCGCTTGCCCACGATGTCCATCGCCTCGCGGCACAGCTCCAGCACCCGCAGCGGGTCGTCGCCCCGCGCGAGCATCGCCTTCGCCAAGTCCAGCGCCTCCTCCTCGCGCATCTCCGCTATCGCCTCCACCAGCTGCTTTTCGTCGTCTTTCATGTTTGTCCCGGGAAAGAAAGGTTATCCGTTATAACGATTGAAACCTATAAGGAGCGGGGGGAAATTGCAAGCGGGCCGCATCACGCTTGCCTGACGCGGCCGTTTCCAGGGGCGTACAGGCGCTGCAGCAGCGCGATCAGCCGACCGCGTTCGGCATCCGTCCAGCATTGCGTCACGCGCCGGTCCTGGTCGCGGACCACGCGGCGCACCTTGGCGAGCAGCCGCCTGCCTTGCGGGGTCAGCGAGAGCACGTGGTTGCGCCGGTCCCGCTGGGAGACCTCGCGCGCGAGCAGCCCGCGATGCTCGAGCCGCAGGACCAGGCCGACGAGGTTGGGGCGCTTGATGCTCAGCGCGGCGGCGATGTCGGCCTGGGTGGCGCGGGCGCTCGCGCCGATCAGCGTCATCACGGCGTAGTCGGCGGGCCGGATCGCGTGCCTGCTGACGGTGCGCGCGAATTGCTGGTGCATGAAGATGTCGGCCCTGCGGATGTTGTAGCCGACCAGGCCGAGCAGCCCGTCCAGCTTGAGGGCGCCCGCCGGAGGCGGGTCCGCGGGTGCGGCGCGCGCCGAGGCGCGGGATTTGCGTGCGGCCATGCTGGTCAGCCCGGTTCGCGCCCGCGCGGCGCGACCCCCGCATACATGTCGCGCAACAGCGTCTTCTGCACCTTGCCCACCGCGGTGCGGGGAAGGGCGTCGACGAAGGCCATCCGCCGCGGAATCTTGTATCCGCCGATATGCTCGCGGCAGTGCCGGATGATCTCCTCGGGTGTGAGGACGGTCCCGGGCCGCGGCGCGATGACGGCGAACAGGGCCTCGCCCAGCCTGTCGTCCGGCACGCCGATGACCGCGGCTTCGCCGACGCCGGGGTGGCGGTGGAGAATGGCTTCGACCTCGGTGGAGTAGACGTTCTCTCCGCCGGTGATGATCATGTCCTTCATGCGGTCGACGAGGAACAGATGGCCCTGCGCGTCGAGGCGGCCGACATCGCCGGTGTGGAACCAACCGTCGCGGAACGCGCGCGCCGTGTCTTCGGCGCGGTTCAGGTAGCCCGCACTGACATTGGGTCCGCGCACGACCACTTCCCCGGTCCCTCCCGCGGGCAGCGGACGGCCGTTGCCGTCGACCACGCGCAATTCCAGGCCGGGGACGGGCTTGCCCGCGGACCTCAACATCGACAGGTCGCCCGATTCGAAGCATCGCCTGTGGCTTGCGTCGTCCAGCACCGCGACTATCGGGGAAGTCTCGGTCAGGCCGTAGCCCTGATAGAACGCCACGCCGGGGAAGCGCTCGCGGGCCGCGCGCATCCATTCCACGGGCATGGGGCTCGAGCCGTAGAACAGCACGCGCAGCGAAGACAGGTCGTGCCCGGCGACCTCGGGGGTTTCGGTGAATATCTTCACCATGGTGGGCACCCAGTGCGCGACGCTCACGCGATGACGCTCGATGGCGGCGGCGACCTCGCCCGGGATGAATTGCGGTATGTAGACGTGTCTGCAGCCCAGCAGGAAGGCAATAGTGCCGTGCAGATCGGCCGAGTGGAACATCGGGGCCACGTGCGAGTACACGTCGTCGGGGCGGATGCCGATGCACAGCCCGATCTGCCAGGCGTTGGAGAGGATGTTGCGATGGGACAGGCGCACGCCCTTGCTGCGTCCCGTGGTGCCCCCGGTGTAGAGCAGGATCGCGTCGTCGTCCTCGTGCAGCGGTTCGACCGGGACCGGAGCGGCGGCGGCGAGCAGCGACTCGTAATCGCCCCTCCGGCCGCCGCTCGCCTCGACGGTCAGCACGCGGGGCCGCCAGGCCGAGAGCGCCGGGGACTCGAGCAGCGGCAGGAATTCCTCCTCCGCCGCCACCAGCCTGCATCCGCAATCTTCGAGAGTGGCTGCGATTTCGACCGGGCTCAGCCTCCAGTTGACCGGGACCGGAACCACGCCCGACCAGTATCCCGCCCAGAGCAGTTCGGCCTGCCGGAAGCCGTTGCGCATGAGCGTGGCGAAGCGCCCGCCGCGCCGCAGCCCAAGCCCTCTGAGCATTCCCGCTCCGCGCGCGACGCGCCCGGCAAGCTCGGCCCAGGTGAGCGTCGCGTCAGGATCCAGGATCGCCGGAAGGCTGCCATGGAGGTAGGCGTTCTCGGAAAGCACGCTGGGCAGGATCATGACGTCACGCTCGACGTTCCCCGTTGCCGCCGGGGCGATGCAGGGGGCCGATCATCGGGCATGGCCATTCTTGCTGTCAAGCGGGGAGGAAGCGGCCGCGGCCGAGGGCAAGCAGCGTGCGCACGGCGACGAATCCGATCACTGCGTTGGCGACGACAAACAGCACCAGGGCGAAGCGCAGCGCGGGATCCGCGGCGGTCGCCTGCGCCACGCGCCACGCCGCGATGGAGAGCGCCGCCGCGGGAAAGGTGAATGCCCAGTACTCCGCCCCGAACGGCGCCTCGCACAGCCAGCGCGCGAGGGCCGACAGCATGACGGCGACGAACAGCGTCCAGCCGAACAATCCCAGCGCCAGCGCGTCGGCTTCTCCGTCGGCGAGCGCGGTGTAGGTGATGAGCACCACCGCAGGCGCGGCCAGCTCGATCGCGAGCAACGGGCGCATCGGCGGCGCAAGCGGCCCCTGGGTTGCGAGCCGGTGCAGCACGAGCGAGTCGATTGCCAGCCAGGCGAGTGCGCCGGCGCCGAAAAAGCACCACGCCGTGAGATTGAAACCGAGCGCCGCCGCGGCGCCGCTGGAGAACAACAGGCCGGCCACCACGGCGAGGTGCCAGGCCGGCGTGATCGCCGCCGGCTCGAGCCTGCCGCCGAGGCAGCGCGCGAGGAACACGGCGGTAGTCGCGATCTGCGCCGCAACCAGCGCGATGAACAGGGCGCCGCCGGCGGCGCCGAGCCAGGGGACAAGTGCCGGCAGGAGCAGCAGCAGCGAGGCCGGAACCAGCGGAACGAACGCGCCGGACACCGGATGCGCGGCCTCGGACCGGGCGACGCCGGGCGCGATCACCCATTTCGCGACGTAGCTCGCGGTGAGGAGGATCCAGAGCGCGGCGGCGGCCAGCAGCAGTGCGTCTCCGATCGGCGCGAGGCCCGCATGGGTGCGCGTCGCCGCGCGCCACGCCTGGCCCAGGCCGCCCAGCCCCAGCACGATGGGGAAGAAACTCGCTGGCATGCGCCGCGCAAGGCTCGAATAGGTGCCGGTCATGCGTCGCTTTCGTCGGGTCAGCCCGGCATTGTCGGCTGTCCCGGACCGGAGGGCAATCCCGCCTGCGCGACGCCGCGGATCGTTTGTCGCATCCATGCTTTTGGGATATCATTCACCATCCTAGCTCCCCGTTCGTAAATGACGAAATATGTGTTCGTGTCGGGCGGTGTGGTTTCCTCCCTGGGGAAGGGGATAGCCGCCGCCTCCCTCGCAGCGATCCTCGAATCGCGCGGCATCAAGGTCACACTCCTCAAGCTCGACCCGTACATCAACGTCGATCCCGGAACGATGAGCCCGTTCCAGCACGGCGAGGTGTTCGTCACCGAGGACGGCGCCGAAACCGACCTCGATCTGGGCCACTACGAGCGGTTCCAGTCGGCCAAGATGCGCAAGTCGAACAATTTCACGACCGGCCAGATCTACGAGTCGGTCATCAAGAAAGAGCGCCGCGGCGATTACCTCGGGCGCACCGTGCAGGTCATTCCGCACATCACCGACGAGATCAAGGCCTTCGTCACGCGCGGGGCGGGCGACGCCGAGGTCGCGATCGTCGAGATCGGCGGCACGGTGGGCGACATCGAGTCGCTGCCGTTCCTCGAGGCCGTGCGCCAGATGCGTCTCGAGCTGGGCGAGCGGAACACCTGCTACATCCATCTCACGCTGGTGCCGTTCATCAAGGGCGCGGGCGAATTGAAGACCAAGCCGACGCAGCACTCGGTGAAGGAATTGCGCGAGATCGGCATCCAGCCCGATGCGCTGCTGTGCCGCTCCGACCGGCCGATTCCCGAGGAAGAGAGGAAGAAGATCGCGCTGTTCACGAACGTGCAGGCCAACGCCGTCATCTCGGTCTGGGACGTCGACTCGATCTACAAGATTCCCTGGATGCTGCACCAGCAGATGCTCGATGAGATCGTCTGCCACAAGCTCAACATCATCGCCAAGCCCGCCGAGCTCAGGGTCTGGAAGCGGCTGGTCGAGGCTCTCGAGCA
>Ga0209514_10009645_pt1 | contig 10578 bp, 9 predicted proteins | sample Subgrocontami58m_FD_187452 | JGI IMG/M metagenome (GOLD analysis project Ga0209514, IMG submission 187452) | Subsurface groundwater microbial communities from S. Glens Falls, New York, USA - GMW37 contaminated, 5.8 m (SPAdes) (version 3) | ecosystem: Environmental > Aquatic > Deep subsurface >...
TTCGGACGTCAACGTCGGCACCATCACCGCCGGCGACATTTCGTTCTCGGTCACGGGCCGGGGCGGGGTGTTCGGCGCCCGCTACAACTGGAACCTGAAACGGCGCGGCGACTACGAGCACCAGGTCGTGTTCGGACTGGACGAGAAGACGCTGAAGAACGGCATACTCGCCTCCGGGCAACAGCTCGGCAACGACGTCACGGTGCGTCCGTTGAGCGTCGCCTACAACGGGCGCTGGCTGTTGCCGGGAAGCGAAACCGGTATCTTCGTGTCCCTTTCGCGCAATCTTGCGGGCGGCAGGAATGCCGACCAGGAGGCCGTCAGCCGGGCGCGGGCCGGCGCGCCAGCGGATTTCCAGATTCTGCGCGGCGGGTTCAACCTGTCGCGCGAGTTCCTGCGCGATTGGCAATGGCGCCTGGGCATGAACGCGCAGTGGACGAATTCGCCGCTCGTTCCGAGCGAGCAGTTCGGCCTGGGCGGCAGCGCTTCGGTACGTGGATTCGAGGAGCGCCAATTCTCGAACGACCATGGGTTCCAGGGGAACGCCGAGGTGTATACGCCCGATCTCTGCCTGCTCGCGGGGGCGAACTGCCGCGTGCTCGCGTTCTACGATTTCGGCGCCCTGCGCCGCAACCAGCCGCTTCCGGAGGAGTCCGCGAAGGAGCACCTGGCAAGCGCGGGGATCGGCGCGCGCTATGTCCTCGGCAAGCGCCTGACCTTTCAGGCCGACTATGCCCGCGTGGTCGACGCGGGAGCGAACGTCGACCGCGGCGCGTGGAAGCTGCATGCCCGGATCGGGATCACGTTCTGAGCCGGGGAACCCGTGTGCGGCGGCTTCCGCGGAGCGGCGAAATGTGCCAAAGTGCGACTTGTTTAACAGCTTTGCGGTCGAGATGAGGCTTAGGATCGTTTCTGAGCGCTCTGGTATAGGGGGGAGAGCTCGGTGAGGGGGCATTTGGAATCGATGCAGTCGCTGGCGCGAGGGCTCATTGCCGTCGCGACGGGCGTCTGTTTTTCCATTCCGGCCGCGCGGGCGCTGCCCAACGGCCCGCAGGTCACGGTCGGCAATGCGGTCTTCTCCCAGCAGGCCGGCGCGCTCACCGTCACCAACACCCCGGGCACCATCATCAACTGGCAGCGATTCTCCATCGATGCCGACGAAACCCTGCGCTTCGTGCAGCAAGGGCCCCGCAGCAGCGTGCTCAACCGCGTGCTGGGCTCCGACGCATCCTCGATCCTCGGCGCGCTGCAGTCCAACGGCCGGGTGTGGCTCGTGAATCCGAACGGGGTACTGTTCGGGCCGTCGGCGCGGATCGACGTCCAGGGACTGGTCGCGTCGACGCTTGCGATTTCGGATCGGGATTTCCTCGCGGGCAAGCTGAATTTCCAGGCGGGAGCGGTTGCAGGCGGCATCAGCAACCAGGGGAAGATCGGCACGCCGCAGGCAGGCAGCGTCTACCTCGTTGCGCCCGATGTCGAGAACACCGGGATCATCAACTCGCCCGGGGGCGAGATCCTGCTTGCCGCGGGCCGCAGCGTGGCGCTGGTCGAATCCGGGAGTCCCGATATCCAGATGGTCGTCTCGGCGCCGCAGGACAAGGTCGTCAACCTCGGGCAGATCATCGTCGATGGCGGCCGCGCCGGCCTGTTCGGCGCGCTGCTTCAGCAGAAGGGCGTCGTGAGCGCGAACAGCGCGCGCGTCGATGCAGCGGGGCGCATCACGTTCGGCATGTCCGCCGCGCTGAGGGCGCCGCGGCGCGCAGCGGCCGAGAAGGACGACAGCAAGGCATCCGACGACGCGGCGAAGAAGGACGAAGAGGAACGGGCGAGGAAGAAGGCCGAGGAGGAGGCGGCGGCGAAGAAGGCCGAGGAAGAACGTGCAAGGAAGGCTGAAGAAGAAGAGCGCGCAAGAAAAGCCGCTGAAGAGGAGCGTACGAAGAGGGCCGCCGAAGACGTGGCGGCAGCGAAGAGAGCTGCCGAAGAAGCGGCGGCGAAGAAGGCCGAGGCGGAGGCCGCGGCGAAGAAGACTGCCGAAGAGGCGGAGGTGCGGAAGAAAGCCGCCGACGACGCCGCGGCAAAGAAGGCGGAAGCGGAAGCGGCAGCCAGGAAGGCAGGCGAAGAGAACGCTGCGAAAAAGGCCGAAGCCGAGGCGGCGGCGAAGAAGGCGGCCGATGAAGCGGCCGCCGCCAGGAAGGCCGCCGATGAAGCCGCCGCCGCCAAGAAAGCGGTCGAGGACCGGGATTCGGCGAAGAAGACGGCCGAAGAAGCGGCGGCGAAGAAAGCCGAGGCGGATGCGGCCGCGAAGAAGGCGGCCGAAGACGCGGCGGAGCGCAAGAAAGCGGCCGAAGACGCGGCCGCGGCCAGGAAGGCGGCCGACGAAGCAGCCGCCGTTGCGAAGAAAACCGGCGACTCCGCCGCAACGAAGAAGGCGGATGAAGCGGCGGCGGCGGCGAAGAAGGCGGCCGATGAGGCGGCGAAGAAGCAAGCCGAGGCGGAAGCGGCGGCGAAGAAGGCCGCCGACGATGCGGTCGATGCAAAGGCGAAGGCTGACACGGCCAAGCAGGTGGCCGATGATCCCGCGGCCGCGGCCAAGGCGGCTGCGGACGCATTGGCGAAGAATACGAGTGCCGACAGCGCGGCGAAGAAGTCGGCCGAGGAAGCGGCGGCCGCGAAAGCGGCAGCCGACGCGGCCGCCGCAGCAAAGCAGGCCGCGGAAGATGCGGCTGCCAAGGCGGGGGCGGAAGACTCGGCGGCGAAAACCGCCCAGGACACGTCGGCGTCGAAGGCGGCGGCGGATGCTGCAGCCGCTGCCGCGGCATCGCAGGCCGCTGCTGAAGCAGCCAAGGCGGCTGCCGACGGTGCTGCGCGCAAGGCGGCGGCCGACGCGGTGGCACAGCAGGCCGAGCGCGATGCGCTGGCGGCGGCTCAGGCGGCGACCCAGACCAAGGCGGCGATCTCGGCCCCCGTGGTCGCGGACACTCCGGCCCCTGCCGCACCGCAAGCGTCACAAGCGACTGCCGCGACCGCCGGGTCGCCGTCCGCCTCCGGCCAGCAGCCGGCGCAGATCGCGTCGGCTGAGAACGCGCAGGGCAAAGGCGCGAGCGCATCGGGCGGCGACAAGAAGTCCGACGAGCAGGCGAGCGAGAGCAAGAAGAAGGACATACAGGCCCAGCCCCCGAACCCCAGGGCGAGACGAGATGACAAGCCGCGGAATTTCTGCAATTAGCGCGCTGCTCGCGATCGTCGCCGCGCTCTTCGCGGGGCAGGCGCTCGCCCAGCAGCAGGGCGTGGGTTACGTCGCGAATCTCTCCGGGCCGCTCTTCGCGGTCAAGGCCGACGGCTCGCGGCGGATCCTGTCGACGCGGTCGATCGTCGAGTCCGGCGATACGCTCGTGACCGAGGACAAGACCTACGCCCGGATCAAGTTCAGCGATTCCGGAGAAGTGACGCTGCGGCCGAAGTCGCAGTTCCAGATCGAGGCCTACCATTTCGACGCGAAAGCGCCCGAGAAGAACAACGTCGCCTATCGCCTGGTCAAGGGTGCGCTGCGCACGGTGACGGGGCTGATCGGCAAGCGAGGCTCCGAGGAAGCCTATCGGATGAACACGTCCACTGCGACGATCGGCATTCGCGGCACCATCTTCGGCGTCACCGTCTGCTTGCCCGGAACCTGCGGCGATCTCGCGCCCGGGACGTACGTCAACGTGATCGAAGGGCGCGTCGCGGTTGGGCCGGCGCTGCCGATCGTTCCGTTCTTGCCGGCGCTCGTGCCGCCGACGGTACCGCCGGCCGCTCCGCCCGCGGCGCCACCTGCAGCCCCGCCCGCGGCGCCACCGCCTGCAGCGCCATCTGCAGCGCCACCTGCTGCACCACCTGCAGCACCGGTTGTATTGTCGGCAGGACAATTCGGCTATGTGCCCCCGTTCGGACCGCCTGCCGTACTGCCGAGCGATCCTGGCGTCGGCCGGCTCTACGTTCCGCCGCCGGGATTCGTGCAGCGCCCGGACGCGCCGCCGCCGGGGCAGCAGCCCGTCGCGCTCGCTCAAAAGTCGCCGGTGCTCTCCTCCGCCAACGAGTGCGAGGTCAGGTAGGCGCGTAGCGAGCCCGTTCGCACCCCCGCAAATACTTGCAAGTGTCGGCTCGCGGTGTTATCCATGCCGGATCGGGTCCGAATCGGACCCATTTCCCAATGGAGGCGCTGGCCATGGCAGACCGGATCCGCAAGGCAGATTACTTTTCCGTCCAGGTGTCCAACCGCGCGGGCGAGGGCGCGCGCCTGATGAAGGCGCTGCGCGCAAACGGCGTCAACCTGCTCGCGTTTACGGGGTTTCCGAACGGCCGCAAGGCGCAGGTCGATTTCATCCCCGAGAACACCGCGGCGCTCAAGCGCGCGGCGAAGGCGATGAAGCTCGGCCTGGGCAAGAAGAAGACGGTGTTCCTGATGCAGGGCGAAGACCGCGTCGGCGCGCTCGCCTCGGTGCTCGAGAAGCTCGCCGCCGCGCGCATCAACATGACCGCGATGGACGCGGTCTGCGCCGGCAAGGGGCGCTACGGCGCGATCTTCTGGGTCAAGCCCAAGGACGTGGCCCGCGCGGCGCGCGCGGTCGGTGCGCGCTGAATCGGGCGCGCTGCAGGTGCGCGCCTCGCGCGAGGCCGACCTGCCGTCGCTCACCGCGATCTACGCCCACCATGTCCTGAACGGCCTCGCGTCCTTCGAGATCGAGCCGCCGGACGAGGCCGAAATGCGCAGGCGGCGCTCGGACGTCCTCGCGCGCGGCTTGCCGTACTTCGTGGCCGAACGCGGCGGCGAGGTCGTCGGATTCGCCTATGCCGCGCCCTACCGGACGCGGCCCGCCTACCGGTTCACGGTCGAGGACTCCGTCTATGTGCACCGCGATCATGTCGGCCATGGCGTCGGGGCCACGCTGCTCGCGGTGCTGATCGCGGCCTGCGAGCGCGCCGGGTGCAGGCAGATGATCGCGGTCATCGGCGACAGCGCCAACCACGCTTCGATCAAGCTGCACGAGCGCTGCGGGTTCGCTCTCGCCGGCCTGCTGCCCTCCGCGGGGTTCAAGCTCGGGCGCTGGGTCGACAGCGTGCTGATGCAGCGCGCCCTGGGCGAGGGCGACCGCAGCCTGCCCGCGGAAAGGCAATGAGCGGAGCGGTTCAAATCGCTCCGCTCTTCTTCAGTACTCCGGCCAGCGCCTCGGCGAGCCGCGCGTAGCCCTGCGCGTTCGGGTGGATGAGATCGGACTTGAGCGACTTGTCGCCCAGGATTTCCTTCAGCGCCTCGCCTTCGTAGGGAAGGCCGAATTCGGCCGCGATTTCCTTGTAGAAGTCCGGCGGCGACGGAAACAGTCCCGGCTCGGGAACCGCGACGAGCAGCACTCCCAGTCCCTTGTCCATCGCGAGGCGAACCATCGCGCGGATGTTATCCGCGGCCTGCTTCTTTCCGATATTGCGCAGGAGATCGTTCCCGCCATGGCATAGGATCAGGAGCTGCGGCCGGTGCTCTTCCAGCACCGAGGGCAGGCGGGCGAGCCCCGCCGCGCTCACCTCGCCGGGGACGCCCGAGCGCACCACCTTGCGCCCGATGAGGCCCTCGAGCACCGCCGGGTAGCTCTGCGCCTCGCCCGCTCCGCTGCCGAAGGTGATGCTGTCCCCGAAGGCGATCACGACGTCTTCGGGGCCGAGCACCGGAAGCTGCGCGGTGCGCTTCGAACACGCGGCCAGCATGCAGGCCGCGAGGAGCAACGCGAGGCCAGCCGAGACGAGGCCCGGGCGCTTTCGCGTGGCTGAGGCTATCATTCAGATTGTCCCGGATGCATGACACCTCGCCTATGGCCTGGCTTTCCCGATTCGCAGGGGTCCACAACGACCTCATCGCCTTCGTCGCGAGCGCCGCACTGCTCGCAGGATACCAACTTTTCCTGCGCCTGAAGCTGCGCGGCCACCCCACCTATACGATCCAGGCGGTCAACGCGATCGCGCGCGCGGCCTGGGTGCAGACGGTCATGCGCGAGCGCAAGGATATCCTCGCGGTGCAGACCCTGCGCAATTCCACCATGGCCGCGACCTTCCTCGCCTCCACCGCGGTGCTGCTCATCATGGGCGTTCTGACCCTGACGGCGCAGGGCGAGAAGCTCGGCGAGACCTGGCACCAGCTCAACGTGTCGGGCGCCACGCATTCGACGCTGTGGCTCACCAAGCTGCTGCTGCTGCTGCTGGATCTCTTCGTCGGCTTCTTCAGCTTCTCGATGTCGATCCGCATCTACAACCACGTCGGCTACATGATCAACGTGCCGCTTTCGCTCGCGCACAAGGCGATCTCGCCCGAGCACGTCGCCATGCACCTGAACAGCGGCGGCACGTTCTACAGCCTCGGAATGCGCGCCTTCTATTACACCGTGCCGCTGGTGTTCTGGCTGTTCGATCCCGTGCTGATGCTGGTCTCGACCGTCGTCCTGATCGTCGTGCTGTTCAGGCTCGACCGAGCCCCCCAGGTGATGGAAACCGACTACGGCTCAGGCGCCTAGCGCTTTCCTGTCGGTGCCTCGACGCGCCGAGCCGCGCAGCGCGACTAATTCGTGCAGGGCGCTTCAGACCGGTTCGGGCAGGTCCCGGCACTCGAGGAAGATGCGCGCCCGGCAGCGGGCGCAGACGGAGCGGTCGAGGCGCGCGAACACGCCGCCGATCGCCTCGCGCCTGACCGCGAAGACGTTGTCGCGCCCGATGTTCTCGATCAGGCCGGAGCGCTCGAGGGCGTCGCGCACCGGCTGTCGCAGGCCGTAGAAGTAGAGTCCTCCACTCATCGCCCGGCGCCGCTCGGCCTCGTGCGCGAGCAGCTCCGCGCCCGCCACGTCGACGAAGTTGATGCTCTTGGCGAGGAGCAGCAGGTGCTTCTGTCCCGGGCTGCGCTCGTGCAGCGTCTCGAAGTGCGCGTCGACGTGGTTGACCGCGCCGAAATAGATCGAGCCCTCGATGCGCAGGATCTTGACCTGCGGGCACTCGGCGAGTCCGGCCTCGACCTCGACCATCTTGCGGCGCTCATCGCGCGGGTCGGGGACGATGCTCCTCATGGTGGGGTGCGAAGTGCGGTTGAGGTAGACGATCAGCGACAGCGTCACGCCGGCGAGGATCGCGAACTCGAGCTCCATCAGCAGCGTTGCGGCGAAGGTCGACGCGAGCACCGCGGTTTCCGGCCGGCTGGCGCGCACGATGTTGCGGATGCTGTGGAAATCGAACAGGCCCCAGGCGACCAGGAACAGGATCGCGGCCATCGACGCGATCGGTAGATAGGCGACCAGGGACTCGACCCCGAGCAGCACGACGACCAGGAACAGCGAGGAGAACACCGCGGCGAGCGGGGTTTTCGCGCCGCCTTCGTAGTTCAGGCCCGAGCGGTTGAACGAGGCGGACGCGGGATAGCCGGAGAAGAAGCTCGCGACGATGTTCGCCAGGCCCTGGCCGATGAACTCCTGGTTGCCGTCGATGCGCTGGCCGGACTTGAGGGCGATGGCGCGCGCGATGGACACGGCCTCGGTGAGTCCGAGCACCGTCACGGCGACCGCGATCGAAAGCAGCTTGCGCATGTTCTCCAGCGTGAAGTCCGGGTGCGAGAGAGGCGGCAGGGCGCCGGGCAGCGCGCCGAGCGTGCGGATGCCGGTGCGCTCGAAGCCGAGCGCGTGGTTGAGCGCGAACGCGAGCGCGCTGCCCGCCAGCATCGCGACGATCATGTAGGGCACCTTCGGTATGAACCGCCGCGCGAGGATCCCGGCGGCGAGCGTGACTGCGGCGACCAGGAGCACATGGGGCTGGATCCGGTCCAGCTGCAGCACGAATGACTCCAGTGTCCGCAGGAAAGACAGGCCGCGCTCGATGTCGATGCCGAAGAAATTGCGCAACTGGCTCGCCAGGATGAGCATGGCTGCGCCGGCGGTGAATCCGACCACCACCGTGTGCGAAATGAAATTGACCAGCATGCCGAGCCGCAGCACGCCCATCGCGAGCATCAGCGCGCCGGACATGAACGACAGGGTCAGCACCAGGTGTATGTAGTGCGGCGAGCCCGGCTCGGCGAGAGGCGCAACCGTCGCGAAAACGATCAGCGACACGGCGTTGGTCGGACCGGTGACCGCATGCCAGGAGGAGCCGAACAGCGCCGCGAGCACGGTCGGCACCATCGCGCTGTACAGGCCGTATTCCGGCGGCATGCCCGCCAGGGTCGCGAAGGCGACGCCCTGGGGCAGCACGACGATCGCGCCTATCAGTCCCGCAAGCGCATCCGCGCGCAGCGACCCGCGGTTGACCCGCGGCCACCAGCGCAGGAACGGGAGGGCGCGGGTCCAGGTGGAACTGGCGGAGAATGCGGCCATGTCGGGGGGCGTGCCGGGTCGGATAGGGCGGATGGACACGGTCATATTAGCAGGCGCGGCCCGCCGGCCTCACTGGAAAAATTAATCCCGCCATTGGAAAGCCGCGGTGCGGCCGCACGTTGACCCGGGGCGCGCAGCGCCGCTATGCTGCGAGGCTTCTCACCAGGGAGCCGTCGGATGGCACGCGGTTCATGGCGCACGCCGGCGGTCGTGCTCGTCTGCGGCAGCGTGATCCTCACGCTCGCGCTCGGCATCCGGCACGGCTTTGGTCTCTACCTACAGCCGATGAGCATGGACCACGGCTGGGGCCGCGAGGTGTTCGGCCTGGCCATCGCGGTGCAGAACCTGCTCTGGGGGCTGACCCAGCCGTTCACCGGGATGCTCGCCGACCGGTTCGGCGCGGGAAAGGTGCTGTTCGCCGGCGGGATCGTGTACGTGCTCGGCCTGGTGTGCATGGCGACCGCCTCGACGCCGCTCGCGTTCACCCTCGGCGTGGGCGTGCTGATCGGCCTGGGAATGAGCGGCACGACGTTCAACATCGTCTATGGCGCGCTGGGCCGCAATTTTCCGCCCGAGAAACGCAGCATGGTCCTCGGCGTCGCGAGCGCCGCCGGGTCCTTCGGCCAGTTCGCGCTCATGCCGCTCGCGCTCGCGCTGATCTCCTGGCAGGGATGGTTTGCGGCGCTGCTCGCGATGGCGGCGATCGCGGCGCTGATCGTGCCCCTCTCGCTGGGGGTCACCGACAAGGGTTACGGCACGCTGACTGTCGCCTCGGGCGCGAGCCTCGGCGATGCGCTGCGCGAGGCTTCCTGCCACCGCGGCCTGTGGCTGCTGGCTTTGGGCTATTTCACCTGCGGATTCCAGATCGTGTTCATCGGCACGCACATGCCGGCGTTCCTGATCGACCAGGGGATGACCGCGAAGGACGGAACCATCGCGCTTGCGCTGATCGGACTGTTCAACATCTTCGGGTCCTATGCCGCCGGCTGGCTGGGCGGCTACCTGTACGACGCGACCGGCTCGTACCGGGTCGTGTGGCTCATTGCGATCGCGCTTTCCGCGGTCGCCACGCTGGTGAACCTGCCGATCGACGAGCGGCCCGTCCGCGGGCACGCGGCCGCCGCTTAGCGCGCCCCGCCCGTGCGGAAAGGGCCGCCGCCGCACGCGGAGTTGAAAGCATGCCCGGGTGCGCCTAACATTGCCTATCCCCGCGAATATCCCGAGCTTGGAGGCCGCGATGCGTCGGCATTGCGGCCCTTGAGCCAGGGAGCGCGGGAACGTGCCCCTCGCTTCATGACGGGAAGAGGAATCGATGCCTAATTTCTGTGCCAACCTGAGCTTCATGTTCAGCGACGTCGCCTTCCCGGAGAGGTTCGACAGGGCCGCTCGCGCCGGATTCCGCGCGGTCGAATTCCACTTCCCTTATGCGTTCGACAAGGACGAGCTCGCCGGGCGCGCGCGCAGCGCGGGCGTCGAGGTGGTGCTGTTCAACCTGCCCGCGGGCGACTGGGAGAAGGGCGATCGCGGCATCGCCTGCATACCGGCGCGGGTCTCCGAGTTCCGCGACGGCGTCGGCCGGGCGATCGAATACGCCCGGGCGCTGGGCTGCAAGCGCATCAACTGCCTCTCGGGCATCGTGCCGCCGCGCATGGCCGAGTCGACGCTGCGCGAGACTTTCGTATCGAACCTGCGCTTTGCGGCGGGCGAAATGGGCCGCGAGGGCATCACGCTGCTGGCCGAGCCCGTGAACACGCGCACGGTTCCGGGCAGCTACCTGCGCAACACCGGGCAGGCGCTCGCCCTCATGGACGAGGCACGCGCGGCGAACCTCAGGCTGCAATATGACATCTTTCACATGCAGATCATGGAAGGCGACCTCGCGAAGACAATCGAGGCTAACATCGCGCGTATCGGCCACATGCAGATCGCCGACGTGCCGGAGCGCCACGAACCGGGAACGGGCGAGATCAATTACCCGTTTCTGTTCGACTGGATCGACCGGCTCGGCTATCAGGGCTGGATCGGCTGCGAATACGCACCCGCCGGACGCACCGAGGACGGACTGGGGTGGCTGCGGCCTTACCTCCAGCCCGCGGACACGGTGGCGGCGGCAGGGGATGGCAACATAGGAGCATGACAATGGCAAAGCAGGGAGCGAAGCTCGGGTTCATCGGCCTGGGGATCATGGGCAAACCGATGGCCG
>Ga0209514_10009646_pt1 | contig 10577 bp, 14 predicted proteins | sample Subgrocontami58m_FD_187452 | JGI IMG/M metagenome (GOLD analysis project Ga0209514, IMG submission 187452) | Subsurface groundwater microbial communities from S. Glens Falls, New York, USA - GMW37 contaminated, 5.8 m (SPAdes) (version 3) | ecosystem: Environmental > Aquatic > Deep subsurface >...
TCAACGGCACCAAGATATGGACCTCCAACGCCCATCGCGCCGACTGGATCATGCTGCTGGCCCGCACCAACCAGGACGCGGAGAAGCACCGGGGCATCACCTTCCTGCTTGTGGACATGAAGTCGCCTGGCGTCTCCATCCGGCCTATTATCAACATGGCGGGCACACACGGCTTCAACCAAATTTTCTTTGACAATGTGCGTGTGCCCAAGGAGAACAAGGTTGGCGAGGAGAACCGTGGCTGGTACGTGGGCGCGACGCTCCTGGACTTTGAGCGTTCGGGCGTGCAGTACTCCGCCGGCGGGCGCAGGTTCCTGGAGGAGCTGGTGCGCTTCGCTAAGGAGACTGCATGGAACGGCCAGCCGCTGGCCAAGCGCCCGGAAGTGCGCAACCGCCTGGCCGACGCCGCCATTGAGGTGGAGGTCAGCCGGATGAACTCCTACTACATCGCCTACATGCAGAGCAAGGGCACGGTACCCAACAAAGAGGCGTCGGTATCCAAGCTGTTCAGCACGGAGATGCAGCAGCGCCTGGCGGCCACGGGCATGAAGCTCATGGGCATGTACGGGACGCTGGCCCCCGGCTCTAAGTGGGCGCCGTTGAAGGGCCGCATTGAGCGGAACTTCCTGCTCAGCCACTCGGGGACTATCGCCGGCGGCACCTCGGAGATCCAACGCAACGTGATTGCAAACAGAGGGCTGGGGCTGCCCAGGGGGTAAGAGTCTTGTGCAGAGCAAGCGTCCGACAACTGGACGACCAGAGAGTGAGCGCCTACACTGTGAAATAACAGAATGACGATGCAATCCAATTAGTCAGCCTGCGAAAGACTAGGGCGACCGTGAGTTTACCTCCTCCTAACCCGAGGGTCTATCACATCACTCACGTTACAAACTTGCCGTCCATTGTGGCTGACGGTTGTCTCTGGTCAGACCGCATCATCGCCAACCGGGGAGGCCCTAACCAGACGATTGGCATGTCAGAAATCAAGAAGCGCCGGCTTCGATTGCCCGTCGGTTGTCACCAGGGGACATTCGTGGGGGACTACGTGCCTTTCTACTTCTGCCCTCGCTCGGTAATGCTGTTTTTGATCTATAGAGGCAACCATCCAGACCTACCCTTCAGAGATGGTCAGGGCGAGATTGTTCATCTTGAAGCCGACCTCAATTCTGTAGTCGGGTGGGCCACGGGTGCCAATCGTCCTTGGGCTTTCAGCCCCTCAAGCGCAGGCGCCTCTTACACCCGTTTCGAGAACAGTTTGGCACGGCTTGACCAGTTGGATTGGGCCGCCATAGCCAATACCGATTTCCGAGATTCTGATGTCAAGGAAGCCAAACAAGCCGAATTCCTTGTCCACGAAGCCTTCCCTTGGCCTCTCGTTACGCGCATCGGAGTTATTTCAACGAGTGTTCAGAATAACGTAGCCAGAACCATTCAAGCTGCTTCTCACAAGCCTACCGTTGCAGTCATGCCTAATTGGTATTACTAGAAAGCGGTGCGCCATGATCGAATTCAGGCAAGGCGATATTCTTACCGCTGATGTGGAAGCATTGGTCAACACAGTAAATTGTGTTGGCATAATGGGACGGGGCATTGCCCTGCAATTCAGGAACGTTTTCCCAGACAATTTCAAAGCGTATTCGACCGCCTGCAGACGTGGTGAGGTGCAGCCAGGACGCATGTTGGTCTTCGATACTCGCCGCCTTGGGAATCCGCGATACATCATCAATTTCCCGACGAAACGACATTGGCGTGGTAAGAGTCGGCTTTCCGACATCAATGCTGGACTGCCTGCATTGGTTGCAGAGATAAAACGGTTGGGAATCCGCTCAGTTGCGATTCCCCCATTGGGAAGTGGACTTGGTGGTTTGGACTGGAACGAGGTCAGGCCTTTGATAGTTGAGGCTTTGGCCGAACTGCCTGAAGTGCGAGCCATCGTCTTTGAACCTCTGGAATCATCAACAAACGAAGTACAGGTCAAGTCCACTGATGTGCCACGAATGACTCCTGGGCGTGCAGCCTTGGTTGGTCTTCTTTATCGCTACCTCACTGGATTGATGGAACCATACGCCTCCCTGCTAGAGCTCCACAAACTCATGTACTTCATGCAGGAGGCAGGGGAACCGCTAAAACTCGCCTATGTAAAAGCTATGTATGGTCCCTATGCGGAAAACCTCAGACAAGTCCTTACTCGTATAGAAGGACATTTGATTGCTGGATATGGAGCCGGTGGTGATTCACCCGACAAGCGCATTGAATTGGTTCCAGGGGCTATGGAAGAAGCAACGCAGCTTTTGGCAAACCATCACCCAACGCGTGAACGCTTTGATCGTGTGGTGAACTTGGTGCAAGGTTTCGAGACGCCTTTCGGTCTTGAGTTGTTGTCAACTATACATTGGGTGGCAGCCAAGGAAGGTGCCAAAACCCTTGATGAAGTTGTCGCTAAGACGTATGCGTGGAACGAACGCAAGCGTCGATTTTCTAGAGAACAGATTGAGCTTGCCTTGAAGGTTCTTCGTACACAAGGCTGGCTCAAGGACTAGCTCGCCACCGGGTGCTTACAGAGCAAACATGGGCAATATGAACTCATAAGGAGACACAGCATGGACCTTGGCTTTGATGAATCGCAAATGATGCTGAAGAACTCCGCCCGGGAGTTCCTGCAGCAGGAGTGCCCTACCACCTACGTGCGCGCTATGGAGATGGACACTCGCGGCTATTCGCCGGAGCAATGGCGCAAAGTGGCGGACCTGGGCTGGATGGGCGTTGCCGTGCCGGAGCAGTATGGCGGCATGGGCCTCTCCTTCTTTGACCTTGCCCTGCTGCTGGAGGAGCAAGGCCGCGCCCTGCTGCCTGGTCCCTTCTTTTCCACTACCGTTCTGGGAGCCATGAGCATTCTGGAGGCGGGCAGCGACGTCCAGAAAGCCCAGTACCTGCCGCGCATCGCTAGCGGCAACCTCATCGCTACCCTGGCGCTGACAGAGCCTTCCGCAACCTACGAGCCTTCGGGCGTCCACGCCACGGCGACGGCCCAGGGCGGCGGGTACGTCCTGAACGGTGTCAAGCTCTTTGTGCCCGATGCACAGGTGGCCGACCTGCTGGTCGTCGCCGCCCGCACCAAGACCACCCCCAATTCCGCCGAGGGCGTCACCCTGTTCCTGGTGGACGCTAAGGCTCCCGGCGTCACCATCACCCCCCTTGTTACCATCGCCTCGGACAAGCAGGCGGAGGTGGCGCTCAAGGACGTACGCGTACCGGCCAGCGCTGTGCTGGGCAAGGCGGACCAGGGCTGGCCGACGGTCGCTCGCATCATTGAGCTTGCCGCCGTGGGTAAATGCGCCGAGATGCTGGGCGGCGCGGACCGCGTGCTGGACATGACGGTGAACTACGCCAAGGAGCGGGTGCAGTTCGGACGGCCCATCGGCAGCTTCCAGGCCATCCAGCACCACTGCGCCAACATGGCTACCGACGTGGAGGGTTGCCGCTACGTGACGTATCAGGCGGCCTGGCGCGTCTCCGAGCGTTTGCCCGCCACCCAAGAGGTGGCCATCGCCAAGGCGTGGGTGAGCGACGCCTACCGCCGGGTGTGCGCGCTGGGGCATCAGAGCCACGGGGCCATCGGCTTCACCAAGGAGTACGACTTGCAGCTCTTCACCCGCCGCGCCAAGTCTGCGGAGGTGGCCTACGGCGACGCCGACTACCACCGGGAGCTGGTGGCGCAAGGTCTGGGGCTGTAGGAAGAAGAGCGACGCAGACGTTCGTAGGGGCGAGGCATGCCTCGCCCCTACGAACGTCTGCGTCATCACGAGGACATCAGGCAATGCGAGACTGCATCTTCTGCAAAATAGGCAGGGGCGAGATCCCCAGCCAGATGCTGCACAAGGACGACCGTTGCTTCGTCATCCGGGACATTCACCCGCTTGCTCCGACGCACCTGCTGGTCATCCCCTTCCAGCACATCACGTCTCTGGTTGCATCTGTCCTGTTGGGAGAGCCGCTGCTAGGTCACTTGATTGCCGTGGCTGCCCAGTGCGCACTGCGTGAAGGGCTTGCAGACACCGGCTACCGGCTAGTGGTGAACCAGGGGCCGGACTCCGGCCAGGCCGTCCCCCACTTCCACATCCACGTACTGGGCGGCAAGCGGTTATCTGACCACCTTGGATAGCGTACCTTTGTCTTCCACTCCTTCCGTTCCACCACCTCTGCTTGCCATCATTGCGGGCCTCCCTGCGGGCGTGCGTGACCACCTGTACCGTGTGCGGGACGTGGCTCTTGAGCTAGCGGCGCGTTTCCGCGTTGACGCCGGCAAAGTGGAGCTTGCTGCCTTGGGCCATGACCTGTACCGCGCCATGCCGCCGGACGAGATGCTGGCGCTGGCCCAACAGTGGGGGCTGAAGATGCACCCGGTGGATGAGCGCGTGCCCATCCTGCTCCATGGCCCCCTGGCAGCGGAGCGACTGCGGCGTGACTGTGGCGTTACGGACGCCGAGGTGCTGGAAGCCGTGTGGTGGCACTCCACGGGCTGTGCGGGTATGGGGCCGGTGGCGTTGGTGGTGCTGCTGGCGGACAAGCTGGACCCGCACAAGGTGGAGAGCCGCGACTTCTTGAAGCCCGTCGCCGAGGCCGCCCAGGGAAGCCTGGAGCGCGCTGCCATTGAGTACCTGACCGCCGACATTGCTGGCCTCGTTGCCAGAGGCGATCTTATCCATCCCGCTTCGGTGGAGGCACGGAACGACCTGCTCATGCGATTAGACAAAGGGTAGGGGCGGGTTCCAAACCCGCCCCTACCGTGTTCCAATGCAGGGCAATCGCCGTTAGTGCGGTGTTGCGCTGCTGGCGTCCTGGCCCACGGAGGCGAAGATGCTCAGGGCGGCATCGCCGTGGACTACAAGCTGGCCTGCCGCGCCTTTCACAAGCCTGCTGAGGCTGTGTTCAACAATGGTGTAGGCGCCAGGCACCTGCACGGTGAAGTCGGCCCAGGCACGTAGGTGGTCTGGACATTGTGACTGGCCTCGGTAGCGCCCTCTACATGCACTTCATCAAAGGTCTCGCCAATGACGTGCCAGCTAGCAGGGTGCTGAAAAACTGCTGCCCGCCCTTTTTACCCCACCCTAAAACGGGGGATTTGAATCTGGGGGATACCCCCAGCCCCCCACCAGAGGGGCAAAGCCTCTCTGGACTCCCCTTTTTCAGCAGCCTGCTAGAGGCTAGGTTAGGGCCGCCTGCGCCAAAGTACATTCGGACCTTATCACCTACATTGGCCGCAAGGGCATTATCGCCGGTAAGTGCACCTACCGCGCCGTTAAAGACCACATAGTCGGCGTTTTCATCCAGCATCTTCTGCAGGGAGAAGGTATGTACGCCCGGGGCGTCCCGCCCTTCCTGGGCGTATAACTCACCCTCCATCAGATAGAACTCTGGTTGGCCCTCGCGCCAGCCCGGTGGAGTTGGGATTCGCTGTACCAGGCTTCATACGTCTATTTACGTGATTAATAGTGCGTCCTAAGCTTTAGCTTGAAGCTGTCGTATGCAAGGCCTAACTACCGTAGCAAACATACGTGTGTTACGTACATGCGTCTGCAACTATTGATAGGTCGGGGACTGCCGTAGGCTGGTACCAAGCGGAAACACGGCACCAAGCGGCAGCCCAGCCCGATAGGGCGCGCCTGAACAGGCGGGGCTGAAAGAAGGAAGGAGACTCTTAGGATGAAACCTATGCACGTCATGACTCGGAAGGTACGTTTGGGACGCATCGCGTTCCCCATTTGGGCGCTGGCCCTGGCCGGCGCGGCGGTGCTGGCCGCGGCAGGCCAAGCGGTAGGGCCTGTGCTCAGCGGGTCCGTCACCGGATCAGCCGGCCTCACGGTGGAGCAGGCCGTGGTGCTGGCCGAGGGTGGAACCATCGTCGTTGACAGCCTGGATCCCAACGACGAGGGTCTGGGAGTGATAAACGACGAGGGCACCAGCTTCACCGTCGCCATTGAGTTGCACGTGGGCGACACCGTGATTATCAAGCTGCCAGTGGTAAACCTCAGCGACGCCTCCGCCAACGCCATTCTGGAGCTTGTGCCTCCCGCCGGCGTGGACGTGGAAGTTGACACCTCTACTGAGCCTGCCGGACTCCTGTTGGAAGCCCAGATGTCCAAGAACGCCTGGCTCCTGAGTGTCGGCATCGCTAACGCCGAGACCCTGAACATCACCGTCTCCCCCAAGGACGACCTGAAGCCCGGCTTCTACACCCTCAGCGGCCGCATCGTACAGATCACCGGCTAAGACGAACCGCGGTTGACCGCGATTGTATCAACCTCAGAGGGCCTGCTGTTTAACCGCCAGCAGGCCCTCTTCGTGGTTTTGGCTGTTGCGAAAGAACAAGCCACCGACTATACGGCCTTGCCCACGGTGCTCAAGAGGTACGCCTCAAGCAGCGAGGCCAGCTCGCCGTCCAGCACGGCGGCGGTATCGGAGGTCTCGTATCCTGTGCGGTGGTCCTTCACCATCTTGTAGGGGTGCAGGACATAGCTGCGAATCTGGTTGCCCCACTCGGCAGGGATGTGCTCCCCCTTCATGCGGGCCTGCTGCTCCTGCTGGCGCTTCAGTTCCAGGTTGATGAGCCGGGCATGGAGCACCTTGAGGGCCAGTTCCTTGTTCTGGAGCTGAGAGCGTTCGTTCTGGCAGACCACCACGATACCGGTGGGCAAATGAGTGATGCGCACGGCAGTGGAGGTCTTCTGGACATTCTGGCCGCCGTGGCCGGAGGCGCGGAAGACGTCTATCTTCAAGTCGTCAGTGTTAACCTGCACCTCAACGTCGCCTTCCGACTCGGGCAGCACCTCCACCAAAGCAAAGGAGGTATGGCGGGCATGGGAAGCGTCAAAAGGGGAGATGCGCACCAGGCGGTGGACGCCGCGCTCGGCCTTCAGATAGCCGTAGGCCCAGCGTCCCGTGATCTCCACCGTGGCGCTTTTGATGCCGGCCTCATCGCCAGATGAAATGTCCACCACCATAGCCTTGAAGCCGCTGCGTTCGGCCCAGCGCAGGTACATGCGCAGGAGCATCTGGGCCCAGTCCTGGGACTCGGTGCCGCCGGCGCCTGCGTGTACCGCCAGGATGGCCGATCGCTCGTCGTAAGGGCCGGAGAAGACAAGCTGGAACTCCAGCTTGCGCAGGTCCGTTCCTATGGAGGCGACGTCCGCCTGTAGGCCCTCCTCCATGGAGGCGTCGCCCTCTTGCAAGGCTAAGTCCGCCAGGCCGGCGGCGTCCTTGGCGCGGGCAGCAATGCTGCGCCAGGTCTCCGCCGACTCTTTCAGGCCAGCCATACGCTGCATCAGCTTACGGGCCTCTTCCTGGTCGTTCCAGAACTCTGGAACGGCGATGCGTTGCTCTAGGGCCGCGATTTCTTGCTCTTTACTGGCCAGGTCAAAGACGCACCATGTGTTCGGCGATGCGTCTCCCCAAGGCTTCTGCTTGTTCTTTTAGCTCTTGCACGGTAATTTCCTTCTCCCCTCCTTCTAGGGAAGGGGGATCAAGCTGGTTAGGTATTCAATCTCCCTGCCGCCGCGAAGTGGGCCAGGCGTGTCGGCTCAGGTATGCGGTAGCGAGTGCAGCAGGCCAGCGTCCAATGGATGGCCGCAGCTAGGTCTACCTTGTGGCCAATGGAGATGTACATGGGGCGGGTGCTGGCGCGGGTGCGTAGGGCCGCGCCGATATCCTCACCCTTGTCCACCAGGGGTGACCAGGCCCCCATCTCTTTCGGCGGTTCGTCACATTTGCCGAGCAGCAGGGATTTGGCGCACCCTATGGAGGGCAGCCCCGTCAGCAGGCCCAGGTGGCAGGCCAGGCCAAAGCGTCGGGGATGGGCCAGTCCTTGGCCGTCGCACAGCAGCAGGTCGGGGAGGATCTCCACGCGCTCCAGGGCGGCTAGCGCCAGGGGTGCTTCCCGAAAGGACAGCAGCCCTGGTACGTAGGGGAAGCCCGGCTTGCCCCGGGCTGTCTTCACCTCGGCCACATTCAGGGACGGGTAGGCCACTATTACGATCCCGCACTGGACTATGCCATCGCCGTCGGGAGGCGACAGGTCCGCCCCGGCGATATAGCGCACCTCTTCAGCGATGCCGTTCTCCTGGGAAACTTGACCTGCCAGGCGGCGCTGGATCTCCTGGGCTTCGGCGACGGATACGTCCCACCGATGGATGCGGCGAATGGTGACGATGGCCTACTGCCTCTGTTCTTATTTGTACATCTTAGCAACTGCTTTGATGGTCTTTCAACCAGACCTGGTTCGGATAACGTATAATAACCCTGAACCCTATGCACACCAATGTCAAGCTCTTCGCCATTCTGCGGGAACGGGCTGGTACTGGGCAGATTGCGCTGTCCTTGCCGGAGCGGGCCACCGTCGCCGATGCACTGCGGCAGCTCCAGGAGCGCTATCCTGGCCTGCTGCTGGACGCAGCCTCCACCATGATCGCCGTGAACATGGAGTATGTGGCGGAAGACCACTCCTTGAAGGATGGCGACGAGGTGGCGCTGATCCCGCCCGTCAGCGGAGGCAACCAATGATTCTGCTTACCCGTGAGCCGCTGGATCCTGAGGCAGTGGCCCGGACTGTTGAAGACCCGGGCAACGGCGCGGTGGTCACCTTCCTGGGCGTCACACGAAACCAAACGGATGGACGAGGCGTGCTGCATCTGGAATACGAAGCCTATCCGGAGATGGCTGCGAAGATGCTGGGCCGCATCGCTCAGGAAGTGGAGGCCAGGTGGGATATTCGCCACTACGCCATCGCCCATCGCTTCGGCAGGCTGGAGATTGGCGAGGTCAGCCTGGTGGTGGCTATGGGGTCGCCTCACAGGGAAGAGGCCTTTGCCGCTTGCGCCTATGTGGTGGACCGCATCAAAGAGAACGTACCAATTTGGAAGAAGGAGTTCTTCGCCGATGGCGAGGTGTGGGTAGGCATGGAGGGCCATCATCATCGGCAACCTTCCCTGCGGTAGACCGACGGGAAGCGCCCGCCGTGACGGTTTCCAGCACACGCGCTATTCTTTACAGTTCACAGTTTTTCTCCCCTGAATGGTCGTAGTCCCAGGTAGTTCCCTTATCCCTTCCTTCTATGAATTTGTCTCATGCGCAGTATAATGCCCATGTGGCCTATTGTCTGAAGTGCAAGTATATGGTAGGATAGTTTACTGATTTCGTATGGCACTCGCCCGTTGGAACTAAATCCTAGACAAGTGGATGAAGGAAATGGACGACCTAGACACTAAGATCATTGCACTCCTCCAGACCGATGGCCGCGCTTCCAATGCCCGTATAGCCCGCGACGTGGGCGTCAGCGAGGGCACCGTCCGCCGCCGGCTCCGCCGGCTCGTGCAGGACGAAATCATCCGCGTGATCGCCGTACCGGACCCTGAGAAGATGGGCTACAGCACCGTCGCCGTCATAGGCATCCAGGCCGATCCGGACAAGATTGACGACGTGGCAAAACTTCTGGCCCAAATGGACGAGACACAGTACGTGTCCCTCACAACCGGCTCCTTTGACATCTTCATCTGGGTAGCCCTGCCTTCCTCAGATGCGCTCGGCGTTTTCCTGCGCCGCAAGGTGGGCATGACGCCGGGCATCCGCCGGACTGAAACCTTCGTCAACCTGGCCGTCCGCAAGAGGGGCTTCGGCATCCTGATGTAGCCTTCAAGAGGCCCGCTGCCATCAGAGAGATGCTCTCAAAGAGCATCTCTCTTCGTTGGTGGTACGTAGGCCTTGCGCCTTCCTCAGCCGCCGCTATACTACGTGCGTTGGCAGTGAAATTGCCTACGCACGTTCTAGCCATGCAGGGGAGGCCGCCATGACTACCGCTCCAAACGTTACCCTTATGGATGCCCTGCGCACGCAGCGTTCTGCGCGCCGCTTCAGCAGCCAGCCCGTGCCTGACGAGGCCATCCGCACTATTATTCGCGCGGCGACGTGGGCACCCAGCGCCGGCAACCGCCAGCCCTGGCGGTTCGTCGTGGTACGCGATCCCGCCATCAAACGGCGCATCGGTGAGCTGTACGACGAGGGATCGCGGGTGACCTATGGCGACCGGCCTGGCGCGCAGCCGAACCGTGAGCCGACGTTCTCCGACGTGCCGGTGCTCATCCTTGTGTGCATAGACGCCGTCTCCACCAACCCGGGACCGGGCAGCGATTTCTTCCGGGGAGCATCTATTTTCCCCGCCATGCAGAACCTGATGCTGGCGGCCCGCGCCCTGGGTCTGGGCAGCCGACCCACAACCCTCCACCGCCACCGGGAAGCGGAGATCAAGCAGCTTCTTAGCATCCCGGCAGGCGTGGGCATCGCCGCTATCGTGCCGCTTGGCTACCCCGGCGAGGGCGAGCACTTCGGCGGCAAGAAGCGCAAGCCTCTTTCCGAGGTCGCCTTTGATACTACTTGGACCAGGCCGCTGACGTAGGCAAGACCTAACCCCTGTCCCCTTCCCCTTAGAGGAAAGGGTGCATGTTCTCCCCCGCTCACTTTGGAGGTTTGCCCCAGAAGACGGGAGGAAACAAAGGGATTCTTGTTCATGGAGGGACTGGGGCGCGGCG
>Ga0209514_10009648_pt1 | contig 10577 bp, 16 predicted proteins | sample Subgrocontami58m_FD_187452 | JGI IMG/M metagenome (GOLD analysis project Ga0209514, IMG submission 187452) | Subsurface groundwater microbial communities from S. Glens Falls, New York, USA - GMW37 contaminated, 5.8 m (SPAdes) (version 3) | ecosystem: Environmental > Aquatic > Deep subsurface >...
ACGAAAATTATGAAATCCCGTCCACAAACAGTAAAGTATCCCCAAGTTATGGACGAGAAGCAGAATCGTCAAGAAAGCCGCTCAATTAATCTGGGAAGTGTCCCCGGTTTGCCAAACGTGCCGGTCCGCCTCGCAGAGGTAAATATCCTCACGGCGATCACCGCGCGAGGTCACATGATAGAGGCCGCCCGCCAGTTCGATTCTTAAAGGTCTTGCCATAAGCTTTTTATAGCAGAAGAATTGTTGGATTGCAAGACCTGACCCCTATCCTAATCTTTAAAATACATTATATTTTCATTACTTATATGATCGTTAATCTTGTACATATATATTACAGTTCCAATTCTTCGTCTCCATTAATCCGAATCATCACAATCCTATTATTTCTACGGCGCAACCTATAACCCTGCTTATTTAAAGTTCCATTCAGACAACTTTTTGAATCAGTAACAAAAATATGTGGGTCCGTGCGTTTAGTGTTGTAATGTTTATCTATCCGTATAGCTTCATTATTTATATTATCAAATGATAATGGGATATTTTTTGTTAGAAGATTAAGGATTGATTTGTTTGTAATAGAATAGCTTGTTGTACGAGAATTAATTTTATCTTCTTCAACTTTTTTTTTCATCATCTCAATAAATAAATTTCTCATGTCGAGTTTGTTCATGGTTTGATTTGCTACTGACAAGGCTCCATAATCATTCTTAAATTTATTGATTGTTTCCCTATTTATACTCTCTTTCTTATAATTTTGTTGCTCAGAGATGGACAAATTTTCTTGATCTTCCTCAGAAACATGCTTTAAGAATTCTTTATCATTCTTTTCTTCAAGGAAACTCTTTAGATACGATATTGTAATTTCCTTCCATTCAATACCATGATGATCTAAAGCGCGCCTCAAATTATTCGGGACATGATTACCAACAAGCATAACTCTTACAGTTGGGTCATCATGGGAGAGAAAATATCCTTCGTAATCTAATAGTTGTGAGATATGGTTTCGAATTATAGTACCCTTTTTCAATTCTAAAATTAATTTTTGGCCATGTTTATCGTCAAATAATAGATCAACAAACTTGCCACAAACATTTACTTGTCTACCTTGAAAAACTAGTCCGTTTTCTATTAATTCTGGATACTTACTTATTATGTTCTCGAAATAATATTCTTTCATTAGCAATCTCTTCGATTAAGGGCTTTTTTATAAGATTAATATACTGATTTAAAAATTCTCTTACGCATAACGCAGTAATAAGGCGCGGGCCGATGCCTGTGCTAGGGAGCGACGGAGGAAGTTCCCGTCGCCTTCATTTAATTGTTATGCTTTTATTGGAGGTCTTATGATTACAAGTTCTGGTCCAATGTGCGATGTATGTGGTCATTACATTATGCCTCTCAACCCTGATGAACGAGTAAATTTCTTTAGAGTTTCAGGAATAGAACAAGAACTTTGCTGCCACAATGAATGTAAAGAAACAATGCTTTTTTGCGGAAAAGACTGGGAAAAATTACCTCCCGGCCCCTTACGTAAAGTGTTTGAAGAAAATACAGGTTCATAATCTGCATAACGCTCAAGGTCAGCGGCAGGCGCTTTTGCCTGTCCGCTGGAGTGACATTGTTATCTTGGTTTTTAAGGAGGTTTTATGAAATCGTATTCCAACGGAGATGAAATGCGCGATGCCCTGGAAACACTTAAGGCTGGGGAGACTGTTTTGTATCGTGGGATTGTCCACACCGTAATTGATGCTGGCCCTGTTCAAGGTATGCGCATAGCTTTCATTAAAAACCTTGATAGTCTGGGACACTCAGACGGTGAACCTTATGATTCGAGGGTTGATGATAGATAACGCCTGAAATAACCCGCCGGCCACCGACCAGGCGGGGAAGCGACGGGCTTAATTCCGGTCGGGTTCATTTAATTGTTAGGAGGTTTTATAATGTTAAAAATAACATTACCACCAGTACGATTAAGGAGTTTTGTCGAATTTCTGAACCACCACTTGCACTTTGTTTCCCTTTTCTTTCGCAAGTTCCTCTTTAAGCATTCGTATTTCTTCCTCTTGTGCAACCAATGTTTTCGCATACTTCTTTTGCAAGCGAAGATCGGCTTTATCCAATTCCGCAGCTATATGCGCTCGCATGGGATCAGTAGTCTTCACCTTCGCTTGCAATGGGCGATTTTTCTTAACTGGCTTTTTCTTGGGCGTGACTGGAAGCATGTTTTTTTATCTCCTTCTCCTAACGCAGCAAATCAGCGGGCGCGGAAGCGATCCGCTGAATTTGCATTGTTATGTGAAATCTTTGCATTGTTTTGGTGGCCTCGCATTGTTACTCGTGCCAGTTTCAAAATTTCCTGACCCATAGCGAGTTGTTCCTTGCGTGATTTCCCGAGCAAAGTGTTCCTTGCTTCTAAAATAGCGTCCCGAAAAACCGAGGGGAGGTTTTCACGCAAGAAGTCCGGAAATAAAGCCGTGCACCATGATACCAACGTAATCATTTCTGGCGTATATTGATACCCTAAGTCCTGGTAGTAAAAACAAGATATAAGAATAATGAAATCGTTTACCTTTTCATCTATATTGTCCAGTATTGCCCCTGCATCTGTATCGGCATGTTTTAAAAAATTTGAAGGGCCGTGAAGAAACTTCCAAAATTCTTTTTCCATTCCCGGTTTTATCATGGAGCCAACTACTTTATGCATGTAGCTCTCATCGCGCTTGGCAGCCAAATCTCTAAGAATACGAAAAGTTGCCATAGAAAGAGTGTGAATTGCAAGGGGGTCTTCATTTGCGAACAGCATCCGAATTGCAGCATCCAGTTGCCTTCGGACTGCTTCTGTCTTGTTTACTTTGATTTTAGCCACTTTACCATTCTCAATGCTTCATAAGCTTATCTATATCATGCACATAACGACGAGATAACCCGCCGGGGCCTGATCCCTTGCGGAAAACCCCGCCCGGAATTCCCCGGTCGGGTTGATTGATTGGTTATGCAATATTTTTATAGTCTTTTATTGCCCTTGGTATTTCGAATATTGTGGGTCGGTATATCGCGGATAGAAATTCATAACATTCATTTGCTAACTTGTAAAGTTCGCTTGATGTTACTTCTCTATCTGGAGTGTTTGGTCTCGCGGATTTTAAAATATCTGGCCTACGAAAATTGCCATAAATCCGACCATGTATGAGTTCATTTCTATCTTCAAATATTTCTTTGCAAAGAGTTAAGTTTGCTATCAAGTCATCACGACTTTCAAATTCGATTTGCTTTAATGCCTTTTTTGCATGCTTAATTTTTCTACTAATTTGCCAACGTTGTTCATCTTCTCCAAACTTTACAATTTGGTTTAGTGTCAGTAGAAGATTGTCGATTTGCTCTTCGATATAGGCAGAATAGAGTGCTACGAATCCTAAACCTCTTACAATGTCACCATCATCTTCTATCATTTTGTTTCCTTAGAGCGTAACGCAGCGCACAACCGGCTGGCAATGCAGCGCAGCGGAATTGCCAGCCCGAGTTGGTGGGGTTGTTATACGCTCAATCAGTTTCCCTTCTATTTTTGTAAAAAGCTACAATGCCAATTCCGATAAAAGCGAGCAGTATGCCAAGTGCCATAGGATATCTGTAGGGGATAGCAATCCTGCCTTCATAATAACCACCACGCCTTTCACCCTTCCATTCGCCTTTCACAAGAACAACTTCAAGCTCTTGCAGCCTTGTGTCATAAGAAATGCCCTTCATGGCAAAAGCCACCTTTGCCTCCAACCCAGCAGGAGTTAAAGATGTAAAAGGGTAAAATATTGAGGGAATGAAGGCTCCAAGGATTATAAGCAATAATCCAAACTGTTTTGTTTTAAACTTATCAATAAGTTTTATCATGCTGGGCCTCATACCAAATCATGTAGTCTATTAACAAAGAAGCAATTTTCGACTTTTCGACATTGTTTTCTACACTGATTTTTATTATCCTTTCCTCGACCGAAGGTCTGTTAAATTTCGTTTTAAGGCGCTCAAATTCTTCTACAGTTTTTGTCTCAGAGAGGGATGAAAAATTTTGTAATGAATCTTCTCGGGTAAATTCATTAATGATCTTGCGAGTTAACTCTGCGTTCAAATCATATTTAATGGATAATAAAGAAAGAAATTCGTCGCTTCCATTTTTCAGTATGATTTCTGTAAGATACTTGAATTTAGCGTCTTCTAATTTCTTTTTGTCGATTCTTTCATCTTTATCTGTGCAAGATACAGACGAAAGGGCTAAAATAACTATGAACAATAAGCTGATAATTTTTTTCATTTTCTCACGCGTATAACGGCGAGTTGAGCGAACTCCCGGAGGGCTGGCATGCTTGCATGCCTTGGCCTGCGGGAGTTGCGCTCGAACGATTTGTTCGGACGCGCGAATCAGCGCGCGGTCGGACTAATCGGGCGAGTGCGTCCGCGCAACTCGCCGTTCGGGCGCGCGCAGCGCGGCCGAACGAAAAAATCAGCCGGAGCGCAGCGATCGGCTGCATTGGTTTTGTTAAGCGGTCTTGTCATCGAAGCCTTCGGTTATAAGAGGTCGTATAATGTTAAGATTGACCTCGAATTTCTTAGCCAATGCATCGGGAAAGTGGTCAGCAATACCAACAGTTGACGCAGCAAGATATCTCCGAGCGAGCATCAAGCAAATCTTGCTGTAGTTCACGTCTGCATCGCTTCCAATTCCTCTACCACGTTCATTATCTATCCGCTCGATAGATATAGGCAGTGGGTGAACAAGGTTTGAAAGCATCCGATAGTTTCGCCTCAGTTCAGAACATTCCCTCAATTCCTTCTCGAAATCCGTTTTGGTCTTATACATTTCTGTGCCACGCAGTGCGCGTTTCTTCTGAACGGCAGGCAAAGAGCTCAGATACGGGTGATTGTTGATCCTTTCCCTCTGCGATGCAATACCGTCTTCGAATTCCTTCAACCCTGGGTCACTGGGGTTAGTTAACTTTCTTATCTCGTACCACTCGACGTTTCTGTGAAGCTGTGCTATGAAAAAGCGCAATTCTGCTTCTTCGTCTGAAACCTTCTCGATTCCGAAGTAGTGCAAACTCAAATAACCCTCCATGACGTTTCTTGACAAGGAAGCTATTGAGCAAATATCCCACAGTTCATCTTCATGGTGTTTCGTACTTGAGGGGCGGGGAATTATTCGTTGTAGGCTGATCCCAAGGATAGTCTGCCGAGTAAAGATTCTCACACCTCGCAACCCTCTGCCATCGGTTTCAATACCGTGCTGATTTAATGAAATTAATGCAGTGGCTTTGACGACCTTATCATATACCTTTGCCTCTTCCAGGTATGACTTCTCGAACTCTGTGAGGCCACGAGTAGGCTGGTCTTTGTTTTCGTTCTTCAGAACTTGTCGTTTCCTTTTCAACCCTGCCATCGAGATTTCCTTTGCTTAACGACCCGGCTCACCGGCTGCCAGGGCCAAGGTAGGCTGACAAGTTACCACGGAAGTGCGGCCCTGGCAGTCCGCGTGCAGCCGATTGTTATGCGAATTTTTCTTGGAGTCATATCTTTTGATTAGCATTTGACAACTGAAGTTCAATGTAATGTCGCGATGAATTCCAAAAAAAGAATGCTCGATCAAACCTTGTGGTGTATTGATATATTGAAGCAGATTGGGTTAAATCAACACTTGAAGGAACACGCAAATCATCAGCAACGATTAATAACCATATTTCCGAGCAGTTGACTGTATAGCTATCAAGTTTTTGCTCTTTCTTGTCTATTTTTTCTTGAAGTTGTTCCTGCGTAATCTCAGGAATAAAACCAATACTTGAACAACGCCACATATTATCTCTTTTATTCGGATGCATGTGAATCATCGCGATTTCTTTAGGAAAATGCTCTGAATTTTCTCTGTCTCGCTTCAGTATAATATACCCACCTGACTCGATAGGGGCTTCTTCGATTAGCTGAACAACCATTTCAGCAATACGATGTACATCTTGCTTGATCATCTTAACTCTGGAGTTAAATAAAATCTGAACCCAAAGAGGCTGGCCATGATTCTGTAAATATAATTTATTCGCCTCATCAACTACCCTCTGTGCTAAGCTATCTTGAGCCTGCAAAGATTCGCCATTGGGGACACCTGGCTGAAATATTTCAGTGTGCTCAATGCCAAGTTTTTTGTGCGGTGTATGCACAATAAAGTCTGGTTTCTCAGTCTTCTCAATCTCGCCATCAGGGAAAAAGGAACAAACTTCCTTGAAGTGCTCCAGATGGATTAGCTCTCGACATTTTTTCATGCTAACAACCTTTCGATTATTAGAAGCACCATAACGACGAAATCACCCGGAGCGAAGAAATCCGATGTATTGATTTTGTTATGCGTATTTTACTGAAGGTTAACGGCAGGTTCAAGATCACGATTACAGAACCGACATACTTTAGCTGCCTTTTTTATTGTTTCCGCACAATATGGACATGTTTTTACATCTTCCAACTCTTGTGCAACTTCTATATATTTCTGTAAGCAATTTGCTGCTCTGTTTGCATTCTTATTTGCTTCATCACCAGTAAACTCAAAAATAGTATTTTGCCTGATGCCGCGATTATCTTGCCAGTCTATAAGAAGGCAGAATTCTATGTAGGTTTTCTTTTTTGGCGCTGCAAGTGAAAAAATGCCCAGCGCCAGCATGCGCGTGACTGTTAGCCTTTGTGCAATTTTAGTTTTATCATCCACTATGATTTGATTAATACTGTTTCGTGGTATTTTACCAAGCTCTTTATTTGTCTCTGCAAAGAACACAAAATTGTTTTTTGTTATTGCACAATCAACATCAGTTGTCGGTTCATCTGCATTAGGAAGCCCTGCAATATATTTTCCGATTTGACATTCATCTATGGCACCTATTTCTTTATCTCTTTTTTCTGATTTCTTTGCAATGTTGATTCCCCACACCACAGCTATAACTATAAAGATTACGAATAAGGTCAAAATCTCATACATTATAGTTTCTCCTAGTTGGCTTATATTTTCTGCATAACGATAAGCTAAGCCGGAGCAGCCCCCTGGGCTGCGATCGGCTTTAGCGACGGGTTATGCCTTCATTGCCGCAAGTATGCTGTCTCTAACTTTTCATTTCTAGCAATATCCAAGAATTACCCATTTTTTTCACTTTTACATACCACTGTGTACGTATCATCGCGCCGAAGCTGTTCTGGGCATCAACATATCCGGAAACCTCCCATACGTCTTTTACTACTTTACCTTTTTTATCCATATATTGGTTAACGCCGAAGTCTGCCCCACTTGGCCATTTTGCTGTTGTTGGGGCCTTAAGCGATTTTTCGACATAAATTTTAGCCCATGACCGTGCGTCTATACTGTCAATGTCAGCTTGTTTTGCCGCTGTATTTTCTGGTGTCTCTGGTTGCGGGTTGGTTTTGAGGCCGAAAGCATTAGCTATGATCATCAAACCAAATAAGACCAGAAGCAGTCCCCACCATGTTTGATACCATTTCTTGGGAGGAAGAGGCGGTAGCTCACTTTTGCAATGCTTACATAAAACTGCATTCCCTTTTACTTTTTCTTTGCAGAAAGGACATTCTCTTGTTGCCATAATTCAATCCCCTATTATTAAAGTGCATAACGAAAAAATCAGCCGGAGCGTAGCGATCGGCTGTATTGCCCTTGTTGGGCAATCATTAAATAGAACCATCACCATTTATTCTTTAGAGTCATTTGAATGGAGGTGATTATCTATGAATAGTCTAATTTCATCTGCAATCTGTTAGGCCAACTGCTCAATAACAATTGGGCCTCGAGGGTTACTCGCCGCCCTTTCTCCCACAAGCTCGGTAGAGTGCCGTAAATATCACCCGTATGATTTAAGGACGGAAGAAGAATAGAAAAGCCGTCGAACGAAACCAAAAACATAGGTAACGGGTTGCGCAAAAACATAACTTTATTCAACGGCATACTCTCGTTTCCTTCTATCCAGAATCTCGTACCCAAGATATCGTTTTCAGGTTCTTGAATCTGCCGCCGTACTACTTCCAGACGTGGGTCAAAAGCGTAGCGATATCCAAGCCAAGCAAACATCAGCAGAAATGCCGACTTGAGATGGCTCAATTTGTAGAAGCGGTGATCGTATTTTTGAGTCATTGATAGCTTGAATTCGAATCCATTGACATTGTTGGCGGCGAGATTTCCGAGGTACGCCTTGTACTTCTCGATTGTAGCTGGCGGATTGGCATTGGGAAGCGGCACTATATCAAAAGAGCGTTCTGTGCAAATGGAGGTTGCTATGCTAAACTCCGCAACTGACAGTGTAACAAAGGGTATCGTTCCATTTTCTTGACCACACACTACTCTCCCAAATTCTTCGAATTTCCTGTTGCTTGCAGTGCAAACATCAATTTTATCTCCTGCTGACAAATTGCACTGGCGACATGTCAGGAGGATTGGCTTTCCGCCAACACTCTTGGGAGGAACATGCTCCAGTGTGAGATCTTTGCCTGCAATAATCGAGGATTCAGGATATCCAACCCCGCATATTGGACAATAATACAGTGAAGAATCACCGTTTGTATACTTGGCTATCGCTGCCGAGCCGTATTGAAATATTTTCAACCGTCTTTCGTTATAAGTCATCTTTGCCATTATAGGGTTTTCCTGTGCCCAACGAAAAAATCAGCCGGAGCGTAGCGATCGGCTGCATTGCCCTTGTTGGGCAATTATTTTTCACTTTTATCCCTTGTAACGGGCTGCTCAGTCTACCTAATTTAAGATAGAAATCCGGCATTATTTACTTTTTTACCAGCGTCCCTCTTTCCTTTCTACCCTTAGCGCCACGGGAACCCCAAGAAACCCCACGTTACGAGCCACACCACGGCACCGACTACGGTGATGACAAGCGATGTATACCAGATGACCGCCACTGCCAATCGGCATCGTGGAGAAGCGAGCATCGGACTCGCCTCGATACGTTGAGCGCTTGCGAACATGAGGATACAGAACGCCACCATTGCTGGGAAGAAGACCTGGAATTCATGTGCCGAAACCCACTGTGCCGCTCGTGGTCCGAGAGTGGCACGAACCTGAATGCCGGACCACATGCCCCGAAAAGAGTAGACGCCCGTGGCAAAGGTCGAAACTTGGATAATGGACGCGAGCAGTCCCAGACCTAGGAATAGGCGCCGCGCAATGCAAGCCATGATTGGCCTCATATACTATTTCTCATTTTTATCTTTGTCTTTTTCTTTTTCAATCACTACTTGGTTTCAAAAATGCAAAACCACCCTCAAGGCCAGTACCCCAAACATATATTAATGCAAAAAAGCTTGTTATGAAAGCAATGAGTTTGCCCCAAGTCACGATAATATATAAATTACTGATATTGACTATCATAAAAAAGAAACTTAATAAAAATGACTTAGTCGGGAATAGTGCAGATTTAATACCGATTCCCGTGATATTGGTTGGTATGCTTGTAAAAAATGAACGACCTTGGGTATCGTATAAAAACAATAAATCTCCTTTTTGATTATACTTGACAAGCTTGATATCTGCCGAGAGGTCAATTTCTTCAATTGTTTTAACCATCCCTTTATTTACAGATAAACTCACAGTACCAATGTCTAAACGAACAAAATATGCGACTGCAAGTGCAATGAGTGACACTATAATGATAATTGCCGACACAATTTTTGCTATAATGCTTCTTCGAGACCACCGCCCCAGTAGCCAGAGTAATAAGCTATACGCAGCAAAACAGATCAATACAATGACAAATTTGATTATTATATCCATATATACATAGTCCTTTCGCTTTTTTCAGTCCAACGGCGGAGCTAAGCGGAGTCCGCATAATGAGAGGAGCGAACTGAAAGTTCGCGGAGCGAGTTATGCGGAGTCAGCTTGAGCGATTTGTTGCCGCCGCGCGAATCAGCAAGCAGGCAACTATTAAGGTGGAGTTCTGTTATACCTCCATACTTTATTTCCGGCACAGCGGCAAGAAATTGATCAAGCGGTAGCTTAGCTCCGCCGTTGCCGTCGCGCGCAGCGCGGCGGCAACGCTTGAGTTGAGCGGCGGGGGTTTTATCCCGTCCGCTCTAAGGATTTGTTATACCAGTAAATTTAAGGAGCTGAAAATGGACGCTAACGGGATGCCAAGTAAAGAAGAAATGCTGTTCTTGCAAAAAGCGGGGCACACATTCCACTGCGCTATGCGGATACTTTGTGGAGATGGAGAGTGTGAATGTAATAAGCAAGACGTTATACCAGGGGGAATCTCGCGGAAGATGTATCAAGGAGTCTGTTTGGTATGTCTTGAAAAAGAAGGTCATAAAGAATGGTGCAGGAACAACAAAGCAACCTACCCTGAACATAATACAGATTCGCCAAATTGTTGGTGTGATCCTGCTGTAGAGCATTATGACGGTGGGGATGTTATTGTTCACAATGATAAGCAGTGATGGGGTATAACGGCGGAGCTAAGCGGAGTCCGCATAATGAGAGGAGCGAACTGAAAGTTCGCGGAGCGGGTTATGCGGAGTCAGCTTGAGCGATTTGTTGCCGCCGCGCG
>Ga0209514_10009653_pt1 | contig 10575 bp, 9 predicted proteins | sample Subgrocontami58m_FD_187452 | JGI IMG/M metagenome (GOLD analysis project Ga0209514, IMG submission 187452) | Subsurface groundwater microbial communities from S. Glens Falls, New York, USA - GMW37 contaminated, 5.8 m (SPAdes) (version 3) | ecosystem: Environmental > Aquatic > Deep subsurface >...
CACGAGGCCCATGTCGTGTTCGACCATGAGCACGGTCACGCCCAGGTCGTTCCTGATGTCCTCGATCCAGAACGCCATGTCGTCGGTCTCCTCGACGTTCAGGCCCGACGAGGGCTCGTCCAGCAGGAGCAGCTTCGGCTGCGTGCACAGCGCGCGAGCGAGCTCGACGACCTTGCGTATGCCGTAGGGGAGCCCCGCGACCAGGGTGTCGCGGTAGTGCTGCAGCTCGAGCAGCTCGATCACGCGCTCCGCCGTGAGGCGCGACTGGCGCTCGGCGCGGCGCACGGAGGGCAGGAACAGCAGCTCGGCGGCGAGCGAGGTCTTCCTGTGCACGTGCCTGCCGATAAGCAGGTTCTGCAGCACCGTGGCGTGCTCGAACAGCTCGATGTTCTGGAAGGTTCGGGCGATGCCCATCCGGGCGATGTGGTGGGGCGCCATGCGCGCGAGGTCCTGCTCTTCGAACACGATGCGTCCCGCAGACGCCGGGTAGATCAGGCTGATGAGGTTGAAGATCGTGGTCTTGCCCGCGCCGTTGGGGCCGATCAGCGTGTAGACCTCGCCCTGGCCGACCTCGAAGCTGACGTTGCTCACGGCGCGCACCCCGCCGAAGGCGACCGAGAGGTTCTCGACCTTGAGCAGCGTCACTTGAGCCGCTCCGATTTCATGAACGCCTTCTGCCGCCGGAACATGCCCCTGCGGTAGAACGGGAACAGCTCCAGGTAGCTGCGGATCTTGATCCAGCGGCCGTACAGGCCGAGCGGCTCGAACAGGACGAAACCGACGAGGATGAGCCCGAACACGGTGGGCTGCAGCCCGGTCGCCTGGCCGATCGAGTCGGGCAGGTAGTCCTTCACCAGCACGATCGCCTGCGGCAGAGCGATCAGGAACGCCGCGCCGAAGAAAGCGCCGTGGATCGAGCCCAGCCCCCCGACCACCACCATCATCACCATCTCGATCGACTGCAGGATCGTGAATTGCTCGGGGGTGACGATGCGCAGCTTGTGCGCATAGAGGGCGCCCGCGATGGCGGTGATCGCCGCCGACAGCGCGAACGAAATGGTCTTGTATCGCGCGAGGTGGATGCCCATGCTCTGCGCCGAGATCTCGGAGTCGCGGATGGCGACGAACGCGCGGCCCGTCGGGGAGCGCAGCAGGTTCAGCATCAGGAACGTGACCGCCACGGCGAGCGCGAGGCACAGGTAATAGAAGCTCGACTCGGTGTCGAGGTGCCATCCGAACAGGGACACCGCGCCGACCTGCTTGCCGGAGTTGCCCCCTGTCACCGATTCCCAGCGCGCCATCACCTCCTCGAGGATGAACCCGAACGCCATGGTGGCGATCGCGAGGTAGATGCCGCGCACGCGCAGCGCGGGCAGGCCGACCACGACGCCGGTCGCAGCGCCGAGCAGCGCCGCGACGGCGAGCGAGGCGGGGAAGGGCCAGCCGTTTTCCGCGAGCAGGGCCTCGGCGTAGGCGCCGACCGCGAGGAAGGCAGCGTGGCCGAGCGAGATCTGGCCGGTGAAGCCCGAGAGCAGCATGAGTCCCAGGCCGACGATGCCGTAGATGAACATGAAGGTGATCTGCGAGACGAAATACTCCGGCAGCAGCCAGGGCGCCGCGAGCAGCACGGCGAGCAGCGCGCCGTACCAGAACGCCTGACCGCGATGCCTGAACAGGCGGATGTCCTGGTCGTAGGCGGTCTTGAAGATAAAGCGCACGTTATCTCTCGCGAGGACTCAACCCACGATGTCATTCCGAGGCCGAAGGCCGAGGAATCTGCTCTTGCGATCGCCGAAAAGCAGATCCCTCGCCGAGAAGGGGGTGGGGCCCCTTCTCCCCACCTTGCTCGGGATGACATGGACGAACAGCATCTAGACCTTCTTGCGCATCGTCTCGCCGAAGATGCCGTTCGGCTTGAACACGAGCATCGCCAGCACCACGACGTAGGCGGCGATGTCCTTGAACCCCTCCGGCAGGTAGACGCCGGAGAGCGATTCGACCACGCCGATGACGAGGCCGCCGACGATCGCCCCGGGAAGGCTGCCGAAGCCGCCCACCACCGCCGCGGGGAAGGCCTTCAGCCCGATGAAGCCCATGTTCACGTGCACGAACGTGATCGGGGCGAGCAGGATGCCGGCCAGGGCGGCGACCGCCGCGCTTATCGCCCAGATGAGCCCGTTCAGTCGCCGCACCGGGATGCCCATGTAATACGCGGCGAGCTGGTTCTGGGAGGCGGCCTGCATCGCGACGCCCACGCGGGTGAAGCGGAAGAACAAGTAGAGCAGCGCGCACAGCGCCACGGTCGCTGCGACGATGATGATCTGCTCCACGCCGATGGCGAGCGTGCCCAGGTACAGGACCTCCTCCTTGAACGGCGTCGGGAGCGTGTGCGTCTCCGTGCCCCAGAACGGGATCATCGTGACCGCGCCGCGCGCGACGAAGCCCAGGCCGATGGTCACCATGACCACCGAGAACGCCGGCTGGCCGAGGATGGGCCGCAGCGCCACGCGCTCGATGAGGAGTCCCGCGAGCGCCATGCCCGCGAGCGCGACCGGCACGCCGGCCCAGTAGGGCAGTCCCATGACCACCGTCGCGGTCAGGCCGAGGAAGGCGCCGAGCATCATCAGCTCGCCCTGGGCAAAGTTGATGGTCTCGGTGGCCTTGTAGATGAGGACGAATCCGAGCGCGATCAGGCCGTAGATGCAGCCCTGGGACACGCCCGAGATCAGAACCTGCAGGACCTGCAAGAAACGGCCTCCTCCTCCGTCCCGTGGTTGTTTGGCCAGCTTGCCTGACCGGGGCCTGCGCGCGCCGGGACTCGCTCGCTGCCGCGGCTAGTGTAGGAAAGTCGCGCCGGTTTCACAAGCCGCCAAAATCCGTTCGTTGTCCCGCGTTCGGGGAAGGCCTCTCGCATATCCGGGACCGGGATTTGTCGATTGGCGTTATAGTGCATAATTACGTACAATATTTTGTACGTTTGAATTCAGGAGGCGATATGAGCGTTGCCGCAAAGGATGTGATTCCGCTCAGCCAGGCACGAGCCCGGCTGTCGGAGATTTCCGACGAGGTGAAGGCAGGCGCGGAAAAGATCATCACCAAGAACGGCGAAAGCTATGTCGCGCTGATCGATGCCGAAAGACTCGACTACTACCACAGGCTGGAGCGCGAACGCATCCATCTCGTGTTGCTCGACGAGGCGGAACGAGGTCTGACGGACGTGGTCGAAGGCCGGGTTCGGGGCGCGCGGCAGGTCATCGGCCAAATGAAGAAAAAGCGCCCGGCGTGATCGGTTCGGCGTGACGCGTGGCGCGGAAGAGCATCACCGTAAAGGTTACCGCGAACTTCGAGGCGAATCTCGAAGTCGCCCGGGCGTTCCTCGTCGAGGCTGGCGCGGCGCGCGGATTCGATGCGTTGCTCGATGATCTCGCGGCAACCGTCATCCCCAACCTCGAGCGATATCCGGCGATGGGGCGGCCGTTCCTGAGCCGCCCGGCGTACTCGGTCGAGGCGCGCGACAGGATCGAGAAGCTGCGGGCGAGGATAAGCGCAGGGGAGTTGCGCGAGTACCTGGCCGGCGACTACCTCGTTCTTTACGCGCTGATCGGCCGGACCGTCTACCTGTTGTCGATCAAGCATCACCGCCGGCTCTCCTTCGACATGGCGGGGCATTGGGGCGTGCCCGGGAGTTGATGGATATGCGGCGTCGGTTCAACAAGCAAGCGGTTGCTTTCCGCGATGCGCGGCGCTAGCATCGCCCGCAACCTCCCGTCGGACCCCGTACCATGCCCGCCACTCGGCGCAAGCCGCCGCGCACCCCGAATCGACCCCTGGGCAAGCGAGCGCACGGCCGCACATCCTCGAAACGCACGCAGTCCGCGCCCTCCGGGGAGGAGGCCAACCGGCGCGCGGAACTGGTGCGCGTCGCCGCGCGCCTGTTTCGCGAAAAGGGGTTCGACGGCACGACGGTGCGCGACATCGCCGACGCCGTGGGCATGCGCTCGGGCAGCCCCTTCTATCACTTCCGGAGCAAGCAGGAGATCCTGCTCGCAGTGATGGAAGAGGGCCTGTCCGCGGGGCTCGAGGCGACCGAAGCCGTGCTCGGGCGCAGGCTCCCCCCTCGCGAGAAGTTCCGCGCCCTGGTGCGCGCCCACCTGTCGACGCTGTTCGACGAAGGCCACGACTTCATCCCGGTGCTGCTCTACGACTGGCGCGCGCTGGAGTCCGGCAACCGCGCCAAGATCATCGCCGTCAAGGACCGCTTCGATGCCGTCTGGCAGGCGATGGTGCGCGAGCTGAAGGCGGCGGGCCTGCTGCACACCGATTCGCGGCTCGCGCGGCTGCTCGTGCTCGGGGCGATCAACTACATGGCGACGTGGTACAAGCGCGACGGCAAGTTGTCGCTGGACGAGGTGGCCGACCAGACGGTGGAGTTCTTCCTGGGGCCGAAAGCGAAGCCATGAGCATCCGCATCGAGCGAAACGGGCGCGTCCTGACCGTGATCATAGACCGGCCCGAGGCTCGAAACGCCGTGGACGGCCCTGCCGCCCGCGCGCTCGCCGAGGCGTTTCGCGGGTTCGATGCCGATCCCGACGCCGACGTCGCCGTCCTGTGGGGCGCGAACGGAACCTTTTGCTCCGGCGCCGATTTGAAGGCCATCGCGCGCGGCCTGGAAGGGGAATCGAACCCGCTCGACCCGGACATGGCGGCAACGGCGCCCATGGGCCCGTCGCGGCGGCTGCTTTCCAAGCCCGTGATCGCCGCGGTCTCGGGCTATGCGGTCGCCGGCGGCATGGAGCTCGCGCTCTGGTGCGATCTTCGAGTGGTGGAGGAAGACGCCAGCTTCGGGATTTTCTGCCGGCGCTGGGGCGTGCCGCTCATCGACGGAGGCACGGTGCGCCTGCCGCGGCTCATCGGCATGAGCCGCGCGCTCGATCTCATCCTCACCGGCCGGCCCGTCGATGCCAATGAGGCGCACGCGATCGGCTTAGCGAACCGCCTGGTCGCGAAGGGCGAGTCGCGCGCCGCGGCCGAGGCGCTCGCCGCCGAGATCGCGCGCTTCCCGCAGGCCTGCCTGAGGAGCGACCGGCTCAGCGCCTACGAGCAGTGGGACCTGCCGCTCGAGCAGGCGCTCGCCAACGAGTTTCACAGGGGCATGGCGACGATCCAAAGCGGGGAGACGTTGGCCGGCGCGGCGCGCTTTGCCCGGGGCGCGGGCCGCCACGGGGATTCCGGCAGCTAGCGACGCGCCGCCCGCGGCCCGGCGCCCCGGGCATCCCATTGGGACGGCGCCCCGGGACGGCGCCCCGCCATTAGCTGAACATGATCAGCAATTACATGAACATGATCGATAATTACGTGAACATGTTCATGATTTGTGATCTGCGTCACGTGCCCCCCGGTTTCGCTGCGGCTGCAGCCCGCGTTGCCGATATCACAGACATCCCAGTCGGGTCCTACGGAAACAGGGATGCAACCTGCGCCGCGCAATGGGCCGTTGTTCGGCTTTGCGATGACCTGCGCTTTCCACGCATCCGGGCCCGCATCAAAAGGCACATCAAAAAGAATGACGTTGATCGCAAAATACATCACAGCATCGCTGGCGACGCTTTGTTTCGCGGCGGCCACGGCCGCTGCCGATGCACCGGCCGACGCGAAGGCGGACGAGGGCGCCCTCGCATGGGAGGTCCTCTACCGGGCGGATGTCGTCGCCAACGCGTCCGGCGGCCTGCAGCGCAAAACCGCGCTGTTGGGCAACCTCGACCTCAAGCTGAGTGCCGACCTGGAAAAGGCCTTGGGCTGGAACGGCGGCTCGGCCTTCGTGCACGCGATCGCCAGCCATGGCGGCAAGCCCAACGCCAAGTACGTCGGCAGCGGCCAGGGCATCGACAATATCGAGGTCGACACCAACACCGCGAAAATCTTCCAGGCCTGGGTCCAGCAGCAGTTTTTCGGTGACCGGCTCTCCGTCCTGCTGGGCCTCTACGATCTCAACTCGGAGTTCTACAGCACCCAGTCCTCGGGCCTGTTCCTGCACCCCGCGCCGGGCATCGGCTCCGAACTCGCCCAGACCGGCCGCAACGGCCCGTCGATCTTCCCGGTCAGCTCGGTGGCGCTGCGCGCGAAGTTCCAGCTCCTGCCGTCGATCTACGTGCAGGGCGTGGTGCTGGACGGCGTTCCCGGCGATCCCGACAACCCCCGCGGCACGCACATCCAGTTCGACCGCGGCGACGGCGCGCTGCGCGTGGCCGAGATCGGCTATGCGCCCGGCAGCGCGGAAGGCGACAGCGCGAAGGCGCCGCTCGCCAAGCTCGCGCTCGGCGTGTGGTCGTACACCTCGCGCTTCGACGATCTGGCCGACGTGGACGCAGCCGGGGACCCGGTGCGGCGCAAGGGAAATCGCGGCTTCTACGGGATCGCAGAACGCGCGTTCGGCGATCGCATGGCCGGATTCCTGCGCATGGGCGTCGCCGACCCGGACGTCAACCCGTACGCCCGCCACTTCCAGGCCGGTGTGGTCTACACGGGGCCTTTCCCCGGCCGCCCCGCCGACCAGCTCGGCCTCTCGTTCAGCATGGCAGCCAACGGAGGCAAGTTCCTCGCCGCCGCCCGCGCCGCGGGAGAGCCGGCCGATCAAAGCGAAACGGCCCTCGAGATCACCTACCGCGCGCCGCTCGCGCCGTGGCTCACGCTGCAGCCGGTCATTCACCGCATCATCAATCCGGGCACCGACCCGCGGATCAAGGACGCGACGGTGCTGGGGGTGCGCTTCGAGTTTGCGTTAGGCAAATAGCAGACCGGGCCCGCGATTCGATTCAACAAGAAACTGGAGCTCCAATCATGAACTTGAATTTCTCAGTGAAGCACAAGCTGCTGGGCCTCAGCCTGGCCGGCTTCGTGTTCATACTCATCGTCGGTGCGATCGGTTATCGGTCCACCCTGCTCCTGGACGCGGCGATGGACGAAATCGCGATCAACGGCGAGGCCCTCGCGAGCCAGCTACGCGCCGATATGGCTCACGATGCTTTGCGCGGAGACGTCCTGGCCGCGTATATCGCAGGTTCGAAAAAGGACAAGAGCGAAGAAGCGGTCGTGAGGAAGTCGCTGAAAGAGCATCAGGACAATTTTCGCGAAGCCATCAAGAACCTCGAGGCGGCGCAGCTCAACAGCGATATCAAGCACGCGCTGGCCAAGGTGCGCCCCGCGATGGATATCTATCTGAAGACCACCGCAACGGTGGCTGACCTGGCGTTCACCGACAATCTTGCCGCCGAAGCGAAACTCCCCGAGGTCAGGGCTGCTTTCGAGAATCTGGAAAAGGAACTGGGGGTGTTGAGCAGCTTCATCGAGGAAAGCTCGAAACAGACGCGGGCCGCGGGAGACAAGACCGTCGAATTCGCGGAATATTCCATGCCGATCGCCGCGCTGTTCGCCGGAGCGGTCCTGTTCGCGATCGGACTCTTCGTCACCGGCCTGATCACGCGGCCGCTGCGCGAGGCGCTGTCGGCGGCCGAGAGCGTGGCGAAGGGCGATCTGACAGTGAGGATCGAGGCGAGCACCCGAGACGAGACGGGCCAACTGCTCGAGGCGATCAGGGCCATGGTGGACAAACTGTCGCAGACCATCGCCGAAGTGCGCGGCTCGGCCGATTCGCTCGCGGGTGCCTCGGAACAGGTGAGCGCCACGGCGCAGTCGATCAGCCAGGCCGCCTCCGAGCAGGCCGCGAGCGTCGAGGAGACCAGCGCCTCGGTCGAGCAGATGGGCGCGTCGATTGCGCAGAACGCTCAAAACGCCAAGCTCACCGACGGCATGGCGAGCCAGGCGGCCAAGGAGGCGGCCGAGGGCGGCCAGGCGGTGCTGCATACCGTGGAAGCGATGAAGTCCATCGCCGGCAAGATCGGCATCATCGACGACATCGCCTACCAGACCAACCTGCTCGCGCTCAACGCCGCCATCGAGGCGGCGCGCGCGGGCGAGCACGGCAAGGGCTTCGCGGTGGTGGCGGCGGAGGTGAGGAAGCTCGCCGAGCGCAGCCAGGTCGCTTCGCAGGAAATCGGACAACTGGCCGGATCGAGTGTCCAGATGGCAGAGCGCGCCGGAAAGCTGCTGGAGACCATGCTGCCTTCGATCAGCAAGACCTCGGACCTCGTGCAGGAGATCGCCGCAGCCTCCGAGGAGCAGGCGGGCGGGGTGAACATGGTCAACGGGGCGATCGGCCAGCTCAGCCAGGCGACGCAGCAGAATGCCTCCGCCTCGGAGGAGCTGGCTGCGACCGCAGAGGAGATGAACGGCCAGGCCGAGCAATTGCAGCAATTGATGGGCTTCTTCAAGCTCGAGGGCACATCGGTCGCAGCAGTGCCGGCCAAGGCCCGCCGGTCGGGCACGCAGGGCGGGAAGCTCGCGAAACTGGCGGGCCGTCCGGAACCTGCGACGGTCGAGGCGGAGTTCGAGCGTTTCTAGTTCCGGGAACAGGCCTCGGAGTGCGTCATCGCGGGCGATACCCGGGGCGCAGCGGTGTGAAAGTGCTACGATCCTTTGCGTCCGCTTCCCGGATCGACCGTGGCCAGCGCACTCACCGAACTCGAGCAGGCGAAGAACCGGTACGGCGAAGGCTGCGCCGAAGCCAAGCTTGCGCTGCTCGGTGATCTCGAGCGCGCCCGCCTGCGAAGCGCGCGCGCCGTTGCGCGACTGCACGGGATTCTCTGCTTCCTGCGCGCCTACCCCGACGACGCGTGGGTGCTCGCGCAGGCCGAGCGGCTGCTCGAGGGCTTTCACCGGCGCGCGGACCTGAGGCGGCACCGCGCGGCGCTCGCCGACAGCGGCATCGCCGGGACCGCAATCCACTACCGATTCTTCTGGCCCACGCTGCAGTGGCTGGCGCGGCGGTGGCCGCAGCACCTGGCGCTCGACCGAACCGACAAGGAGCCGCTGGAGAGAGTCCGCGCGGCGCTGCCGCTGCTCGTGACCGAGGCGGAACGCGCGTGGCTGAAGGCGTCCGGCGTTTCCGCGTTCGCGGCGCTCGACCGCTTCCGCGCGCCGGGGGAGACCGATGCGGTGTTTCTCGCGCGGCGCATCGCCGCGATGCCGGGCGACGATTTCACGCGCGAGGCGTTTTCCGACGCGATCGACGCGGCCTACCAGTTGAAGCCCGGCCCGGACACGCCCTCGCGCACGCACGCGCGCCACGCCGCGGCGCCCGCGGCGTTCCAGAAACGGCCCCTGCACCGCAGCCGGCCCGATCTGGCCGAGCAGATCGCGCTTGCGCCGCGCGCCGTGCGCGAAATGTCCCGCCGCGAGGGCGAGCGCCTCATCGATCTCGCGCGCTCTGTGATGGTGACCCACGCACGCGACCTGGATGCATTCGCGTACGGCGACCCGCGCGACGTGCGCATCGTCGATGACGGCGGGGGACTCGGGTTCATGGTCAACGGCGTCGTGCCCGAGCGCCGCGCGCTGGTCGCCGGCAGCTACGGCTTCCTGACGCTGCACAACGGGGTCCCGATCGGATACGGACAACTGGACCTCGTCGGCCGGACCGTGGCGATCGCGTTCAACACCTTCGAGAGCTTCCGCGGCGGCGAAGCGGCGTGGACTTTCGCGCGCCTCCTCGCGATGGCGCACCACCTGTTCGGGTCAACGTACTTCAGCCTCGAGCCCTACCAGCTCGGCCACAAGAACGCCGAAGGCATCGCCTCGGGGGCGTGGTGGTTCTACTACAAGCTCGGATTCCGGCCGCAGGCGGCCGAGCCGCGGCGCATTCTCGCGCAGGAGCTGGCGCGCATGGAAGCTGACGCGCACCACCGCTCGGACCGGGCGACGCTGCGCCGGCTTGCGGCGTGGCACGTGTTCTTCGACGTGGACCGCTCGCGCCCGGCCGGCCAGGTCGACGAAAGCGAGCTCGGACTGCGCGTCGCCGGGGTCCTCGCGGCGCGCTCGGGCGCCGACCGCGAGCGCGGTCTGCGCGAGTGCGGCGGCGAGGCGATGCGGCTCGCGGGGCTGCGGTCCTTGCGGGGGTTCAACGCCGACGAGCGCCGCGCCTGGTTGCGCTGGGGACCGCTCGTCGTTTCGCTGCCGGGGATATCGCGCTGGACGGGCGCCGAAAAGAGCGCCCTGGTCCGCGTCATACGGGCCAAGGGCGGGCGGCGCGATGCGGATTACGTGGCTTTGTACGCAGCTCACCCGAAGCTGGGGCCGGCGCTGTCCGGCGGCCTTGGACACGGCGGGCGCCCTTCGGCGCGACGGGGCGCCCCTTCGGCTCCAGCCCGGGGATGACGCCCACGAGGATCGGCTGCGTGGTGTAGCGCTCGATATTGCGCACCAGCCAATGCTCCTGATGCGCCGCGAAGCTGATCGCCGTGCCCTCGCGCCCGGCGCGCCCGGTGCGCCCGATGCGGTGCACGTAGTCCTCGGCCTGGCGCGGCAGATCGAAGTTGATCACATGGCTGATGCCGGGGACATCCAGGCCGCGCGCGGCGACGTCGGTCGCCACCAGGACGCGCACGCGGCCCTGGCGCATCGCCTGAAGCGTGCGGTTGCGGGCGCCCTGGTTCATGTCCCCGTGCAGCGCCATCGCCGCGA
>Ga0209514_10009655_pt1 | contig 10574 bp, 9 predicted proteins | sample Subgrocontami58m_FD_187452 | JGI IMG/M metagenome (GOLD analysis project Ga0209514, IMG submission 187452) | Subsurface groundwater microbial communities from S. Glens Falls, New York, USA - GMW37 contaminated, 5.8 m (SPAdes) (version 3) | ecosystem: Environmental > Aquatic > Deep subsurface >...
CGCGCATTGCGTGAGAGATTCGAAGACCTTGAGCGTATCGTAACGAGTCCGCGGGCGAGCGGACGAAGTGAGATGCGAAAGGTGTACTGAAACTGTAAGTTTCGAAAAGCGTAATCGCGGTCTCTCCGCTCCTATGTTTTGGCGGAAAGAATGCATTGAAGAATGGAATGGAGCGGCAGGGCGATGGGCTGTTTTTAGTCTATCACAATATGCAAAGTTTAGGTATTGCAATCCAGCATATACGCTGATATTATTATGGTGGATACAATACGAACAAGAGAATATGCGGATTTTGTCGGAAAACTGCGAAAAGCTCGGCTTGAGGCAGGTTTACGACAGATAGATGTCGCTAAAAAGTTGAAGCGCACGCAATCGTATGTGTCCCGCGTTGAGGTTGGCGAACAGAGATTGGATATATTAGAATTAAAGAAGTTTGCAGAATTGTATAATAAAGATATTAACTACTTTATCAAATAATGGTAAAATAAAAACATGAAAGAATCAAACATGGGTGCTTTCTCTGAAAAAAATCTTAGGGAAACCGAAAAATCAAAAACTGAAGCTGAAAGGATAAAAAATACTGCAGAAATGCTAGACCTTGGTTATGGTAGTAGTTTTGTTCATGTTGATGAATATAAAAATCCTAGCGAAGACACGCGAGCTAGAATGTTAGAAGATGAGGATGGAAAAATTCATTTTATACCTTCCAGGCATCAACTTAAAAGGGCTCGGTACGAGATGTATCTTGGTTTATTGCAAAATGAAATTGATAAAGCCAAAGAAGAAGGTCGTGATAAAGAAGCAAGGTTATTAAAAAGTCGCCTTAGAAGTGATGAAGAAATTTTAAATAAAACATGGGGAAAGGGCTTTGATCGTAATTATGGAGATTACAGAATTGAAAGATCCGATATTGATGTTGTCGCCGAAGGCGATACAACCAAACTTGTGATTCCTGAAGATGTTATTAATTCCGCTAGATGGGAGATGGAGAGAGATTTTGTTGTTAGAGGTAAAATACGAGAATTTATACAAACCCTTCCTCGGCGTGAAGAAATTTGGGATGAAGCTGAAAAGCAGACTTTTTCTCCAATTCCTTTCCGTGAAAATATGAGTCGAGCCTTCTCCACTTTTGAATTAGGGGAAGATGAAACCGTGTCCCAAAGGGCAAAACGCGAGGGAGCAAAAGCATTGGAAAAATATTTATCAGGCGGAGAGAGACCATACAGCTATATTGGAAGTACGGCAAATAGCAGAGATGAAGATGTTTCGATTGAAATTATTCAAGGAATAGAAGCCACAACAGGCGAAAAAATTTCCGCAAAACGCGTAAATTCAGTTCATTTTAGCTATAACACAAATAAAAATCTAGATGCTATTTCGTTGGTTTTAAAGAAAGATATTGAAAGTGAAGTGCTACAAGAACTAGATAAAAAGATCAGTCAGACACACAAAGATTTTCCTGCCACAAAAGGAAAGGACGGATTCTCCAACTATGATGATCAACGCAGAGAGGAAGGAAGACTCATTGCAGAAACCAAACAAGAAAACCCATTACTTTTTGATGGGACTTTGGTCATTAAACTTTCTGGGGAAAAATATTTCTTGCCTGATATTACTTGGAAGCAATACCCTTATTTGAGACCAAATGGGAAAATGGTTATGCCTTTTGCGGGTGGACCAAGCAGAGGAATTTTTGATGAAGATCATTTTTTTGCTTCCAGAGAAATCGATTCATCGGCTGGCGATTTAAAATTTTCTGAAGATGCCGCGGATACGGATAGCTATTATTATGATGAGGGCGTGAGCCATCATGACGGTAAAACTTATTTTAAAAACAGAGAAATGCCAAAGGCTCTTTTTACTGTCGACCAAAAAACAAATACACGAATCTACAGACTCGATGTTATGGATGAAATGATGGAAATTTTGCCAGAGGAAAATAAGGAAAAGATTTAACGAAATTTAAGAAGAAGCATAAATTGCTTTTCAAGCGTGCACGCAGTAGTAAGATTTGTTTGTGCCACAGCACAATCCATTTTCCTTGAGTAGCCACCAAGCTCTCTCGAAGCCACTAAGCGAACATACACAACGCCGAAGCAGCCAGCGCGAGCGAATGCGAGCGGGCTATGCGTAGGCGGTTGTGTGTGGTTCGCGGACTCTAGAGCTACCACAAAACGCGGATATGGGGGCGCCTCGGTCGCCGTGAGGGTGGAGAAAAGAGCAAACAAAAATGTTAAAATGAGATTGCTCTTTTCGAAGACTGAAACGACGAAACAAAACCAAAAATTTCCTTTCCTCATTTTCCGCTTCGCGGCGGAGGGGTGGGGGGAGGAGGCGCGAGAAAAATGCAAGGAAATTTTTTGGTTTTTGCACACGCGAGTCCGCGAGCGTGTCCGAGGCGCATTGGTTCGCATAACCACGCAATCGGAGCGTACGAGGCAGTTTAGAGCCACCACGCGCTCCGCGCGTGCGATTAGTCGGAGTCAGGATTTAATTCAAAATACATTCGAACTTCGTTCAATACACACCGCCAAAAATGAAGCCGCGTAAGCGGCTTTCATTTTTGGCGGTGGCGAGCAATGCGCCTGCGCGCATCGCGTGAGAGATTCGAAGACCTTGAGCGTATCGTAACGAGTCCGCGGGCGAGCGGACGAAGTGAGATGCGAAAGGTGTACTGAAACTGTAAGTTTCGAAAAGCGTACTCGCGGTCTCTCCGCCCCTATTTTTTGTTTGTCGGGGGAAGGGGCCAGCGAGTCCGTGAGCGGAGCGAGCGCCGAGTCTGCGAGGCGCGAGTTAGGGCTTCCGCTCGAAATAGGTTCGCGCAAAGGTTATAATCTCACCGCAACATATGGACTACAAATTACACGACACAACCAATCCATATTTGGAACGAGTTCGTTCACATAAAGAGCCATACTCTACAGAAATTTTAGCAAAAGAAATTATTGTATATCCAAATGTAATGTCGCCAAAATATGACTGGTCGTCCCGTTTTCATATCGAGAATATGCCGAACCAAAAAGATAAAGAATTTTTAGAAATCGGTTGCGGTTCGGGAGTACTTTCCCTTTTTGCAGCTTTTCAAGGAGCACGAAGAATTGTCGCGGTGGACATAAATCCAAACGCCATTGAAAATACAAAAGCTAATTTGCAGAAATACAATTTTCAAAACTTTGAAGCATTTGAATCAGACGTCTTTGAAAAAGTGAGGGGGAAATTTGACACGATAACTTTTGCTGCGCCCTATCACGGTAATAAACCAAAAGATATTTTGGAATATGGTGTTTCTGATCCCGAATATCGGGCATTAAGAATATTTCTCAAAGAAGCAAAAAACTTTCTAAAAGAAAATGGACAAATAGTTTTAGGCTTTTCAAATACCGGGGATTTAGATTTACTCAACACTCTTTTCATCGAAAATAAACTCCATGTCAAAAATTTTAAGGAAGAGGAAAATAATGGTTGGGAAGCACGCCTGTACATTTTGGAGCCGATAAAGTTCTACAGCAAAAAACAAGAGTATATCTATGACGATGATTATTTCTGGTTCAAGAAATACAAAAAGGAAATATTGTCAGGAAAAGTCTTGAAAGTCGGCTATGGTCTTGGTTTTGCGTCGTATTTCATAAGACTCTTCAATAAAGATATCTCTAACCTAGATATTGTCATCAATCCAGATTCGTTAAATGGGAACGAGGTAAAGATATACGACGGTAAAACGATTCCGTTTTTGGAAAAGAGCTTCGATACGGTCATTTGCACCTATACGCTTCATCATGCCGAAACTCCGGAATCTCTTTTTGCGGAATTATATCGAGTCTCAAAATCAAAAGTAATCGTGATTGAGGAAACGTATAAAAACTTTTTCCAAAAACTCCAACTCGCTTTTTTCTGTTGGTTTACGAATTGGCGTGCGGGACAAAAAGTCAGTATTACTTGGGGTAGCTATTTATCGTCGGGCGGATTTATAGGGTTGTTTATAACGAAGAAGCTAAGCGTTATGTACCACGAGAATGCTTCCCGTCGTTCTTATCTGGTTGAGTTAGTGATTGGCAAGAAACAGGATTAAGTGAAATATCGAAGTCTGACTTCGATATTTCCGTTGGGTGATCGAAGTGGGTTCGCGCAAAGGTGAGTATCTCACCGCACATAAGCGCCGTGCTACGATATAGGTATTCGTCCTATGAAAAGAATCGTTCTCGGCGTAGGATCTTTTTTGATATTGGCGGGAGTTATCCTTCCCGCCCCGCACTCCGCGCGCGCCGCCGATCTTACCTCGACGAGCTATCAGGTGCTCGCGCCGGTCGTTACGGCCGGCGGCGGGTACGCGAGCTCGACCAACTTTTCTCTCACCGGCGTCATCGCAGAGTTCGCCCACGATCTTTCTGACTCACTCTCCTTCGATCTCGTTCCCGGGTTTGCCGCATATCCGTTTGTCTCGACGCCGGTTGTGAGCGCGACGGCGGGTAATGCTTCGGTGAGCCTCTCCTGGACGGCCGCTACCGGCGTCCTCGGCTATTCCGTCTCGGGCTATTCCGTCGGACAATCGGCCGTCTCCGGCGGCCCGTACTCCTTCTCGTCGGTCGGCAACGTCCTCTCTCACACGGTTTCGAGCCTTACGAACGGCACGACGTATTACTTCGTCGTCCGCGCGGTTGATCCCTTCAGTATCGTCATCGCTACCTCCTCACAAGCCTCTGCCGCTCCCGCCGCTCCAGCCACCACTCCCGCGTCTTCAGGCGGGGGCGGCGGAGGTGGAGGAGGTGGCGGCGGAGGCGGAGCGGCCCTGCCGAGCTCCACCGGGTCGGTCTTGTTCTTCGGCAAGGCGTACCCTAAGAGCTCTGTCACGCTCCTGAAGGATGCGCAAGTCGCCGCGACGACCGTCGCGGGGACGGACGCGAGCTTTATGATCACGCTCTCGAATCTTTCTGCGGGGAATTACGTGTTTTCGATGTACAGCGAAGACAAGAACGGATACCGTTCGGCGCTCCTTACCTTCTTGGCGAGCGTTACTGCAGGAGTGACGACGAACGTGAGCGGCATCTTTATCGCCCCCACTATCGCCGTCGACAAGTCAGAGGTGAGCAGGGGAGACACGATAGCCATCTTCGGCCAGGTGGCGCCGCAGGCCGAGGTCGTGATCGAAGTAAATTCAGAAGAACAGTTTTTCAGCAAGACGGTCTCCGACGATAATGGCATCTACTTATACAACTTCGACTCCTCGATACTCGAATACGGTTCTCATTCCGCCCGATCGAAAGCCGCGATCAACAATCAGCTCGTGAGCGGGTTCAGCTCCCCTGCGGCGTTTAAGGTCGGCACGAGGAACGTCTTCGCCGCGACCGTGAAGAAGTGTTCCGCGGCGGGAGATCTTAATAGCGACTGTAAAACAAATCTCGTCGATTTCTCTGTCATGGCGTACTGGTATCAGCGGCCGCTCTCGGCGAGCGGCGCAAAAGCGGACTTAAATCATGACGGCAAGGTGAACCTCACCGACTTCTCCATCTTGGCGGCCAAATGGACCGGCTAATCTTTCTGTTCCTATGCGTACAAAATTATTTATTCTCCCCATACTCTTCTTCGCCCCGTTTATGGCTTCGGCGGCGGAAATCTCTTTTGAAGCGGTGCCGGAACGCGTCGGCGTCGGCGATACGGTGCGCGTGTCTGTCATTCTCGACAGTATTATTCCGGTCAATGCCTTCGCAGGGGCTCTTTCTTATGATGCGGCTATGCTCGAGCCGATCGCTACGAGCGATGGGAATTCTGTCATCAGCATATGGATCGCCCGTCCTGCGGTGCCAGAAGGCGGCGCCTCGATCCCGTTTTCAGGCATTACCCCCGGAGGATTCTCCGGAGACGGCGGCATACTCTTTTCCGTACTGTTCAAAGCGAAGGCGGCCGGCTCCGCAAGCGTCTTCCTCGGCGATGTCGAGGTGTTGCGTAACGACGGAGCGGGCGGCGAAGAGCCGATACGCGCTCACGCGCTCACGCTCTCTCTAGAGAAGCAGTCTCGCGGCGGATACGCCGAGCCGGACGACCAAGCGGCTCCCGAACCCTTCTTCGTGTATCTCGGCGATGATCCCGAGCTATTTGGCGGCCGCAGATACATCGTCTTTACCGCCGTCGATAAGCTGTCGGGGATAGATCACTACGCGATCGCCGAGACCCGTCTGCCATCGTTCCTTCTCCGCCTTCTCCCGCCTTCTTGGGAGATCGTATCGGAGGGTCCGTATGCACTTTCCGACCAGCGTCTCGTGAGCGCCGTATATGTCAAGGCGGTTGACCGCGCCGGCAACGAACGATTGGCGGTTTTTCCACCGAGTCGCCTCTTTACAGGATATGAAAAGCTGGCATTTCTAGCTATACTTTTGACAGTCGTCTTTCTCTCACAGAAGAAATGGGGGAGGCGATTCGGAAAGAACCTATGACCTCGCTCCTTCGAATCCGCGTAAGCGTCCTTGCGGCCGTTCTTTTCCTATGTCCTTCCTTAACGCACGCGGCGATACTTAGTTTCTCTCCGGCGAGCGCGACGGCTACTGTCGGCGAGAGTGTCACCGAGACGGTACTCGTTTCGAGTCCAGATCAGGCGATGAACGCCGTTTCGGGCACGATATCGTTCCCGCAGGACATCCTGCAGGTCGTCTCGATTTCCAAGACAAACTCCGTATTGTCGCTGTGGGTGCAGGAACCTTCGTTTTCAAATGCCAACGGCTCTATCTCTTTTGCCGGCATTGCGCCGAATCCGGGATATATCGGGGGCAGAGGCCAGATACTCTCGATCCAATTTCGCGCGAAGAAGCAGGGTACCGCTGAAATCGCGCTTACTTCTGCGTCCGAGGTGCTCGCAAATGACGGCAACGGAACGGACATCCTAACGGCGACTCGATCAGCAACGATAACCGTCTCTGCCGCGCAGGCACCGCCGCCTCAAGCCTCTCCCTCCGCGCCGTCGCAGACGGCGAGCCTTCTCGCGCGCATCACGTCGTCGTCGCATCCGGACGAGACGAAGTGGTACGCGCTTTCTCACGCGGTTTTTGATTGGACGAATGCTCAAGACGTTACCGCAGTCCGTCTCGGTTACGACAAAGATGCGGACGGCATCCCGACCGTTCTCTACAACGATCCGATATCGCACAAAGAATTGGATCTCGAGGAGGGCATCTGGTATTTCCATGTTCAGGAGAAGGGAACGGGAGGCTGGGGGCCGGTGAGCACGTTCCGGGTGCAAATAGACCAGACGCCTCCGCTCCCGTTCCCGATAATCTTTTTAAACGGAACGACCACGGCGAAATTCGGCGATACGATTCCCGTACAATTCGCGGCGACTGATGAACTTTCGGGTATCGATCGGTATCAAGTGATTATCGACGGCAAGGAGTCCGTGCTCGGCGCTGAAGAGGGGAGTCGTCCGTATGCAATAGCCGGAGACTCCGGCACTCACGCGCTTTTTATCCGCGCACACGATAAGGCCGGCAATGCGGCGAGTACGGAAGGATCGTTCTCGATCGCCATGAAAGAATCGGCAAAAGTTTCTTTCTTTACGTTCGGATGGGTGGCGATAAATTATCTGACGCTCATCCTTATCGCTCTCGCGATACTCGGTACGCTGTTCTTCGCGGCGTGGTACATCCGAGTCCACTTCTCCGCCTATCGCCGCAACCTTAACCGGCGGCTCGGTACGACGCATACCCGCGTCCATAAGGAGTTCGACAATTTGAAGGATGCCATCACCGAAGAGATACTCGCTCTCGAACAAGCGAAGTCGCGCCGCTCCCTCACCCGAGAAGAAGAGAGGCTCATCAGCCGTTTTAAGAAGTTGCTCGATCAGTCCGAGCAGGCAATAGAGAAAGAGTTGGAAGAGATACCGAGATAAGAAGGGCGGGGTATCAGGCGAGAATACTCGCCGCGAGTTATACTTAGCAACGCGAATATGAGCAAAAACTGCATAATAATCCACGGCTGTCCTTCTAGTGCGGAGAAGGCAATCAATCCAGAAACACGGACATACGACAAGCATTGGATCCCCTGGATCAAACGGGAATTGATCACGAGAAGCATTCCTACCGAAACGCCGATCATGCCGGATCCATGGGAGCCGTCATATGAAAAATTTAAGACGGAGTTCGAGAAACAGGATGTCGATGAACATACGATACTCATCGGCCATAGTTGCGGTACCACGTTCCTTCTTCGTTGGCTGGGAGATTCAAAACAAAAAGTCGCTAAACTAATTCTTGTCGCCCCTTGGGCGATTGCTGATAAAGATGACGAGGGACGGAGATTGTTCTATGAGCATCCAATCGACCCCACTATCAGGGATCGTGTCGGAGAGATTATCTATTTCACTGCAGACGACGAAGAATCCGATGGTAAGAAAAGTTTACAGATCATTCATGACGTACTCGGCGGCAAGATAATCAACCTCCCAGGGCACGGCCATTATGTGTTGAACGATATGGGAACCGAGGAGTTTCCAGAATTATTACAAGAAATAATTTCCTAGCCATGACTATTACATACGAGGATTTCGAGAAGGTAGACATCCGTGTGGGGAAGATAGTCGATCTCGCAGTCTGCTTGCTGACATGTAAAATCTAATCGAAAGCGGCTATTTCAGACAAACGGCCTAAGCGTAAAGCGAAGGCCGTTTTTCGTTCCAACGGTATCGATTCCTCGTATCTCGACGAGACGAGATATATTTTATTTACTGAGTTATTTGGCGAGTTCTCGCCAATCCGAGATATTTTCTTTGCCTCGCTTACACGTACCAACTTCGTCGGCATTCGAGCTCTATGTCTGAAAATAGTCAGAAATTTTTATTTCTGCTCAAAATCTTTTGATGAAATCGGAAGCACCTTATCCACATAAAATCCTTTTATTTCCAGGTTATTTCGGGCTATCGGCGTTATGATAAAGATCGAAAGATGAACAAGATTATTTCGCTCTCCATACAAGTTTTCTGTCTCTTTCTTGTCGTCGTTTTCTCCCTTTCCCTTTCGTTCGGGTCGGTCTTTGCCGCACAGCTTCCGGCAGAAATCTTCACCTATCAGGGTAGGCTCGCCGACAGCGGAGGGAATCTTCTTGGCGGCAGCGGTACGACGTATTATTTTAAATTTTCAATCTGGAACAATGCGACCGTCGGAAGCGGGACCCGCGTCTGGCCGACGAGCGCCCCGACTTCTGTCGGCTCCACCGTGCGACAAGGAGTGTTTACTGTCAACGTCGGCGATACTGCCAACGGATATCCCGATACGCTCAATCTCGATTTTTCAAATTACGCGAATCTGTATTTGCAGATCGAGGTATCTTCCGATAACAGCACATTCGAAACACTCTCGCCGCGCCAACAACTGACCTCTGCGGCGTTCGCGCGAGTCGCCGGCGCGATCGTCGGTACGACGACCCCGTCGCTTTTCGGCACGACGACGGCCGCGACGAATTCGTTCGTGACCATTGCCGCGACCAGCAGTAACTCGATCCCGCTTAGCATCGTCGGCGCGCTTAGCCAAGTCGCAAATTTATTCCAAATTAAAAATAGCACCGGCACCAATCTTTTCTCCGTTGGCGCAGACGGAGGAGTAACCGCGACGGAGGCGACTACCACTTCTTTCTTCTCGACGACTGCGAGTTCGACGAATCTGTATACCTCAAACCTTTCGGTTGGCTCACTCTCCGGCTTCTTGAAAGCGACGGCCGGCGCCGTCGCGACCGCTCTCATCAATCTCGCAAGCGATGTGACCGGCGTCCTCCCCGTTTCAAACGGCGGCACCGGCTGGGCCGCCATCCAGTCGGGCGCCATCCCGTACGGCAACGGCTCCTCGGCTCTCGCCACCACCTCGGCCGGCACGGCAGGGAACGTCCTCGCGCTCGTAAACGGCATACCCGCCTGGACGGCCACCTCGACGCTCTCGACCATCTCCGGTCTCTTGACGGAGGCAAAGGGCGGAACGAATCAGACCGGCTACACGGCAGGCGATATTCTCTATGCAATCTCTTCCAACACTCTCGCAAAGCTTGGTATCGGCGGTAGCGGTCAGGTATTGAAAGTCTCCGGCGGTCTTCCCGCCTGGGGTGCCGATCTCACCGGCTCCGGCGGTAGCGGTATCTTCGCTTCGACGACCGATGATCTGGCTATCTATCCGAGTACGCCGAGCTATGTCGTCATTCTCGGCGGCTCTGCGACCTCCACGACCGGCAATATCCTCGAAGTCATCGGCAATGCACTTTTCCGAAACGGCATTACCTCGTACGGCACGACGACGGCTCCGGCTTTCAGCGCGACCTCCACAACGGCGACCTCGACCTTTAGCGGTGCTCTCGCTGTCAGCGGTACTGCTTCGACTACGAATCTTGTCGCATCAAACTCGTTCACCTTCTCGAACGTAACCGGCTTCCTGAAGGCGACGGCCGGCGCCGTCGCGACCGCGCTCATCGATCTCGCAAGTGACGTGACCGGCATTCTCCCAGTTTCAAACGGCGGCACCGGCTGGGCCGCCATCCAGTCGGGCGCCATCCCGTACGGCAACGGCTCCTCGGCCCTCGCCACTACCTCGGCCGGCACGGCAGGGAACGTC
>Ga0209514_10009657_pt1 | contig 10572 bp, 5 predicted proteins | sample Subgrocontami58m_FD_187452 | JGI IMG/M metagenome (GOLD analysis project Ga0209514, IMG submission 187452) | Subsurface groundwater microbial communities from S. Glens Falls, New York, USA - GMW37 contaminated, 5.8 m (SPAdes) (version 3) | ecosystem: Environmental > Aquatic > Deep subsurface >...
GTGGGAGGCACAGGCGATGGCGAGGCCGTGGGAGGCACAGGCGATGGCGAGGCCGTGGGAGGCACAGGCGACGGCGTGGCCGCGGGCAGTGCCAGCGATGGCGTAGCCGTGGGAGGCGCAGGCGATGGCGGGTCCGTGGTCGGTACTGGCGACGGCGTGGCCGTGGTCGGTACTGGCGATGACGTGACTGTGGACGGTGTCGGCGATGGTGTGGCTGTGGGTGGCACTGGCGTGGCAACGGGCGCAGATGCAGGTTTTGCCGGACCGGATGTCAGCACCGGGGACGTTGCGGGCCGCGGTGTGGCTGTCGCGGTCAGTGTAGGAGTAGATGTTGGGCTGAAGGCCGGTACCCTCGTGGTCGTCGGGGTTGGCACCATAGCCGGAGCGCAGGCAATCGCCAGGAGAGCGAAGAGCAGGACTATGACAACGAGCGCCATTGGTTCGCCCTTAGGCACAGGGCACCTCCCGCTACGGGTTTGGAATTATTCTACCGCTTTGGCCCGCCGCTGGCTAGGGGGGCCACACCTCAATATCTCCCAGGACATGCGCCAATCCACTGCTGTCGTTGTCATGAAGACTGCTGCAGTGTATAATGCCAACATCGTAATCGTACTGCAAACATGGCGCCGGAGAGGTGGAGCTAGTAGTGAGCAACCATTGGCCCGATAGCTGGGAATTCTGGCAGGACAAGCGTGTTGTCGTGACTGGAGGGGCTGGTTTTCTTGGATCATTTGTCGTCCAGAAGCTTTTCGACCGCGGCGCCAAGAACGTTTTTGTGCCTCGCAGCAAGGATTACGAGCTCCAAGACCAGGCGGCTGTGCGTCGCCTGCTTGCCGATGCCTCTCCCGACATTGTGATTCATCTTGCGGCTCGCGTCGGCGGCATAGGAGCTAACCTGGCCCACCCTGCCGAGTTCTTCTACGATAACTTGATGATGGGCGTCCCTTTTTTTCACGAGTGCTGGAGATTTGGGTTAAGCAAGTTTGTAGCAGTTGGGACGGTTTGCTCCTACCCGAAGTTCACACCTGTCCCTTTCAAGGAAGAGGAGTTATGGAACGGCTATCCGGAGGAAACTAACGCCCCGTACGGGCTGGCCAAGAAGATGCTCTTAATCCAATCGCAGGTCTACCGCCAGCAATATGGCTTTAACTCGATTTACTTACTGCCCGTGAACCTGTACGGGCCCAGGGACAATTTCGACCCTGAGAGCTCCCATGTTATCCCGGCGCTTATCCGGAAGTTCTTCGAGGCTAAGACGGCATCTCTCAGCCCGGAAGGGCACGCAGGGAGAGGCAACGATAATCGACCAACGGTGGTGGTCTGGGGCACGGGCGCTGCTACTCGGGAGTTCCTTTACGTCGAAGACGCTGCCGAGGGTATCGTGTTGGCGACTGAGCGGTATAACGAGAGCGAACCAGTGAATCTCGGTTCGGCAATGGAGATCAGCATTAAAGACCTTGTCCATATGATTGCTGCCATAGCGGGGTTCAAGGGAGACATAGTCTGGGACACCGCCAAGCCAGATGGACAGCCGAGGCGGTGCCTGGATACCAGCAAGGCTGAGAGGTTATTTGGGTTCAGAGCTAAGACTCCTTTCGAGGAAGGCCTAAAGCGGACGATTGAGGCCTTTGAGCGGGAGTCAGCTCAGGCGAGGCCTACCTGATTTCTAATGGGACCGGAGTCGCTGATCCGGTGACTTGTGATTCCTTGGCAGCAGCCCCGGGCTCGGGGAGGCCTCCCCGGCAGGAGGACTGCTGGGGCGTCGGGTCGGGCTTGACCCAGTCCCTCAGGCTAACGTTCTATCATTAGAGCCTCGCAGCTCAGCCACTTTGGTCTTCACGCCAGTGTCCAGGAGTTCCCAGGTCTTCCCGTATTGGAAACGTGGGCGCCTTCAGCACTTGAGTCGTTTGGAGGACAGAAGGCCACTGGTGCTCATACGTGCCTCCGGGCCAAAACATGTGCAGCTTGCCAACGAAGAGATAGTTTGTTGATATAGCGAGGTAGTGTATGTGGTAGATATCAGCCTGATTCCACGCGAAGAGTTCCAACGTGTAGGCTCAGCGTCAGTTGATCGCTTCGAGAAGCTAGCTGTGATCGCTGACATGTGCCGAGCCAACGCGCTTTCGATGGTGAAACTTGCCGGATCGGGTCACCTGGGCTCCAGTTTCAGCTCGTTGGACATAGTTACGTTGCTCTATTACTCCGAGCTAAATGTTGCCTCGCTTGGGATCACACACCCTGATCGCGACATTTACTTCTCGTCGAAAGGCCATGACGTTCCGGGCTTGTACGCAGTCTTGTTCTCTCTTGGTATTCTTCCCAGGGATCAGCTTTTGGCTCTAAGAAGGTTGCATGGTACCTGCGGACATCCGGATGTCAGCACACCTGGGATCGAGGCGAATTCTGGGTCTTTAGGGATGGGTATATCGAAAGCCAAAGGGATGGCTCTGGGGAAACGCGCTAAGGGCCATGAAGGCCGAATCTTTGTCTTGACCGGGGACGGTGAGCTACAAGAAGGGCAGATTTACGAGGCACTGCAGACGGCATCTCACCAGGGTATCACTAACTTGAACGTCATTGTTGACTGTAATAAAGTGCAGTCGGACCGGCCGACCAGCGAGATCACGGATCTGGGGGACCTGGAAGGTAAGTTCCGGGACTTTGGCTGGCACGTGGCACGCTGCAATGGGCACAACCTGGAACAACTAGAGAGTGTACTTGCTGAGTTCAGGGGCAATACCAGCAAACCCAAGATCTTGATCGCCGACACAATCAAGGGGCGCGGGGTATCATTTATGGAGCACCCAACTGCTTTAAAGGCTGGCTCCGGGCTGTACCGTTGGCACTCCGGCGCACCCGACGACGAATCGTTCGGGCGTGCTTATGGGGAAATCACCGGGCGTATCAACCACAACCTTGCCTCCCTGCATCTGTCGCCTCTGACGCTGGAGGTCGTGGGCCAAGTCGGGAAGGGCGACAGCGGTGTTTCAAGAGAATACGTAGCCGAAGCTTACGGGCAGGCCCTGGTGGATCTAGCCGCTGAGCGCGATGACCTGGTAGTCCTCGATGCAGACCTTGCTGCCGACTGCCGTATTCGTGCCTTCGAGATCGCTTATCCAGGACGCTTCATTGAAAACGGGATAGCCGAGCAAGATATGGTATCGATGGCCGGTGGACTGGCGCTACAAGGGATGTTACCAGTAGTAAACACGTTTGGGGCATTTCTGGCAGCGCGCGCGAACGAACAGATTTATAACAACGCCTGCGAGCAAACCAAGATCATCTACGCCTGCCACTATTCTGGGCTGATCCCGGCGGGACCCGGTCAATCACACCAGAGTATCCGCGATATTTCGCTTTTGGGTGCTCTTCCCAACTTTGTGATTGTCCAGCCGTGCAACGGGGCCGAGACGCGCCTGGCTCTCGAGTACTGCGTTAACGTCGCGAATGAGAATTGCGTCTTGAGACTGGTCATAGGTCCTTCCCCTCGCATAATTCAACTGCCTCCCGGCTACACGATGAGGCTTGGCCAGGGAGTAGTGCTGGTAGAAGGAGTGGACGCGGTGCTGTTTGCTTATGGTCCCGTCATGCTTCACGAGGCGTTGCTGGCGGCAGAAGTACTGGGCGACAGCGATTTCCGGCTGAAGGTAGTGAATATGCCCTGGCTTAATCGTGTCGATAATCATTGGCTCCTGGAAGTAATAAGTGAATGCCCGGCTGTATACGTCTTAGAGGACCATGCTCCAACAGGAGGCTTGGGTGACAACTTGATGAATTCCCTTGTTTCATCTCACCTATTGCACGGCAGGCGTTTCACCAAGCTAGGTGTCCGGGGGTTCCCGGCGTGGGGAACACCATCAGAGGTGCTGCATTTTCACGGACTGGATGGCGCCTCTCTGGCTCGCCAAATTATGCGGGCGCACGACTGAGCTAAGCGGGAGTTTGGCGGCTTGCAGTCGTACATTAGATTAGCTGCGGAAAAAGTCCTTCGCAAAATCAAGGTTGATTTTGATCAGCCGGATTGGACCCGGCTGGAGAAGCAAGAGGCTTTCCGCTGGCAGGAGGCGGTCCGGGATGCCCAGAGGGGTCCCAAGGTGCTGATTGCCACCAGCACCGGCGGCCAAACTGCCGTAACCACTATAGAAAGCCTTCTGGCAGTCGCCTTGACGCTGCGCGGGGCGGAAGTACACCTACTCTTGTGTGACGAGATACTGCCTGCCTGTTTGCGGGCAGTGTCCATCAGGTCCCCTGTTATCGAGGACTTCGTGAAGCATGGTCCTCAGAAAACCTACTGCTGGGATTGCTTCAATGTGGGCAAAGCTATGTACAAACGGCTCGGACTACCTATTCACAGGTACAGTGAGTTCATTAGCCCGGCAGACGCGGCCGCTGCCAGACAGCTTTCCGAGTCCATCCCAGCCAGCGATATTGGGTCGAAATGCATGGATGGTCTGGCAGTAGGCGAACATGCCGTAGCCGGGACTTTGCGGTTCTTTGCTCGGGGTACTCTGGACGGTGAGCCACAAAGCGAAGGGGTTTTGAGGCGGTATTTCGAGGCTTCGCTGCTTACCACGTTTGCGATAAGGAAGCTCTTAGAGAGATACAAATATGCGTGCGCGTGTTTTAATCACGGAATATATGTGCCGCAGGGCTTGATTGGCGAGGTTGCTCGCCAAAAAGGTGTGCGGGTTGTAAACTGGAATCCTGCATACCGCAAGAAGCGGTTTATCTTCAGCCATGGGGATACCTACCATCACACGCTGCTGACAGAGCCGACCGCGCATTGGGAGAATATGGCCTGGAACACGGGGCGGGAGGCGGAATTGCTGGATTACCTCAAGAGCCGCTGGCAAGGAACTCGCGACTGGATTCGTTTCAACGACAAGCCTCAGGAGGACTTGACCCTGATAAGCCGGGAATTGGGCATAAACTTTTCCAGGCCGACGGTCGGCATGCTGACCAACGTCATGTGGGATGCGCAGTTGCACTATCGCGCAAATGCCTTTCCAAACATGCTGGAATGGGTGCTCCAAACGATCCGCTATTTTGGGAAGAGGCCTGACCTGCAGCTCCTTATTCGGGTGCATCCGGCGGAGGTACGGGGGCAGTTGCCCTCCCGCCAGCCAATCATCGCCGAGATTAAGAACGCAATTCAGGATCTACCCTCGAATGTATTCCTGGTCCCTCCTGAGAGTCGCATCAGTACGTATGCAGCCATGACGCAGACTAACGCGGTTATTATTTATGGAACGAAAACAGGTGTTGAGCTGACGAGCCTGGGAATACCCATCATTGTGGCGGGCGAGGCCTGGATTCGGAACAAAGGCGTTACCTACGATACCAGTTCGCCAGAGGAGTATTTTAGAATGCTAGACGCGTTGCCATTCCGCGAGCCACTGGATGAAGAGGTAATCCGGCGCGGGCGAAAGTACGCCTTTCACTTTTTCTTCCGCCGCATGATCCCCATAAAATGCATCGAACCGACGTCAGGGCGGGTGCCGTACAAGATAACGTTGTCTAGCCTGGACGATCTCTTGCCTGGCAAGGATCCAGGGCTGGATATAATCTGCGACGGCATCTTACATGGGGCGGAGTTCAGCTATCCTGCTGAGTTGTATCCCGGGGGAGATTGATCAGGTCGCCGACAGCATTTGGACCTAGCTGTCAAACATTGGCTAGTTGGGTTGGCCCATCAGCCAGGCCGGAAGTGCGGTTTCTAGTGCAAGACAGTGGCGTTGGTGACCGCGATATAAACTCCTAGCCCGCATGCCACCGAAAAGAGTGCCCACTGGAGCAGCTGCAATAGACCCACACCAACCGGGCTCGCCTTTATCTTAGACTGCCCTTCTCCCGAGGGCTGTTCCTCCACGTTTTCGGAAAAGAACTGAGGGTTGCTGTTCGCCTCTGGACTTGCCCTCTCACGGGCAGATGCCCCCAGGGCAACTGCCGTTCCTAGCATTGCCCAGAGAAACGCTCCTGGTTTTGCCCCCAGGGTCATGGCGTCGGTTAGCCCGAAGATGAAATGGGCCAGCAGTCCGAAGCCCAAGCCCGCTGCCAGCCCACGCTCCCAGCCCATCGATAAACGTGACCACCGGACGAGGCTGATCACGGCAACTCCAAGCAACCCTAGAAAGCTTACTAGCCCTGGGACACCGAGATCCAGGGCAATTTGAAGAAACAGGTTATGGGCGTGCGGAAGTTGTACGGATGGAGCTACTAAGAAGAAAGGATATAACGTGGAGCTGACGATGGGAAACGTGTTCAGACCTATACCGGTAAAGAAGAAGTCCTGCATCATAGCATAGGAACGTATCCAGATCTCTGGTCTCCCTTGGATGCTCGATCCAGTGGCGACGTCCATTTCAATTATCCAACTGGCGAGATTTCCTGCGCCAAGCCCCCATAACACTGCCGCCAACCCAAAGAGGGCGGCAGTGAGGGGCAACAACAGACGAGGCCATCTCAAAATGGTCAGTATGACGATGGAGACGCCGGCACCGAGGATCGCGGAACGAGACGCCGTTAGAGCCAGCGTGCCGAACATAAGGACGGCTGTCCCAGCCAGCATAAAACGGGCCGTTCGATGTTGAGAGAACACGGCTAGTCCAATCGCGAACAGAAGAAGCAAAGTCAAAATTCCCCCAACCTCGTTAGGGTGGAAGCCTTCTTTCAATGTTCCGAAGGACGTCTGGACTTCTGTGATTAGTTGCGGGCGCTTATCGTAGAGCGGTCCCAGGAAAGAGAACTTCTGAATCTTCCATTCGGTTCCCAAAACTCCCAATAGGGCGATTCCAACCCCCCCAACGACAAGGACGAAAGCTAATGCCTTTCTCAGGCTTTCCGTCCGTAGATGTTCGGCGACGAGACCGAAAATGTAAAAGCCCAGAAGCAGACCATAGAGCTTGGGGCGGCTGGCAGATAGATCTACTGAAGGGTACAGGCTAACCAAAGTCATCAGGACCAGGCCCACCAAAGGCCAGTCGGCAGGGGTCCGGCGCAGAGTATTTCGTCTGGCGACTAACCGGGCGAGCCAGATGGCAGGAAGCAGGAGCAGAGCAACAAAGCTATAAGAAGAGGGAAAGACGAGTAGTGGGGCTGAGACAATAAGGACCAGGATCTCCAGGGAGGCAAGTGGGGTGCCGGCCATACTGGCTAGGCTGCGTAAACACGAGGGTATCCACCTCGGTGCTACCAGCAAGAGCCGCCGTTCAGTTGGTGTCGAGTCCCTTAGATTGTCTGCCAATGAGTCGGTCAGCGTGATCGAGCATCGAATCGCAGGTTGCGGAAATCTGCTCTGCCCTTGATAGCTTAAGCCTTCTTGATTATGTTCCTTTGCAGAAAACGACCACCCAGAGGGTCTTAAGGGTGATCACGAGGTCTAGAAGGATTGACTGGTGTCCTATATAGTACAGGTCATACTGGAGCTTGACCAGAGCGTCCTCAATGGTGTTGCCGTATCGGTATTTTACCTGTGCCCATCCTGTGAGCCCAGGCTTGACCATAAGGCGGCTGCGGTAGAAAGGGATGTGTTTCTGGAGTTCTTCAACGAAGGCTGGTCTTTCGGGTCTCGGTCCCACCAGGCTCAGGTCGCCGCGGAGCACATTCAGGAACTGGGGGAGTTCATCCATGCGAGTCAATCGAAGCAATCGCCCTACCCGTGTTACTCGAACGTCCTTATCAACCGCCCAGACCGCCTTACCGTCTGCTTCTGCGTTAGTAAACATCGAGCGGAACTTGACAAGCTTGAACACCCTGCCATGGTGCCCTACTCGCTCCTGGTGATAGAAAATGGGCCCAGACGAATCAAGGCGAATAGCCAATGCCATGAACGGCAGGACAACCCCCGTCACTATCAATCCGAGCATGCCTACAATTAGATCCGTGGCTCGTTTGGAGAACGCGTACAAAGGGCCATGCTTTGGGACGATGGGAAGCCCAGTGTACCAGTGGTGGTTGATGTGCTCTACAGGGACCCGCCCCGTCAAGTTCTCATAGAGGGTGGCCATAGGAGTCACTTCAATCCCGTTCTCTTGGGCTTCTATGAGGGCTTCAAAGAGCTGGTCATGGATTTCGTGGGTTATACTGAGAACCAATTCCTGGGCTCCGTGGTCGTTAATTATGCCCAGGAGGTCTGCACGGGTTCCCAGTACCGGTGCGCCTTCGATTTGCTGAGCTTGTTTCGTCGGGTCGTCGTCTATGAAGCCCAGCAGCCCGTATTCCCAATTAAGGTGCTGAAGCTCCCTGGCGATTACACTCCCGGCCCATCCTGCTCCCACAATGAGAATTCGGCGCTTAAACGTCGGCATACGGAAGACAAGCAGGTAAAGTGAGCGCCATGCTAGAAGGAACCCTAAAGAGAGGGGCAAGAAGATTGGAAGAACTATCTTGGGGGGTAACGAGAACTGGATAAAATAGAAGAGGATAATGTAAACGATTCCCATGTAAACCAGCACGACGAAAATGCGGCGAGTAGCAACGGCCGGTTTGGCGATTGCAGCGATTTCGTAGCACTCATTCACTCTCGCCACGAAGCCCCATAGAAGCGAGACAAACACAAACCATCCGGCGAAGGAAAGAACGAGCTCGAGGAAAGTCGCAGTGGATGTGCCGCTCATGGCCTTGGCCAGGAGGAGGGACGCCAGGTAGGTGCCATTAATCACCAATAAGTCGCCGAGGACGAGCAGCAACTTTCGCTTGGCGATGCTCCGAGATAGGGGCCTGACCCTATTAGCCTGCGTGTCTAACCATGCAGTTCGCGTTAAGGGCCGAGGATCTATCTTATGGTCGTGCGTTACCCCTGAACGTGCCGTTTTCTGCCTCTTCGTGCGATACTGGAGCTCCTGCCGCCGCCCCGTGCTGCCCGCCGGGGACCATTGCCGAGCAGTGTTAGAAGGCCAGCAAACTATACTTGATCGCTGCCCAAGGCTTACTTCCGCGATTTGCCCTAACCGCGTATGGCTCCAGAAAAACGCGAACCAAGCTTAACACGATGAGGGGTTATCGTCAAGCTATGGCTCTTTCCAAATAAGAACAAAGTTGCCAGTATGTTACTGCCCAGGTATTGACAGGCCAAGGGAGGGGTATTAAGCTGCGCCTATGGGCTATACGCTGAAATCGGAACCTCCCCGGTCCCTCGAATCCCAGTTTTAGCGGGCCGAAGCCATGAAAATCCTTTTGGTCAACCCTCCCCAGACCACTTATGCCGGCTCGCATTCCGTGATGGCGGGGCTTCCCCTGGGACTGATGTATATCGCTGCCGTTTTAGATAGGGCCGGCCACCAGGTGGAAATCCTGGATACTCTCGTGGGCAATTTCCCACCCCGTAAGGAGGGGGACGCCATCCAGCACGGGATGCCCTGGGACAGAATCAAGCTGGAAGTGGAACGGCGTCAGCCTCGCTTCGTGGGCATCGGCAACCCCTTCACTACTCAGGTGGAAAACGCGATCCAGACAGCCCGCCTGGTGAAAGAAGTGAACCCAGGAGCCGCCGTTATTGTAGGCGGTCCCCACGTTACGGTGAGGCCGGAGGAATTTTTGGAGGCGGCTCCGTGGGTGGATGTAGTGGTACGGGGGGAAGGGGAGCGCACCATACTGGAACTCCTCCAAGAACTTGGTGCGGGCAGAAGCCTGGATGGCATCGCGGGCATCGCTTACCGAAAAGACGATGAGGTACGAATAAGCCCGGCCCGCGAATTAATAACCAATTTGGACGAATTGCCGTATCCAGCCTACCACCTGGTGGATATGGAAAGCTACTTCAACCCCGGGCGGCTCAGCTATCGGTCTTCCCAGTTCAGGCGGGAGGTGCCCCTTATCACCAGCCGGGGCTGCCCTTATGGCTGCGTATTCTGCTCCATACATCTTCATATGGGCCAGAAATGGCGCGCCCACTCCGCTTCCTATGTCATCGACCATGTGGAGCACCTGACAACGAAGTACAAGGTGGAGCATATCCATTTTGAAGACGACAATCTGACCCTTAATCGCAAGAGATTTGGCGAACTGCTCGATGGATGGACTGCACGTAAGTTAAGGTTTATGTGGGACACGCCGAATGGCGTAAGGGCAGAAGGGCTAACTCTGGAGCTTCTGGGGAAGATGAAGCAAACGGGTTGTGTGGACATTACAGTGGGGGTAGAATCGGGAGACCAGGGTGTGCTCGATGATATCGTGGGCAAGCGGCTCCGGCTAGACGAGGTAGTTTTGGCTGCACAGCGCTGCCGCCAGGCAGGCGTAAAGCTGGTGGCTTTCTATGTCATCGGCTTCCCTGGGGAGACAAAGGAGAACATGCAGAGGACGATAGATTTTGCTCTTCGTCTCAAGCGGCAATACGGGGTGAACATGGGCCTTCACATAGCCACTCCGTTGCCGGGCACCAGGCTATACGAAATCTGCAAGAGTAAGGGCTACCTGGTCCACGAGCCCACACCTAGAGCTTTAGCTGGTGCCACGCAACACCATGGAACGGGCCTGATCAGGACGCCCGAGTTCATGCCAGAGGAGGTTAGGGACATGGCGACCAAGGCGTTTCGCCGCCACATGAGACTCTCTCTCTGGGAATTCATCAAGGAC
>Ga0209514_10009658_pt1 | contig 10572 bp, 11 predicted proteins | sample Subgrocontami58m_FD_187452 | JGI IMG/M metagenome (GOLD analysis project Ga0209514, IMG submission 187452) | Subsurface groundwater microbial communities from S. Glens Falls, New York, USA - GMW37 contaminated, 5.8 m (SPAdes) (version 3) | ecosystem: Environmental > Aquatic > Deep subsurface >...
GTTCTCCTCTGAGGTGGTGGGTATAGAGACCCTCCGGTCTATGGCCGAGGCCCTTTTTGGACAGGCTGACCCTACACAGGTCTTCTATCGGGGTCAACCTCAAACGCTCAGTAAAAAAAAGGACGGGTGTTATGTGTTGAGTCTTACGTTGCCCTTCATAACCAAACACGATTTAAATTTAAACCGGAAAGGTGACGAACTGATTATTGAAGTTGGCGCCTACCGGAGAAATATTATGCTTCCGTTGACATTGATTGATTTACCGGTTCATGAAGCAAAATTTATAGACAATCAATTGCAGATACATTTTGAACCTGTGAAAAAGGCCGTGTTACCAAAGTGAGCATTACACTTTAACAAATTAATATTCTCCCGAAAATAGCCGTCTTTTGTCATCCTGGAGGAGTCACAAGTTACCGGGACGACGAAGGATCTCAGGGTGGAAGGGCGTTTTTTCAGGGTTGACTTACCCCACCTTGAGATGCTTCGTCACGCCTTCGGCGGACTCCAGCGTGACAGAGAAAGCTATTTTCATGCTTCGCTGTGCCCAACGCAAGTGGGCATGATTGATTTCGCCTGAAAATAAAATCCCCCTTAGTAAGGGGGGATTCGATTCACTTGCATCACTAAATCTTTAAAGGAGGGTTACAAGATGGCAGAGAAAATATTTGAGGTTGAATTTAGCCCCGATGACGGACTGGTGCTTCGCATTCACCCGCCTAAAGCCCTGGTAACTGGCTCTGCGGGTGAACATCTTAAAAGCTCAGCTAAAGAGATGCTCCTCTCTGTGCGCAGCCTGGTGGATGCGGCTATTAAAGTAGTGGAAGAGAAAGAAGGGACGGTTAAAAAGACATCTACCAAGATTGATATAAAGTAGGTGTATAAGTCTTCCTCGAAATTCTTGAAAATCCCTCTCAATCTCCCTTTGATAAAGGGAGAGGTTATGGTTTCCCCCTTTGGTAAAGGGGGAGTAAGGGGGATTTACTATATATTATCTAGTCTATAGTTGCTAAGATAGATTAGCACTAAAACACATTCAAATTATTGTATAGTATATTCAGAAACACCACACTAGTTTCGCGGGAAGCCCGTGCATTGAGTATCCATTGTACTGGATTGGTATATAATTCTTTCCGGCCCTTTGTAGTTCGGCCTCCACCCTCCGGCAGTAGGGGCACAGCATGCTGTGCCCCTGCCGTTAATTAACCCATCTCTCTCGGCCTGTACTGAAGCGCCTCTGCCAGGTGAGCGGCCGTTATCATCATGTCTCCGCCCGGACCCTGCCTTGTCCGCATCCGCAGAGCAGACTCCGATGTTTCACTCGGAGAGCCTGCCGAAAGAGCTTGCCTTGAGCTTGCCGAAAGGTCCGCTATTGTCCTTGCCAGCTTCAATATACGGTGAAACGCCCTTGCCGATAACGCCAGCCGTTTCATGGCGGCCTGTAACAGCGCCTGCGCTGAAGGCTCTACCTGACAAAACTGCCTTACCTCTACCGCTGTCATATCAGCGTTGCATAACAATTTACCACCCGAAAACCGTTCCCTCTGTATGTTCCTGGCCGCCTCAACGCGTTTTCTAACCTCTTCCGAAGATTCACTCATCCTGTCATCGGAAAGTTTTTCATATTCCACTCTGGGGACCTCAACGAAAATATCTATCCTGTCCAGCAGCGGGCCACTTATGCGCTTTTGATAGCGGGATACCAGGCTGGGCGAACAGGTGCAGCTTTTCATCGGGTCTCCGTGATAGCCGCAAGGGCACGGGTTCATAGCCGATACCAGCATAAAATTAGCCGGGAACGTGACGCTACCCTGCGCCCGGCTGATAGTAATCACCCGGTCCTCCAGGGGTTGACGAAGCACCTCCAGGCCCGCATTGCCGAACTCCGGCAGCTCATCTAAAAACAATACACCCCGGTGGCTCAGACTGATCTCCCCGGGCCGCGGCCAGCGTCCACCACCCACCAGGCCGGCATGGGATATGGTGTAGTGAGGAGAACGGAAGGGCCTCTCGTTAATAAGAGGTGTGTCCGATGGCAACAAGCCGCTTATACTATATATCTTGGTAACCTCTATCGCCTCTTCCCGGCTCATGCTGGGCAAGATGGATGGCAAAGAACGGGCTAACAGGGTTTTACCGCTTCCCGGAGGCCCGCTCATAAGGACATTATGCCCGCCGGCGGCAGCCACTTCCAGGGCCCGTTTGGCATGTTCCTGGCCTTTTATCGAAGACATGTCCGGAGCCGATATGGATGCGGGTTGAGCAGTTGGTTCACCTCCCTGATAAGGAGATATAACAGCTTCTTTTTGGAGATGTTGCGCTAACTCAAAAAGGCTGGATACAGGTATAATCTCTATTCCTTCAACCAGTGATGCTTCCATGGCATCCTCCGCAGGGACATACGCGATTGCGACGCCTTTTTCTTTCGCCAGAGCTACCATAGGCAAAATACCATGAGTATGTTTCAGGCTTCCATCCATGGATAGCTCACCTAGAAAAACAGCATTGGAAACATCTGCTGAAAGTTGTTTCGAGCTGATAAGGATGCCTACCGCTATAGGTAAGTCGTAAGCCGGGCCTTCCTTTTTAATATCGGCGGGGGCCAGGTTCACCGATATGCGTTTCATGGGGAAGGTACCGCCGGAGTTACGGATAGCGAACCGCACCCTTTCTTTAGCTTCCTGTATAGCTATATCAGTCAGGCCTACGATAAAGAATTTTGGTATGCCCGGAGCCATATCCACCTCAACCCCTACCAACGACCCTTCCAGCCCTATTACGGCGCAGCTTTGAACTTTAGCTAACATAATCGAGGTAATGTTACTATGGCAAAGAAACGCTGTCAAATCTTCTGAAAATAACGATATAAGTTTATAGGGAGGATAACGAAAATCCCTCTCAATCTCCCCTTCGAGGCCGAAGTGTCGGCCGACCTGTCGGCCCAAGCTCTCCGTTCCGAGAGCAGGCAGGGCAGGCTCTTTACAAAAGGGAGAGGTCTTAAGTCTCCCCCTTTGGAAAAGGGGGTGTAGGGGGATTTACCCCGGCTGCAAAAATATAATCAATACAATATTCATACCTGATGGTCCCGACTTGGGCTGTAGATTCGGCTGAAATGTCGGCCTCGGTATGGACGATTCCCTTAATAAACAAAACTGGCCCTCCATTATACTGGAGAGCCAGTTCTCGTTTATACGTATTTAACCCCTGGACCAGGTCAGGGAAACACACCATCCACAAAACCAGTGGTTGTAGTGCTAAAGGACGAAGCTAAAGCGGCGTCCACTTTACCATCGCTCTTTACAAACCAGCTATAAGAGCCGGAAACTCCACCCGTGTTATCAGTGGATGCCGAAGCCGGAACATCAGTTATTAATTTTGCCGTTACCAGCGTATTAAAGTTTATAAAAAAACCCGTTCCGCTGGTCCAGGCTGTGCCATTACCCGCTGGTGTGCCGCCGCTGATTTTCTCTGCGGTAGTCCCCTTCAGCGGATAGGCTTTCTTACCTGTTAACCGGTTGGCAGGGTCGGCATAGTAGCCATCCACTGCGCTCTGTATGAGCCTTAAATCACCCTTATATGCCGCTGATTCGCCTCTACCCAGGTAACCTGTTACGTTGGGGATTACTACCGCTGAGATGATAGCCAGCAAAGCCACAGCTATCAATATCTCAATCAGGGTAAAACCCTTTTCATTTTTTCTATACATTACTCCTGCCTCCGTTCTCTCTTTTTACTAACCTTCAGGGAAAGACACCAGACACAAAGCCATGTGTTGCCAAATGGTCAGAAGCCAGAATGGAGTTTACTTTGCCGTCGGAACCCACATACCAGCTATAAGAACCGGATACACCTCCCGTGTTATCAGCAGAAGCAGAGCCTGGCACATCGGTAATTAATTTGGCGGTCACAAGCGCAGTAAAGTCAATAAAGTATCCGTTGGTAGATGGCGTACCATCCCAGGTAGTAGTACCTGGGGTACCTCCACCATTATCAGCGTCAACCGGGGTGCCCCCGCTTATCTTCTGGGCGTTGGATTGCGCTACGGTTCCTGCTCCCTTCAATGGGTAAGCCTTTTTCCCACCAATCCGGTTTGCCGGGTCGGCGTAGTAGCCATCAACGGCGCTCTGGATAAGTCTCAGATCACCCTGGTATGCTGCCGACTCACCCCTGCCTAAATACCCGGTAACATTGGGGATTACCACCGCTGAGATGATAGCCAGGAGAGCGACGGCAATCAGTATCTCTATAAGGGTAAAACCTTTTTCATCTTTTCTATACATTCAATCCTGCCTTCTAACCGTTCAATTTTCCAAAATTATCAGGGATAGATACCAGACTGGAAGCCTGATAGCGTATGGTCAGCAGCTAGTATGGCATTAACCTTGCCATCGGAACCCACATACCAGCTATAAGAGCCTGACACCCCTCCAGTGTTATCCGCAGAAGCCGAGCCTGGCACATCGTTGATCAATTTGGCAGTTACAAGAGTAGTAAAGTTAATAAAGTATCCACTTGTAACTATTGTAGCTACGGTATCCCAGGTGCCATCATTAGCAGCGTCAATCGGGGTGCCTCCACTTATTTTCAGAGCGTCGGCTCCCTTCAGGGGGTAAGCCTTTTTGCCGCCAATCCTGTTAGCCGGGTCGGCGTAGTAGCCATCAACGGCACTCTGGATGAGTCTTAAATCTCCCTGGTATGCTGCCGACTCACCCCTGCCTAAATACCCGGTCACATTAGGGATAACCACCGCTGATATAATAGCCAGGAGAGCTACGGCTATCAAAATCTCTATTAGGGTAAAGCCTTTTTCGCTTTTTTTCGATATCATGTTCATGTTAATACCCACTTTCTTTCTGTAGTAGGGGCAATTCATGAATTGCTCCTACTTGGGTCAGGGATAAACACCATCCACAAAACCTGTTGTCACCCTATCCGAGGCTAGTTTAGACTGCACCTTCCCAGTGGCATCCACATACCAGGTATAAGAGCCCGTAGCGCCTACCTTGTTATCGGCAGATGCCGAGGCCGGCACAGCATTTATTAAATTCGCTGTTACTAAACCATCGAAGTTAATAAAGAAGTAACCGGTGCCAACGGTTACGGGCGATGTCCAGCTTGTGCCATCTCCAACCGGTGTGCCGCCGCTGGTTTTCTCTGCGTTTACAGTGCCTTTTAACGGGTAGGCTTTCTTGCCACCTATCTTATTAGCCGGGTCGGCGTAATATGCATCCACCGCTCCCTGAATAAGCCTTAAGTCACCCTTATATGCCGCCGATTCGCCTCGGCCCAGATAACCCGTCACATTGGGGATTACTACCGCCGAGATTATAGCCAGGAGGGCTACGGCTATCAGTATCTCTATAAGGGTGAAGCCTTTTTCCTTTTCATTATTAATACTAATTACCTTCATGTTGCCCCCCTTTAATATTCGTTTTCACCCATAACTATTATAACTTTTCCGTACTGGTCAAGGCGCCAAACCGGATAGGCGATTTTCTCAGGGTCTGTAGCAGTAGCCACATCTTTACCTAAAGTTTTACCTGAATTAACGCTTCCTGTAGCTCCAGGCCAATTTCCCCCGGTTGATGTTCTTGTAACCGTAGCTCCAGATAAAGTAACCCTTATGTTGCTGTCTGTTACTTTTCCATATTTTGTTTCAGTTACATCCGTAGGTTTAAGTGGAGATATTAAATCGGTACGTATTTTAGCCTCGTCCGTCCCTGATTCATCCCGTGTCGCGCCACTGTGGGTAACTGAGCCTCTCAGGTAATGTATCAATAGTACCTTTGTTATTCCATCTTGAGTAAAACTCGCTCCCCAGTCTATAGGTACGCTTCCCCCTGTTGGCAATTCGCCTGTCTTGCCCGTGTCCCATTCTCCTGTTGGCCAGCCTTTGTCAGTACCTTTGGTGTTTTCACCGGCGAACCTGTCAACAGCCTGTTGTACGGTCACTATATCACTGGTTAATGCAGCGCCTCTGCCTATAGTTGTGGTTCCTGTTACTGCCGGGACGACGATTCCTGCTAATACCGAGAGGATGGTCATTACTACCATCAACTCAATAAGAGTAAACCCTTTTGATTGTTTAAATAATGCTTTCATTAGTTCCTCCCCTTACTAAAGTATTTGTTATTGACTGCCTGTGGTTGCCCTTTGTATTATTCCTCTCTCACCTCTTTCGCCTTTCTACTTGCCTCAATATCATTGTAATGTATTATTAATGTTTCTTTTTCTTCCCTGTCAAACATACCATAATTGTTTTTAGTTGTCAATACGTTATTTATCACATATTCCTGTGATATTACCTGCTTGCATCAGGTGATTACACACACATTACAATTAAGTTTTAAATATAGCTTGGCACTGTTATTCGGTCCGAGGGGGTTTCGGACTCCGAGGTTTCTCTCGAAAGAGTGAAGCAAATAATCTCAGGGTGGGGTGGAAAGGTATAAATTTTTTGACAATTTAAACAGGATAGTGGGGAGGGTAACGATACCGGTCAATCGGGGATGACACCAGTCCTTGCACATAATATATATGTGAATTTATTGGACTTGTTAAAACACCCTTAATCTACGGCACATATTCTTTACCCAGTATTTCCCGAACTATTATTAATTTCATTATTTCGGCTGTGCCATCGGCAATTTCGAAACCGATGGCCTCTTTCAGTCTTTGCTGCAGGGGATATTCTTCACTATAACCAACATGTCCGTGCATCAATAAAGCATCGTGAACAACTCTTACAGCCACCTTCGGCCCAAACCATTTACACATGGCCGACTCTTTGGCATGTGGCAACCCCTGGTCCCGCAGCCATAATGCCCTGTAACTCAAGAGCCTTGCCGCTTCAACATTGGTATAGTCCTCGGCGATTTTAAAAGAGATACCCTCATATTTAGCCAGAGGTTGGCCGAAGGCATGTCGTTGCTTTGTATACGTTATTGCTTCTTCCAACGATACCTCAGCCAAAGCCAGCGCCTGCAATGCCAGAGCCGGCCTGGTAAAGTCAAACTGCTTCATTACAGATATGAAGCCCTTGCCCTCCTCACCCAGAAGATACTCTTTTGGGATACGAACATTATCCAGGGTAATAATCGCCTGCCCGATAAGACGCCAGCCCATCATCGGCATTAAACTCCGGCTAACACCCGGATGGTTCAACGGCAGTAAAAAGGCGCTTATCCCGCGAAACCCGGCTTTCAAGTCGGTTTTGGCAAACACTATGGCTGCATCGGCTATAGGCCCGAAACTTATAGATAGTTTTTCTCCGGATAAAATATAGCTATCTCCATCTTTTACAGCCCTGGTTTTAATATTAGCTGCGTCGGAACCTACCTCCGCCTCGGTTAAAGCGAGGCAAAAAAGTTTCTCACCTTTTACAATAGCTGGGAGCCATTCTTCGGCTATAGCCTTATTATTTTCAAAAAGGTAATTACACAGGATTGGTTCAGTTGGTAAGAATGATGTAATAAAATCGCCCTTAGCCAACTCCTCTATAGCAATTCCCACGGTTATCCAGTCCGCAGCCTGACCGCCATATTTTTCAGGGACCCTTAATCCCATTAAACCCATACCGGCAATTTTTTTGATAATATCCTTGCTCAATACACCCTGTGTTGCCCGCTCCTTAGCCCCTGGTATAAGCTCTTTCTGGACAAAATTGCGCACTTCCCGGCGGAACATTTCCTGCTCTTCGGAAAAACCAAATCCAGCCATTCCATTTACCTCTTCAATATAATTCCTTTAAATAACGGGGCGAACCTCCGCGTCACTCGTTCCAACATATTCTTAAATCCATCGAGAAACGGAGAGATTCTATTGCTAAGTGCCTACTTGACTGGTGGACGGAAACCCCCTAACCCCCTTTATGTAAAGGGGGTTAGGGGGTTTCCGTTATAGCACATCTCCGCAAGCAGTCAAGCGTCGAGCACGTGCAATTCACAAACTTACCTCTCCTAAGCCGGCGAATCCAAGACCTGAACGTCTTTCTGATTTTGAGGCCATATTATGTTCCTGCTGACCTAACTTAAGGCTCATTAACACATTTTGTTGGAACGGGCGAACCGGAGTTTACGCCCCCACGAGATCAAATTGGCAACCACAATCCCGCTACATAGGGACTACGTAATCATATGGACTCAATAACTATCATTGTCCTGGTTGTGTTTACCAGCTTCATACCCTGGATGTCCTGCATCACCAGCCGGTCCAGTACCCGATGGTCAGCTACGTCAATTTTTGCAACGATATCGGTTTCTCCGTAAACTGCCCAGGCTTCAACAACACCGGGTACTTTCCTTAATGCAACCACTGCTTCGGGGGATTTTCCCGCAGGCACAGTAACTAAAAGAAAAGCTTTCATGTTACTTCCCTCCTTTTTTTCAGGAACTAACCTCGTCCCTAAACCCCTCTCAGTTGACGGAGAGGGGTGCAGAGGTGAGGTCTATTTTCATCATTTATAATAATGGTCTTTTCTTTTGCCATCCCGTCGCTTGTTCATATGCAAATCCTATTCGAAGCAACATCTCCTCGCTCAGAGGCTTTCCAATAACCTGCATTCCTACGGGGAGACCTTGATAAAATCCAGCCGGCACAGTGAGACCGGGTATACCCGCAATGTTAACTGGAATAGTGCAGACATCGCTGAGGTACATCTGAACCGGGTCGGCAACCTTTTCCCCAATTTTAAAAGGTACCGATGGCGACGTGGGAGCAATCAACGCATCGTGTTTTTCAAACGCCTGACGGAATTCCTCCCTTATCAATGTGCGAACCTTTTGAGCTTTTAAATAATAGGCATCATAATACCCCGCTGAAAGAGCATATGTGCCCAGCATAATGCGCCGCTTTACTTCCGCTCCGAAACCCAGTTGCCGTGTCTTTTGCAGGGATTCCCACATAGTAGGCGCATCAGCAGAGTAGCCATATTTGACACCATCGTACCGGGCGAGATTAGCCATTGCCTCGGAAGGCGCGAGAATGTAGTATACAGCCAGAGAGTAGGGTATATAGTTTAACGATACCTCCCGGTCCACGATTGCTCCCAGGGATTCAAGTTGCCGGATAGCCGCTTCCATGACATTTTTTACCCCGGATTCCATCCCCTGTACAAAGAACTCTTTCGGCACACCCAGCCTTATCCCTTTAAGGTCAGTCTTTAATGCCTTTGTATAATCAGGAGCTGTTTCATGAATTGAAGTAGAATCACGGTTATCATGTCCAGCTATGACGTTCATCACCAGCGCACAGTCGGTAATATCCCGGCACATTGGTCCGATCTGGTCCAGCGACGAAGCAAATGCCACCAACCCAAAGCGGGACACTCTTCCATAGGTCGGTTTCAAGCCCACAATATTGCAAAATCCTGCGGGCTGGCGAATGCTTCCACCGGTATCCGAGCCCAATGCGTAAAGCGCCTCACCACTGGCTACAACAGCCGCGGAGCCTCCGCTTGAACCCCCGGGTACTCTTTCCAGGTCCCACGGATTGTGGGTGGTATAAAAGGCTGAGTTCTCTGTGGATGAGCCCATAGCAAATTCATCCATATTCGTCTTGCCTATCATCACTGCCCCGGCTTCCCAGAGCTTTTCCACAACTGTGGCATTATAGGGAGGAATAAACTTTTCCAGCATACGGGAAGAACACGTGGTGCGAATGCCCCTGGTACACATATTATCTTTTATAGCTACAGGTATGCCCAGAAGCGGACTGGATTCCCCGTTCCGGAGACGTTTATCAGCGTTCCGCGCTTGTTCCAGGGCGAATCCTTCGGTGAGAGTAACAAAACCCTTTACCCTATAGTCAACCCGGTGGCTTCTGTCTAAAACAGCTTTAGTCAACTCTTCCGAAGATATCTCCCGGTTCTTCAGAAGTTCGAACGCCTCGTGAATAGTCAGATAAAATAGCTCAATTTTGGTAGTCAAGATTACCTCTCAGACTTTGGCTATAAACTTATAAATGTCATATACGAGCTGATAGTTGGACTGCCATAAATCTTCTTGCTTGTTATCGAAACCCCCGCCCCGATGAATCGGGGCTGCCCCCTTTACGTAAAGGGGGTTTCCGCCATATTTCCATGAGAAGTGACCACCTAGAAATCCAATACAGCTCTAACACGGAAGGACCCCTCTTCTGTTTTAGGAGCATTAGCCAGCACCTCCGACGGGGTAAGAGAAGGGAGAACTTCATCCGGTCTTAACACATTCTTCATTTCTATAGCGTGGCCTGTAGCGGGAACATCAGTGGTATCTACTTTTTGAAGCACCTGGAAGTTTTCCAAAATATTAGAGAGTTGTTCGCGAAAACGTTCCACCTCTTCGCCGGTTACACCAATCCTGGCCAGCAATGCAATGTGTATTACCTCTTCTTGAGTTAACGGCATAAATAATACCTCCTTGAAAACCGACTCATTATATCATTCGATAATACATACTATCAACACTGAGCTTCCCGCGAAACGCTGATTAAAAACTTTGAAATCACCTGGAACTTACCTGAAAAATAATACCAGCCACAGTTTTTGAAGCAGATTAGTGAATATTACCCAAAAACAGGATAAATAAGACTATT
>Ga0209514_10009659_pt1 | contig 10571 bp, 11 predicted proteins | sample Subgrocontami58m_FD_187452 | JGI IMG/M metagenome (GOLD analysis project Ga0209514, IMG submission 187452) | Subsurface groundwater microbial communities from S. Glens Falls, New York, USA - GMW37 contaminated, 5.8 m (SPAdes) (version 3) | ecosystem: Environmental > Aquatic > Deep subsurface >...
TCCCGCACGACGCTTCCTCCCAGTCCACGCGCGGGGACTTGAAATCCGGCACCGACGGCCACCCCGTGAGCATCTTCACGACGCCGCCGTCCGCGTTGAGCCCCTTCAGCGTATACATCGTGGTGCCGACGCCGGCCATGCTGATCGTGGCGGTGACCTCGTTCGCGCCGGTGCCCAGCAGGCGCAAGAACGACACGATGGCGGTGGAACCGCCCGGACCGTTATCGCCGCACATATCTATTCTGACCTCCGTCCCAATGGCCGCTCCCGCCATGTTCGGGCAGGCCAGGCCGACGGTCATGGAGGTGGTCGGTCGAGGCACGACGTTTCGCACGCCGTCATTCCCGCTCGAACCGATGTTGCTGATGGCGAGTCTCGCTCGCCCGTTCTCTCCCATTCCGTCGAACGCGAGAGTGGCGGCGCCCATGGCCTCGTTGCTGATGCCATGGAAACTGCATGCAACCAAGATGCAGAGCCCAGCTGGGCAATTATCGTTGGTGCCACTGACGTTGGCACACGGCAGCCCGTTGTTTGGTCCTCCGGAACACGTTCCGGTACAGGTCAACTGCGCTTTCGCGCTGGCCCCAAAAGTGAACAGAGCAACGAATGCAGATAATCCGAATGAACAGAACCGATTCATGAATGATCTCTCCTCGTCGTCAAATACTGGAATCCCGCAATCGCCACGACGGGTCCAAGGACCGGGAGCCGCGAGTGATTGCGACTGTCAGAACCTTCGTCAGATCGAAGATTCGATCTGCCTGCGGCTGCCTTAACCCTCTGGGGTCGAAACAGCACGCAGAGAACGCTTCGACTTACAATGCGGAAAGGCAGACGCGAGGAGGAGCACGGCATTGAGATGAATGAACGATGAAGCTCGGAACGCATCGCAACGTCTGGGGAACCTGGATCGCTTCGCCGTCAGCGATAGCGCGCACAAAGACACGCGCGGGCGCGCCGGGGAATTGGACCACGCTGATCGCACACACCAGGGTCGCGCTGACGTAGGCCGCAAGGAATCCGACAAAGACGACGCCTAGTCCGTGTGCAATCGCGCCGAGGATGGCCGTCTCCTCCGGCACGCCCGCAAACAAGCCGCGCGGCAGCCCGGCCGCGGAGAGGGCGAATTCGACACCGAACCAGGTGACGCCCAGCACCAAGGGGCTGAATCCGACCCACCGCGTGAGCAAGGATCCCAGGGCGGCGTGGCAGGCCGGTGCCGCGGCGAAGATCAGGGCGGTCGAGACCGTGCGATCCACTGAACCCCAGGCGGAGAGTTGGAGGAAGAGGAGCAATCCCCACACCGTGCCGCACAACGATGCGATGGGAGCTCGATGGACGCGAATGGCGACAAATAGCGGGAAAAAACCAAGGATTCCGATGAGAAGGGGGACTTGGGCGGAGGCGGAATAGGCCGACAGCTTCGCCCCGGCGGCGAGGGACGCCACCGTCGCCAAACCGCGAAGCGCACGAACCAACCGCGCGCGCGCTGCCCTTTCCCGATTTCCGACCACCGCACGGCCCTCGACGCAACGGAGAGATGCCTGTCCCTCGGTCCGTGGTCGACGACGCCCTGCGTACATTGGGGCACCGACCCGGACGATGGTTCGCAGACTACCGCAATGGGAAATGGAAATTCAAGTCCCCTTTTTAGGTGACACCTGAATAGCCTACAAACACATACCGAACAGATAGCCTCGCCGGGCACGTTGGGAGGGGGCTGGGAGCTTCCCATCCTGGAAGACTCCGACTCAGCGCCGGTCCGTTTCAATGACTCGCGGGACGTGCGCTGGCCCATCCACCCCCACGGCCACGGGGCGAGGAGCGGACAACGTAACTCCACGCGGAATCGTAGATTAGCGGGCGCGGCGCTGTCGTCCGGGGGTGCGGCGTCGGTTTCGGTTACGAAGATTGGTGACCTCGACAGCGCCGGTGCTTGGTCCCGCTGCATTTGGGATCACGATTGCCATCCGCGTTGCTTGGAACCTAATTTCCAATAGGGCGTTGCGGCGCACGTCTCGGTCATGCCACCCATGTCTCACCGAATGAGTTCGACGGATTCCAACAACGAACTGCGCGTTGGCGCATCAGCCCCGTCCACTGCTCACAGAGCAGGACACACGGGCGTCCTCACCAAGCAGCAGCAGCAGAAGCTCAAAGACGAACAAGCCCGTCAGCGGATCACCAACGTCATCGAGGGCATCTACGAGAAGACCAAGGGCTTTGTGGAAGCGAAGCTCGGCAGGCTCGACGAGGAAGTCGCCACGGTCTTCGACGCCGGCGTGAACGCGGCCCTCGCCGCCATGAAGAACTACGTCGAGGAGCGGATCACTCGGTACAAGATCGATCGCTACCTGCTCCGTCTCGGGGGTTCCATTTTATGGATTCGCGACCAGTTCATGGGTCTGCCCAGCGAAGTCAACGCCTACTATGAAGAGGGCCGCCGAATCTTCTCCGGTGCGATGAACACCGTGATCGTTCGCGTCGCCGACTTGGTCGAGTCGCGACTCGCGGAGGCCAAGAAGATCGTCGCCGCCGGGCAGGCGGAAATTCGCAGCTTCGTGGCGAGCCAGCCCAAGGAACTTCAGGCCTTCGCGCAAGACGCCGAGCGCAGCGTCTCGTCACAGTTCGACGAGCTGCGCAGCAGCATCGACGCCAAGAAGAACCAGCTCGCGCAGGCGCTCGCCCAGAAATACAAGGAGGCGTTCGACAAAGCCAACGAAGAACTCAAGAAGATCCAGGACGAGAACAAGGGCTTGGTGCAGGCGTTCGTCGAGAAGCTCGTCGCGATCATCAAGATCCTCGCCGAGTTCAAAGACAAGCTGATGAGTCTGCTGCGCAAGGGTTGGGACACGATCAAGCTCATCCTGGCCGCCCCGATCGCTTTCCTTGGCAATCTCATCACCGCGATCAAGGGCGGTATCGAGGCGTTCGTGAAGAACCTTCCGGCGCATCTGGAACGCGGCTTCATGAAGTGGCTTTTCGGGAGCCTCGCAACTGCGGGGATCGAGATTCCGGCGGATCTCACGTTGCCCTCGATTCTCAAGCTCGTGCTGGCCGTCCTCGGTCTGACCCCGGACCGAATCCGCGCCAAAGCGGTGAAGTTGCTGGGACCGACCGCGGTCGCGGTCATCGAGAAACTGCTGGAGTACGCCAAGGCGCTGATCTCCGGCGGTCCGGCGGCGCTGTGGGAAATGGTCAAGGAAGACCTGAGTACGCTGAAGCAGATGGTGATCGACGCCATCAAGAGTTGGCTCGTCGAAACGGTCATCAAACAGGCCGTGATGAAGCTCGTCTCCATGTTCAATCCGGCCGGGGCCATCATCCAGGCGCTGATCGCGATCTACAACACCGTGATGTTCCTCATCGAGAACGCCGCGAAGCTCGTGGCGTTCGTCGAGGCGATCGTCAACTCCATTGCCGCGATCGCCAAGGGCGTGATCAGCGGCGCGATCTCCTGGATCGAGACGGCGCTGGGCAACATGATCCCGCTGCTCATCGGCTTCCTCGCCCGCCTGATCGGCCTCGGGGGCATCTCCGACAAGATCAAGGAGATCATCAAGAAGGTCCAAGGCGTGGTCGACCGAGCGATCGACAAAGCGATCGCGAAGATCATCGCGGTGGTGAAGAAGCTGTTTGGACGTGGAACACCGCCGCGCGCAGGCGACTCTCCGGCGAGTGCCGAGGTCAAGCGACAAGTCAAACGCGAACTGCAAGGTAAGCAGCTCAAGAGCGGCGACGATCCCAATGCACTGCTGCACTCGATCTACACCAAATATCGGCCTCACGGGCTGAAGGGGGTCAAGTTCGTTCCAGCCGAGTCGGGAAAGCAGGTGGACGTGCTGGTAAATGCCAGTTAGACCGAACGGGTGGCGTCGATGACCGCGGCGGACATTCCTGAACTGAAGACTATCGCAACTAAGATGCGCCCCTTTGCCGCAACGACCACCATCTATATCACCTACGACGGAGGCACCCGCTTCGGACCCGCGATCTCGCAAAAACGCGATCAGGCCGGTCATGCCGAGCACCGGTTCCTGCAGGAATTTGCCGGGCCCCTCATGCGCACCATTGCGCGAAGGTATCGCAGCGGGTTGACGAGGACGAAGCAAGGCGATCCGGTATCGATTGTGATGGACATCACTCGGCTTCCTTGCCCGGGCTGCACCGATCATCGCATCATAGCGTTCGTCGACAATGCCAAGGCCGCGTATCCGGACGTGCCGATCAAGCTCATCATCAATGCCGCAGCGTTGACCAAACAGTCGAGTCCGCAGCAGACATTGGAGTCGCTAATCAAGCTCCGCAAACGGGGAATCGAGGTCAATGCCTCGTCCATATGGACAGAGATCGAAAAGAAGATGAAGCAATACAAGGCGTTCGATTATCAAGGCAGATTCTACGCGTCGTGGGAGTTCATGGAATTCAAGTCTCGAGCCGCCGAAGTGCAGGAAGAAATCGATCGTTCCATTCGGGCAATCAACGCAGTTCCAAAGGGGGCGCCGGGCGAAGGAAATCTTGGATGAAGATGGCCTACGTCTCGCGCGTCGCGCCCGCCGTCGATCACCGGAGGTTGCTTCCACGTGCCATCGGCTCCTTCCTGTCCCAGTTTCATTCCGACCGCGAACTGAGCATGGTCGACGGCGGCACAGAAGAGGTCCGCGACCACGGACGCTCGGGCTGATATTCGACGACGTATCATCCGAACAGTAGCTGAGGATCGAATCGCCCGCGGCACGGCTACGGCGCGGAGCAGTGTGCGATGGGTTCGAGGCGGGAGAGCTTCGCTGCGAAACGGGCCTTCTCGTCCGGCTCTCCCAACGTGCCGCACAGCTCGACTAGGCATGCGCGCGCGACCCGATTTGTCGCCCCGCCCGAATGTCGAGCCGATGCGGGCGACGGGGATCGCCGATCGCTTACCGAATTCCTTACCGCGTTCCTTACCGACACGGGGTGCGCGACGAACGTCTCACCATTCAGCGGCTTGCGCTGAATCGGCGAGCGCGGCGACCGTGGCATGCCGAGAAAACCCTGCGGACGGCGGGCTTTCCTGCGCTTCGGTGCGTTCCTGTTCATCGCCAAGTGCCACAGACTTGTCACTGCGCCGGGAGGGACTCGAACCCCCGACCGTCGGATTAGAAATCCGATGCTCTATCCACCTGAGCTACCGGCGCCGATACGCACGTGCTTTCCCAACGACGTGGTTTATATCACGTTCCGCCGATCGATGGACCCGACATCGTCCCGGGGCGAAGGTCTTCTTGGATCGCCGCGCTCGACGCCGCCGAGGAATCTGAATTGAAGCCTGGATTGATGGATGGCGGTTGCTAGGATCCCGATCCGGGCCGCGCCCGACCAAGAGCCGGTGAAGACTCGGTTCGGTTTGCGGCGGCGGGTTGTCCAAGCCGCTCACCATACATCCACCGGGCGAGTCCTGGGAGTAGGCGAAACCGCGGGACGTCGCGCATTCCATCCCGCCAAGTGTGGTGTCGTTGAAGCCTCCGATTGGCGCGTTGCTTTCTCGCAAGTGCCCGGGGCGGCGTCGCGCCGACCAAGCTGGACCGCACCTGGGCACGGCCCAGGACGATACCCCGCGGCGCCTCGGTCGGAGCCCAGCCGTCCGCCCTCGCGGCCCCGTTCGCCCTTGCGGCGATCGGGGCCGTTGACAGACGACCGCCGTCCCCGTCAAATGCTGGGGGAACGCCGGGCGATTAGCTCAGTTGGCTAGAGCGCCTGCTCGACACGCAGGAGGTCACAGGTTCAAGTCCTGTATCGCCCAGTCACCTATCTCGTTGTTGCGCAAATGGTTACGGAACGACGCGGTCGACGAATGCCAGTCGCAGTTTCGCGCCGGTGTCAGGACCGTGTCGTCCTGACGCCCACCTGCTCCCAGGTGCGGTGCGGCACGCGCGTCGCAACATGATCACGGGCTCGGGTGTCTCGCGGAGGTGTACCCGTGCAACCGACGAGTACACGGTTACGGCAGTGAATCGGGCTTGTACGGCAACGGATTGAGCACGTACTCCAATCCCGCGTGGCCGTTCCAACAACCAACGCTGCTCGCCTGGACGGGGTCCCCACGCACCTGCGGAGGATGTGATCCGGCCACTACGATTCTCTCGCCCAAGATCGTCCAGATGAGGGATACGCCGCGCCTCGCCGTGAGATCCAACGTTGCCCAGCGTCCCGTCAAGAGCGCGCCGAGACCGGCCTCTGAAACCGATGGATCAATCGCACTGGCCCCGCCGTGTTCATCGCGGTAGATGCCCTCCTCCCCGTGCCAACGCAGGCCGACTTCCCTGCACAGCCACGGTGACGGAACCTCGGTGCTCCCTTTCTCATCGAGGGAGCAATCGTGCGTACGTCCCTCACGGATGTAACAATGGTTTGCGGGCACGATCGAATGCGGCATTCGACGGTCGTCGGTCTGGTAGACGCCTATCCCAAAAATCCTCACCCCTGCCCCTCTCCCTAGGAGGTAGACGGGTTATTGGGATAGGCTCTAACCTGGACACAGGCCATTCCCCTCTGGAGTGGGGAGCGGTCTCGATTCCATGTGTTTGACATCGCGGGGCGCCCGAGCCACGCTTGGGCTACCGCGGTGGGCTGCAATTCGGACGATGTGGACGCCGGGCAACGCACATCGGTCGCTCGACGCGGTGGAGGCATGGTGGTTAGGCCGCAAACTCGCAGGCTCCTTCGATGGACTGCCGTTCTAACGGCGTCGTTGCCATGTTTTCCGGTCATCGCTCAAGACGACGAGAGTTGGCAACGTATCAAGGATGCGGTCAACACGGAACCCGCCTGGGCCGAGGGCGAGCTTCGGAAATTGTGTGCCTTGGGTGATGATCACGACGGCGAAGCGCCAATGTATCTGGCCATCGCCATTTTGAGGCAGGAATCCGGTTCCACGTCAAACCCGCCGTCTCTCGAGCGTCTTCGAGAGGTGATCTGCTTCAGCGATTCGGCTCTGCGCAGGGACAAGGGACTCGTCGCCGCGCGACTGGTGCGAGCGAAGGCGTCGGCGCAATTGGGCGACCTGGACTCCGCGACCGAACAATGTCGTCGGATCACGGAGTTAGTGCAGGGCGATCCAAAATTTTCGGATGTGGCAAAGGCCGCCGCGGATATGTTGGATCGATTGAAGCCCTGGTCTCTGAGCTTGCGGCTTTCCACGTCGTATGATTCGGACGTCCCGCGAGTCGGTCGAAATGTCGCCGCCCCGCAGTCCTTCGGCGTTCGCGACGATTTTCAGTTCGGAAGCGGCGTGCTGTTCGACTACCGGGCGGTAGCCAATGAGCGTTGGGGGTTTCACCTCGGGGGCGCGGCATCCGAATCCTGGAACACCAGCCTCAAAGCGTTCGACGAACAGGCGTACACTCCCTTCGCGTCGCTGTCGGTTCGGGCGACGGATCGAGTAAGCGCCGGATTCGACTACGCCTATCAGTACACGCTCCTTGGCCGCGACGATTACCTCTCGCAACACACGCTTCGTCCCTACGTTTCTCTCCGCACCGCGGGGAGCGATCAGAGCACGGTCTTTTATGAGTTCAATGCGCGGCGGTTCTTTGACATCCCTTCGCTCACCGGCACCGGTCCCTTGGATCGAACCGGGGATGTCCATTCCGTCGGGTTCTTGCATTCTCGGGTGTTGACTTCGAACACGTACGGCGATGTTCGCGTGGAACTGGGCTATCGCCACGAGAACGTGAGCACGCGCGGAATCGAATACGACGCCGAAAACGAGGTGGTCACGCATTCGATCCGAGTTCCGTTGTCGCCGAGCCTCGAATTGAGCGTCACCTCCGGTTGGACGTGGGAAAACTACAAGCGCCGGAGCACGTTCGACGCCGCTCGACAACGGCGCTCCGATTTCGTTCAGAGCTACGGGCTTGCGTTGACCCAAGTGCTGAACGAGCATGCGTCCATCCAAGCGCACGTGCTTTGGACGGACGACGAATCCTCGATACGAACGCGCGATGGGACCGATTTGTTTTCCTACGATCGAACCCTCGTGGAAGTTGCGTTGGTCCTGAGTTTCTGAGCGCAGGGAGGATCCGGCGGACGGGGCATGCCGAGCGAGGAGATGTCGATGGAGACGGAACGACCCGCGCAGGAGGTTTTCGGGGCGGTCGAAGCGCCGCCCCGCGCCGCCGCCGCCGCGCCCGACCCCGAAAAGAAAGAGGATGACGTCGTCGCCGTTTTGATCGAACGCGTTCCGCGTTGGTTCACTCTCATCCGTCGCTCGTTAGCCGCCATCAAGAAAGAATTCCGCGACGATCCCCGTGGTTCTGTGCAGGCATTGCTCATTGTCCTGGTCATCCTGGCGGTGCTCGCGTGCTTGAAGTTTCCGGAGCAGAGAGGTGCCGCGTTCGCGTGGGTGACGTCGCTGTTCGTGACGCCGCCCACCGAGAAATGGCGGCAGGAACTCGAAACCGCGGATCGAGGCCTGGACGAGAAGGATCCCATTCTTGTTCAACCGGACTACAAGAGGCTCGAGGGTGAGACCAAGTATCTGAGTGGATCGGACCGAACGTACCACGCTTGGGCGCTGCTGGGCTTGGCGGATTGCGGCCGGCTGGTCGGAACCACGTCGAAGCATCTGGACGGCGAGACCGACGGCTCCTATCGGCGAGCGATGGAGGAACTCGACGGCATGGATTCCAAGGTCGCCAGCCGCCTCCGTTCTCGCGCGGAATACGGCATCGGAATGCTGGCCGTCGAGGTAGCGAACGATGCTCCGCTGTTGCGCGCCAGGAAGTTCGACGAGGCCGCCGAGCGCTTCCAAATCGCGGAAAAGGAATTCCAACAGGGTTCTGACGACAAGAACGGAACGGGGCGCGTCTACCAAGCAATCGCTACGCAAGGGTTCACGGACGGCGATTGCACGAAAGTGAAAGCACAATTGGCCAAGGCCGCGGCCTGCGAGAAGGGCGTCACCGATGTCGACTCCCAGCTGGCGATCAAGAGGTCGTCGAAGCGGGAGAGAGCGAACCATTTCTTCCTCTGCGCTCGGTACCTCGAACAATGCCGGTCCGACAAAAAGGATCCAGAGTCGATTCCGGATTTCTATGAACGTGCGGTGTCCGAAGCCGAAAGCGGGCCGACCGACTTGTTGCCCAGGCTCAGAGTGGCGTTCGCCAACTACCTGCTCAGTCAACCCGCCGGATGCGAGAACGGTCGCGCCGATATTCGGGAAGTTGAGGAACCTCCCGATACTCGAGTGGCGCTTCTGCATGCGATCGCCATGAGCCGCTGGGAGGACACCTGCAACAGCCAGAACTGGGACGCGGCGATCGAGCATGCGACGGGGTCGCTCAAGAGGGCCGAGGATAAGCGGCTTGGGATGATCAAGGAGGCGCGCCTGTTGCGTTGTTTCCTGGCGAATTACCATGCGTCCCGTGCCATGACGAATCAGCCGGCTAGGCCACAGGAGGATCTGGTTGAGGCAGCTAGGTTGCTCTGCGCGTCCCGCCCGCGGGCCGACGACGACCGCAAGTTCGCGGGGAATATCGGGGATAGGAACAACGAAGCGCGAGGCGTGTATTCCGAGGCCTGCAAGAAATGGAAACTGGAACCGCAACTCTGCGATTGAGTCGGATCGACGACGGCGTACGGTGGAGCTTGCCGGCGGTGATGGTATGGGTCTGGATGCAGACCGTCTCGTTGCCGCCTTGTACTCTCGCCGGACCGGGGATGTTGCCGACCTTGGGCGTGCTCGGTTTTTCCGAGAGACAGGATCCGCCTGACGCCGAACCGTCGAAGGCGCGCGACGAGGCTCACGACGAGACCGTCCCTCCGGGCTCCGAGGGCGACGCCCCGTCGGATCAGCCGAAAGCTGCTGCGCCGATCGAGCTCAAGGAACCTGCAGCGGATGAGCAGGAAAACAACGCGAAGCCGCCAGAAGCGGAAGAAAGGAAAAAAGAGAACGAGAAAGAGAAGGAGAAAGCAGAGCCCATCGGCACCCCAAAGATGACAGGTGTGCTTGCCGCACTCACAACCGTGTTCCTCATGCCGGCGAATCCGGATCCTCTCGAACCGAGCACCGGATCCCATCGAGAACCCGTGGCGACGACGAACGCAACCAGCCAACCGTCATCCGGTGTGCGATTTTCCCCCGATGGCCTGTTCTCGGGCAGCCCGCTCCCCGGACCGACAGGGTTCGGACGGGCGCCAGCGCCGTTCGGAAGCATTTTCTGTCCCACTGCGAACCCGTTTGGAGGCGTGGGCGACCTCTTGCCGGTCGCCCGCAGCCCCGGCAAGATCGGCTGTCCGGCGCGTGCGGTGCGCCGTCCGTGACCTTTCACACTCCATTCGTCCGCTACAGGGCTACGGCTCGGCAGCACTAATCCGGCGAAGGTATCGCTCCGGATCCTGGAAAAGGAAAGGGACGATGTCGGCATTCAGCACAATCTGCCCCGACGAAAAGTCCAAATCTCGGATGAGGCCCAGACTGAAACGGCCGCGCATCAGATCGCTGACGTGGAGCACGTGAACCAGACCGAGTAGGTGCCCAATCTCGTGCGCCGCCACATTCGCCAGCAAGTGGGCCATGTCGCTCACCGAAGTGT
>Ga0209514_10009663_pt1 | contig 10569 bp, 7 predicted proteins | sample Subgrocontami58m_FD_187452 | JGI IMG/M metagenome (GOLD analysis project Ga0209514, IMG submission 187452) | Subsurface groundwater microbial communities from S. Glens Falls, New York, USA - GMW37 contaminated, 5.8 m (SPAdes) (version 3) | ecosystem: Environmental > Aquatic > Deep subsurface >...
TCAGTGAGTCACCATCATACCATCAGCCTAAAACATCATGCCTATCGCCTGGAAAATATCCTTCGTTTAGCTTGATCCAGACCGTGAAGCAGGCGTGTAAATTGTATCGCCTGTTCCTGGTAGATCTTAATATTTGTGCCGCCCTCTTGTTGTTCATCCTCCTGCAAAAAACGCAGTTGATTGACACTGTTCATTGCATGGGCGCGGCGCAAATCCAAAAAGCGCGCCAGCAATTCCTCAAGCACGCGGTCGTCCGCAGGTTCGAGCTTTTCCGTTTTCGCGAGCAAGTCCTGGGAAAGCGCTTTCATCGTTTCCGATAAATGGCTCATCAAATAATTTTGATGTTCCTTCTCGTCCTGTTCCACCGCCAAACGCACGACATCGAACAACAACTGATGGTCAGTATACTCGAAATCCTCCGCTGCCAACGGACTGAGGCCGAACTCCTGCAATTTTCTGTCCAACCGATATAACAATTCAGGTTTGCGGAACAAAACACCCAAACAATAAGATTCGACTTTCAATCTGGGGTTGACCGCCACAATCGGAATTTCCGCCTTTTGGCTTTGATCTGTCACCCGGGGCTTGCGCCTCAGTGCCGAAGCGTGAGCCTGCCTGCCAGTCAATGAGCGTTCGTCTACCCTTAGCATTCGCGCCAGCGCCTGACGGTATGTATCGCGCTCCATCGCATCAGGCAGGTCTTCAATCAAAGGAAGCACCTGTGCCGCAATTTGAGTTTTGACCTTGGCATCGTTCAAGTCCTGGCCGGACGCCAGTGAATCCATCACATGCGTGACGATGGGTTTTGCGCCTTCAATAATGCGTTTCCATTCTTCTTTGTCACGCGCAACAATTTCATCGGGGTCGAGGTCGTCAGGCAGTGCGGCTACGCGCAAATCCGCTTGTAAGCGGGCTTCATTCTTTAATAAGCCGCGTGCATTGAAACCCAACTCCCCTTCGTGATCCATGGCTGAACGCGCCGCATCCAACCCACGCAATACGGCTTTTTGACCCGCCACATCAGGGTCAAGCGCCAGCACGATCCTGCGCGTGGAACGTTTGAGCAAACGCAATTGATCTTCGGTCAAAGCCGTGCCCATCGGCGAGACAACATTCTCATAGCCCGCCTGATGAAGTGCAATGACGTCGAGATAGCCTTCAACAATCACGGCTTGGCCCGCTGCGCGGATCGGCTTACGCGCGCGGTCTAAGCCATACAAGATTTTGCCTTTGGTAAAGATTGGCGTTTCAGGCGAATTGAGAAATTTGGGAATATCATCGGGGTCAACGATGCGCGCGCCGAAGCCCGCCATCTTCCCGTTTTCATCGCGGATGGGAAACATAATACGATTACGGAATTTATCGTAAATTGCAGATTGGGAATCGGTAAATTGGTCAGAATCGCGCACTGATAATAGACCAGTGTCAATAAGGTCTTGCTCTTTGTATCCTTTTGGCAAAAAATATTTTAGAAGATTATCGTATCCATGCGGAGCATATCCCATACCAAAAGTTTCGATGATTGTGTCAGTTAATCCGCGCTTTTCGCGCAGGTACGTTAGTATTTCTTTATTGTTGAACAGATGCGTTCGATAATAAACGACCGCATCTTCAAGTAAAACACGCAGATGCTGGTTGGCTTCTTTGACTTGCGGCGCCTCGCGCTGCAGCGATTCGACCTTCACCCCGGCGCGATCTGCCAGTTTGTTCAACGCTTCCTTGAAATCAATCCCCTCGCGCTTCATTACAAACTTGAAAATATCACCACCCTCGTTGCATTGGCCAAAGCATCGCCACGTCCCAGTCTCAGGCCAGACAACGAACGCAGGCGTTTTCTTATTATCATGGAATGGACAAAACCCCGTGTAGTTCTTGCCCGCGTGGCGCAGTTTGACACCGGCCTCGGAAACGAGGTCTACGATATCTATCCTGGATTTGACTTCATCAATGGTGGACATAGGGGTAGGTTTTCACGCTCACGTGTTGGAACGTACACGGGTTGATTATAGACGTATTTGACGAATCGGGAAAATAAAACCACAGAGCCACGGAGCCCGCAGAACTTTTTCTCTGTGTTCTCCGCGTCTCTGCGGTGAAGAATCTTATTTCTGGCTAAAAAGCCTTCGAGTTTGTTGAAATCAGCAATTCCTTTCTGCGTCAACGAGGATTTTTTGATCAACCTTGGTCGTCCGTCCTTTGTCCTCGGTCTGCGAACGCAGAATTCGCACACAGCGAGAAAAACCATCCAATTTGGATTCGATTTCATCAAGAGTGGACATGGTGTGAGTGATTCTAGCGCGCTTGGAAAGGTCGGTATAAATGAGGGCTTAAAAATAAAACGGGACAGCATACGCTGTCCCGTAGGAGAGAGGAAGTTGTTACCTCCCAAGGCCAAAGCCGAGTTTCAAACCAAGCATCTGTACCAGATTTAAACTGACACCATCCAATTCAACAGAAGCATCAGTTTGGGCTTGTGTCTCAGCTGTTCCATTTGCCTGTACATCAAGCAATTCAGGCAGTGCCGCATCAATGCTCAAACCACTGTCCGCTTGAACATCACCTGTGGATTCCACCGAAGCATCTTCCGCAAATATGTTCGCATCAACATTGGCGGAAGTATCTCCATCAGCACCCGCTTGCACTGTGATATTGCTAACAGTATCGGCAGCAAGATCTGCTGTTTGCTGAATATAAGCGTTGGATTCATGCCAGGCTTGTTCAACGTATCCACGTACGTCAGGGTTGGAGCCGGCAGCGAAGGCCAGGCCAACTGTGGCCGAGATCAACAACTGAGCAATGAACTTAAACATTTGGTACCTCCGAGAGTATTTGGATTACCTGTCGCCAGGTTCATTGTGAATAACGAAGGATGGACAGGAATGTTATGCAAGTTCACGTTCTTTAATAATCTCTTACCAGGTTTTAATTTCTCGAAAACCTATGGAACCGGCACGGGAATTTCAAGCACAGGCGGAGTCACCGCTGGAATCTGGGGAGTTTCAAGCACAGGCGGAGTTACCGCTGGAGTCTGCGGCAGATCAGGAACAATTTCGCCATCATTCTCTTCAGGGCTTAGGTAATCATCCAGTTGTGGAACAGACAATCCTGCATCCTTCAATGACTTTCGATGTGATTCAAGCACGGACAAAATTTGTGCGTCTGAATCCGCGTCCAACCCAGACTGTAAACGAGCCAGTATTTCCTGGTAATCATGCAACGCTTCAGCCTGAAGGGTAGGATCATCCGCCGTTGCAACAATTTCACTTATACGGCGATTGGCAAGCACAAGATCTACATGGCTTGCATCAGATGAAATCTCGCGCCATACGCCTTCACTGGCGAGTTTCCACGCATAAAATAAATCACCCGGCAAGGCGCTTTGAGCACGGACCGTCCCGACGCTTAAAAGAGCAAGCACCAGCACGGCAACGCTGACGGCAAAACGCCGGAACATGAATGTTTTTCGTGCCCGCTGGCGTGAGCGGTCTTGCACGTACAACGATAATTTTGCACGCCCGCGTGCCTTGAAAGCCGGCGATACGTATACCTCCCGGCTGTGACGCATTAATCCAGCCGCGCTTTGCAAAAGAGGCTTGAGCTGAGAAGCATGTTCTGGATGGCCTGACAGGCATTCATCCAGGGTGGAGGTGCCGCTGGTCAATCTCCTCAAACAATCATCCAATACCTGTTCAAAATCACTCATTGCATTTCCTTTCCTGCATGTGTTTTGCCATCATTTGCAAGGCACGCATTTGCAAGGCACGAATCGCGCCTTCGCTTTTGCCCATCTCTTTTGCGATATTTTCCGTGGACCATTCCGCAATAAACCTCAAGAGCAAAACCTGTTGCTGCTCCTCGTTTAGATAGTGCAGAGCATCACGCATGGTTTGCAGGTCGAACATAATCCCGACCTGTTCATCGAGAGATTCATCCTCCGAGGCAAGCGGGATGATCTCTTCTAGTGCAACTGAATCTTTACGGGTGCGATAATGGTCGATCACCAGGTTACGGGCAATCGTATATAACCATGCCACAAAGGGAGAGCCATTCATTTGATAACGATCAAGACCCTCCCAAGCCTTGAGAAAAACCTGTGAGGCGAGATCTTCCGCCGTCTGGTCATCTGAAACGCGGAAATACACATAACGATAGACGCGTTCAAGATAAGCGTCGTATAGTTGTGCAAAAGCCTCAGAATCGCCGGATTTGGCCTGATATACCAGGCGGCTTTCCTCTGGGATGGGCAGATTGACAGGGGAGGTTTCGCTGGATTTCACAGTTGTATTAATAATAAGAACGATGGAAAACAGAATCTGTTACGAAAAATATTCCTCCCTTTTTAGCAGCAGGGATATTTTTTAGAAACCTTCGAGTTTATCTAACTCTGCCACTCCATTTGAAAGTGACGAAATGCTTTGCAGCAAACCAAGCCTGTTCTCTTTGACCTTCTTATCCTCGGCCATGACCAAGACCTTTTCAAAAAACGCATTGACCGACGGAATCATGGGCACAAAGGCATTCAGAAAATCGTCCACAGAGCCTTCGGCGCGTTTGACTTTCTCTGCTTTCTCTAAAGCCTTGAACAAATTTTTTTCTTCCTTTTCAACGAAGGCTTTCTCGCTGACCTTGAAGGTTTTCTCCTGATCGCGCGTTATGCGGACACAACGAGCGAAGCCGTCCAAAATGGTTGACCAGTCTTCGCGTCCCACCCAAGCGGACAGTTGCTTCACCGCCCGAACCGTTCCCGCAGGGTTGTTTGATTGCGCCGCAAGCACGGCTTCGAGGACATCGTGCTTGAAGCCCATGTCGCCGAGGACAACCTTTAAACGTCCCGCGATGAATTCAAGGATTTGCTTTTGCGCCTCGTCGCTGACTTCGATGGGCTGTGTCTTGGCAGATTTCTTCACGGCTTCGGCTAAGTCGAAGTCAACATCATGTTCGATCAACGGCTGGACAACGCCAATCGCGGCACGGCGCAGACCGAATGGGTCTTTCGCGCCAGTGGGAGCGAGTCCTGCGGCGAAGAGACCAACCAACGAGTCGAGCCTGTCAGCAAGCGCAACGGCGAGACCTGCTTTCGTTTGCGGGACAGTTTGATATTGCTCGCCAATCGCAATGGCAACGTCTTCTTGCTCGCCAGAACGCGTCGCGTATTCACGCCCGATAATGCCTTGCAGTGATGTCATCTCAGTAACCATCTGCGTGACCAGGTCGGCTTTCGCCAGAAACGTTGAACGTTTAACGTTTAACGTTTCGGCTTCTGACAAACCAAGCATAACCGCGAGTTCCTCTGCCAATTTCAACATGCGTTCGGATTTATCCAACATCGAGCCGAGTTTGGTGTGGAAGGTAAGGCCAGAGAGTTGTGAACGATAATATTCAAGAGGCTGTTTGACATCTTCGCGGACGAAGAAGTTTGCATCCGCAAAGCGCGCGCCAAGGACGTGTTCGTTCCCTTCGCGGACGGTGTCAATGTGCAGGTCGTCGCCGTTGCGGATGGCGATGAAGTGAGGGAGGAGATTGGGAGATTGGAGACTGGAGACTGGGAAGTAGCGCTGGTGTTTCTTCATTACTGAAATCAACACATCGCGCGGCAATGACAAATATTCTTTATCGAATCCGCCCATGACTGCTGTGGGCATTTCAATTAAGTTTGTGACTTCATTCAATAAACCATCGTCAATGATGGCTTCGCCGCTGACCAAATTCGCCGCTTCTTTGACCTGCTCCACAATCGAATCTTTGCGTTCTTCTTTATCGAGAACGATGCCTGCTTCGCGGATGACATCTAAATATTTATCAGCGGAAGTGATGGTGATTTCGGACGAGCCGTAGGGGCGAAGTCCGCGAGAGATATTGCCACTCGTCACGCCTGCATATTCAAACGGGATGACCATGTTTCCAATAAGGGCTACAAGCCATCTTATTGGTCGAGAAAACAATACACCCGAGTCGTTCCATTTCATAGTCTTCTCAAACTTAATGGAGGAGAGCAAATTAGGTAATATATTTCTAAGAACTTCGATAACAGGTTTACCTGTTTCTGATTTACGAACAAACAGATATTCACCACTACCAACAGATTTTATGAATGACTCTGCCTGTGATGTACCCGTACTTCTCCAGAAGCCTTGAGCAGTACCAGTTGGCATACCGCCCTCATCATAAGCGCGTGACGCTGGAGGTCCTTTCAATTCAGTTTCGGTGTCATCTTGTCGCTCAGCTAGTTTCTCAATAAGAGCCACAAGCCTTCTAGGCGTTCCATATACTTTAATCTCTCCACATGGCAGTCGATTGTCCTTTAGCAACTTAGGAAGCAAATCACTTAATTGGCTAATTGCTGAATCTAAATCTGATGCAGGGAGTTCCTCTGTTCCAATCTCAAGTACAAAGGTAGAAGGTTTGGGGACAGATGCAGAGGGAACAGAAATCTTCTCGGACAGAATCAGTTCATCGGTCGATTTAAGAAGCGGATATTCAAGTTGCTTGCGTTGTTCCGCATAACTTTCTGCCACCGCCCTTGCAAGTTCACGCATCCTTCTAAAGAATGCCTGTCTTTCCGCAACAGAAATTGCCCCGCGGGTATCTAAAATATTGAAGGAGTGCGAGCATTTGAGAACGTAGTCGTGCGCGGGGACGATGAGTCCTGCGGTGAGACAGGCGTCGGCTTCGGCGGAGAAGAGGTCGTACATGGCGCGGACGCGTTCGACGTCGGCGGTCTCGAAATAATATTTGGAGTGTTCGAACTCTTCTTGACGGCGGATCTCACCGTAGGTGACACCTGCGCCGTATTCTTTATCCCAGATGGCTCCGGTGGCGCTGGAAGCACCATTGAGCCCGATAAGGATGCGTTCGAGCCCGTAGGTGATCTCGACCGAGACGGGGTCGAGCGCCACGCCGCCCATCTGCTGGAAGTAGGTGAACTGCGTGATCTCCTGCCCGTCGAGCCAGACCTCCCAGCCCAAACCCCACGCGGAGATGGCGGGCTGTTCCCAGTTATCTTCCACGAAGCGGATGTCGTGCTGGCGCGGATCAATGCCGAGGGCTTTGAGCGACTCGAGGTAGAGTTCCTGCGGATTGCCAGGGTCGGGTTTGAGGATGACCTGATACTGGGTGTGCAGTTGGAAGCGGTTGGGGTTCTCGCCGTAGCGCCCGTCATCGGGGCGGACAGACGGCTCGACGTACGCCACGTTCCACGGCTCGGGTCCGAGCACGCGCAGGAAAGTGGCAGGATTCATCGTCCCTGCGCCCACCTGGGTGTAATAAGGCTGTGTGATCAGGCATCCGTGCGATGCCCAGAAGTCTTGAAGTTTGAGGATGATTTCTTGAAAAGAGGAAGGTTTCGTCATTTACGATTTCCGATTTTGGGATGCTTCGACAAGCTCAGCACAAGTTTTGGATTGATTGCGAGGGGATTATAACTGATGAATGATTTGCGCTTCGTGCGACGGAGGAAGTTGGTTCTGTTTCGAGGGACTGTGCTTACTTTGAAATCATTGAACCAAGCCAAATATTCTAGTCACCCCATATGGTATCGCTATAACTGGAGTAAATAACGCCCAGTTGAATATATCAAGAACGATATACGCTGCTCTCCATAAAATATCGAGCAAGAAGACAAATACTGGGAGAAGTCCAACAACTAGCATAATTAATAAATACATCACTACTATCAATCCTGACATCGCCGACGAAAAAGTAAGAGCGGCAGACAAAGAAGTATTTATTGAAAGAATGCCATACAAAATAAAAGTTAAGACTAAATCAGTTGTCGCGGACGACTGCATATAACCAAGTGACACTAACCTCTGAACCGCAAGTGCTATCATTACTATTAGCGAAAGCAAAATCACGATTGTTGCAAACCACTTAAACAATCTTTTTTGTGACTCCTCTAAATCAGTATTGATTAACTCACCTTTACCAGACATTTCAACGAGCAGCCAGACGCCAACAACGGCGGAAAGGACTGCGCCTCCAAGAATCGCAAGTTCCAGCCTTTGAAAGATAGGCGGCAAGGTGTTAGATATTACACCCATAAGTATCAAAGTGTTGGCAATTACGATTGCATCTGCAAGCAAGAAAAAAACAAAAAATAGCAGAGACATTACATAACCCAATGACCGCAGGGGGTTATGTGCATCGAAAACACGACTCCGTTGGGCGTCCATCCAATTTATATAGGTTCTATCGGTTCTAGTGTCTTCATGCTTGTTACTAAAAGCTAACTGCTCCAAAAACACTCTTGGGTATAACGGCAAATCATGCGGCTCTTTATCTTTTTCAAAAATCCAAGGCTTGGAAACTAGTCTGCCAATACGAATTATAAGCATTCTCCATCTATCTATCCAAACTAGATCAACCACAGCCCAAATTATTGCTAGTATTCCAAAATACTGCCAATTAACAAGGTCATATAAAAATTGCAGGGCGGACTGTGGTGGAATGGGAGAGGAAGTGGCAAGATTCGAAAGCACAAAAAACAAAAGAACAATTACTGCAACAGAAAAGATAGCAATGAGTGATTGAAGAATTAATTTTCTTCTTGCCGCAGACCTTTTCTGTGAAGTTTCATAAGTTTCAGCTTCCCGTTTTTCACGCTCCAATTTAGAGCGATTAACTGAAACTTTAATCCCTTCCCAAGGGTTTTCGTGACCGATTATTTTCTCTGTGAAATTCTCAAAGCTACGCGCCAACGACAACCTATCTTCAGAACGTTCAGAGAGAACTGAGATTTCCTCTCCATACGAGTATCTCGGAACGTATTGCAGTTGATATTCATCAAAGTAAGTAGTCAAATCGCATTCTTGTAAGCTATAGGCTTTTGTCAATACAGATTCTATCTGTATTTGATACCCTTCAACCCCTAGATTAGAATTCCCAAAACGCCAATCTTTTTGCAGTTTATTCTCTGCATTTTCGATTCTAGAAGGCAATGGAAATATCATTAATGGGCGCAAGTCGTCAGACTGTTTCCTGTAATCAATAGCTCTACGAATCATCTCAACAACCCCTGACAAACTTTGTCGATTTGGAGTAAAGACAGTCACTAATTTTTCAGGCATAATACTTGTGCAAATTCCACTAATATCTGTGTAGCCAGTTCGGGAATCAATTAAAACATATTTATATTTCTTCCGAAGGTATTCAGCAAATTGTGTAATTATTAACGGGAATTTATCAAAAAAGTCTGCCCAATCAAATTGATTTACTCGTGATGAATACAATCCATCTTCAAATTTACCCGCTGGCATTAAAAACAACGACGGACGATTTAGCTTGACAATATACTTTTGAATATCAATTTTAGAAAATATATCCTCAAGAATATTATCTTGAGATTCACTTTTCTCTAATTGATTTCTGATTTCATAAAATAAGTCTATCAACCCTAACTGTTCAGGCGGCAAATCTCCTTGTTCATCACGTGTATTATTAAATCTCCCATGAAAGAATTGATGGAGACCTGGGGCTTCCAAATCCCAATCAATCATTAAAACGTCACCGCCAACTTTTGGTTTTTGGGCAAGAAGACATGCAACATTTGCTAATGCCATTGAACGACCTGCACCGCCCTTGTAGGAATAAAAAGTAATTATTTCTCCAAAGAATGTTTCCATTTAGAATTTTCTCCCTGGAAACTTTGGTTTGGGAGGCAATAAAGGTGATAACCATTCATGAATATCTTCATCTTTTGGTATTTCAAATAAACCGCAACTTTCGCAAGGATCTATATCTAAAGAATTTAGTTCATGACATCTTTCAGAAATGTATTTAGCAATCTGTTTAATTAACTCGTTATAAGGGTTACTACGCAAATATGATCTGCCACAGATGTGAAAATTATCAAACTTATAGTAATTACGAATGCTACTTACATATTTCGGAAAAACATCAACACCGCGATAAACTACTGGAATTATCAAGCCGTGCTGATAATTTTGCTCATAACCTAACTGTTGCAATCGGTTAGATTCCAAGTTTTCCATTGCTTTATATTCGCGAGCACAATATGTACTAGATTTATCGAAATAAGTTGGGGTATAAATCATTATCATACATGCGCTTTCACATAACGCTAATGCTAATTCTCGATTAAAAAAATCACCTCCCCGCAATCTTGTTTCGTCTCGATATATTGGCAAAGTTGTCAAATGCTTTAATTCATCATTAAGGGAAGTATGAAAATCCCGTGCTAAGTTAGCACTAAGATTTCTATAACTTATAAAACACGAGTATTTTACAGGCATGTGATTTTCCCAGAGAATTTATATTCCTATTTTAGCACTAACTGCCTTGCGAATCTCCATTTCCCAATCCTGCCCTGGGAGAAGTTTGGCTTTGTCTAGCCATGCATCCACGCCGTCTTGGGTCAGGCGGGTGTAGAGTCCGCGCACGGGGTCACGGCCACGCGTGGGCGTGGCAGAGGAAGACTTTCAAGGGGCGTTTGTTGTCAACGGACTTCATAATGGATAAACGGATTCTTCAAACATGAAAGATGAATTACTTGAACTCAGAAAGTATCTTCTTGATTTTTGCAGAGGAGATATCGGATTGCTCAGTCTTTGA
>Ga0209514_10009665_pt1 | contig 10568 bp, 9 predicted proteins | sample Subgrocontami58m_FD_187452 | JGI IMG/M metagenome (GOLD analysis project Ga0209514, IMG submission 187452) | Subsurface groundwater microbial communities from S. Glens Falls, New York, USA - GMW37 contaminated, 5.8 m (SPAdes) (version 3) | ecosystem: Environmental > Aquatic > Deep subsurface >...
AAACTGCATCGCGACAGGAACCGTGAGGGGGCGCTGAATCTGTTTCGCAAACTATTGCCGGTGCTCGCCTTTACGAATCAAGAAATCGGAACGTCCATCGCGTTTTTCAAACGCTTGCTCGTACGGCGTGGAATTTTTGCGAGCGAACGAATGCGTCATCCTGATTTTGCGTGGGACGCGCACAATACGCGCATTGCCGATGAGTTGATCGAATTGTATTTGCGCCTACATAACAAGGTGTCGTGAAAATTTTGTCGTAAGTGGAGTATCTTGTGCGAATCGATCAAATCAACTATCAAGGGTGGAATTGTTGTCGCGTATCGAATGAAATCGTGGATGTGATCGCCACACTGGATGTCGGTCCGCGCATTATTCGATTTGGTTTTGTCGGTGAGGCGAACGAGTTCAAGGAGTACGCGGACACGCTGGGCAAGATCGGCGGCGACGAGTGGCGTATTTATGGCGGACATCGTTTGTGGCACGCGCCCGAAGCCTTGCCGCGTTCGTACGCGCCGGACAATGCGCCGATCAGGTTCGAAACATTTGCCGACGGTTTCAAATTGATCCAGCCCATCGAGCGCATGACCGGCATCGCCAAAGAAATCGAACTGCATCTCACGCCAAACGCCGCGCAGGCGCGCGTGATTCATCGCTTGACGAATCATAATCTCTGGGCAGTCGAACTCGCGCCGTGGGCGTTGAGTGTAATGGCGCCCGGTGGCAAGGGAATCATTCCTCTCCCGTGGCGTGGTTCGCATCCGGCGGATTTGCCACCAGCGAATCGGCTCGTGCTATGGCATTACACCGATATGTCTGATTCGCGTTGGACGTGGGGCAATCAGTACATCCTGTTGCGCCAAGACGCGACGGCGAGTCGTCCGCAAAAACTGGGGGTGAGTGTACCGAATGGGTGGTGCGCCTACGCGCGCGCCGGTCACTTGTTTCTCAAGCGTGTTGCGTTTCAGTCCGAATCCCTGTATCCGGATTTGGGTTGTTCGGTTGAAATGTTTACGAACGCGGACATGCTCGAACTTGAAACACTGGGCCCGCTAACGCGACTGGAACCGGGGATGACTACCGAGCATATTGAAGAGTGGTATCTTTTTCGCGATGTGCCAATGCCGATGACTGATTCGGATATCAATCAGTTTGTGCTGCCAAAAATCAAAGTGTAGGACACGTTGGAAACCTGTCCATATGGAGAGACTATGAAAACAGTTTATCTCGTCGCTAGTGGCGACCTGCGTTTGTCTGCGAATCAAAGTTGTTGGGCGGCGCAAGCCGCAATGGAAAGCCAAGTGATCGCGGCAGTTGGACGCGAAGGATGGAAAGTGAAACGCGCCCATCCGTACGATCCCCAAGCGAAACACGGGTTTATCGACTCGCAAAAACGCGGCATTGAAGTCTTCCGCAACATTCCGCCGGAGGCACCATTGATTGTGGCAGAAGCCGTGTGGCAATACTCGCATCACGTCTTGCCCGGCTTGACCACTCATCGCGGAGCGATTCTCACCGTTGCCAATTGGAGCGGGCAGTGGCCGGGGTTGGTGGGGATGCTCAACCTCAACGGTTCGCTCACCAAAGCCGGTGTGCAATACTCCACATTGTGGAGCGAGAATTTTGATGATGATTTTTTTATCACGGGATTGCGGAAGTGGCTCAAGACCGGAAAAGTTAAACACAATACGTCTCATGTACGAGCCTATAAAAATACAAAAGTCCCGGCGGGCGCGGCAAAGGTCGGCGTTAAGTTTGCCAAAGAATTTCGCGCTAATAAATCCATCATCGGCGTTTTCGACGAGGGCTGTATGGGAATGTATAACGCTATCATCCCCGATGAATTGCTTAATCCGGTGGGTGTGTTCAAAGAGCGATTGAGTCAATCGGCACTGTATGCCAAAATGCAAACTGTGTCAGAAGCAGAAGCGCGCGCGGTTTACGAGTGGTTGCTCGGTAAGGGAATGAAATTCAATCTCGGCAAAGACGAAAAAACCGAGCTCACCGAATCGCAAGTGCTGACGCAATGCAAGATGTATGTCGCCGCTGTGCGAATCGCCGATGAGTTCGGGTGCGAGGCGATTGGCATTCAATATCAACAGGGTTTGAAAGATGTCACGCCCGCTTCGGATTTGGTTGAAGGCATTTTGAATAACGTAGATCGTCCGCCGGTGCAACACGAAGTCACAGGCGAAACATTATTTGCCGATCAAGCACTGCCGCACTTCAACGAAGTAGATGAATGCGCCGGGCTCGATGCGTTGATCACGAATCGCCTGTGGAACATTTTTGGCTTCGCGCCTGAAACGACTTTGCATGATGTTCGTTGGGGGCGAAACATGGATGATCGTTTTGTGTGGATTCTGGAAATCTCCGGCGCGGTGCCACCGGCGCATTTTGCCGACGGTTACGCCGGAGCAACGGGCGAGCGCCAACCGGCGATGTATTTCCCTCTTGGGGGCAGCACGATCAAAGGTTTGAGCAAACCGGGATGGGTAGTGTGGAGTCGCGTGTTCGTCGCCGACAATCGCCTCAACTGCGATTTAGGGTTGGGTGAGGCGGTGACGGTATCACCTGAGATCGCCGAAGAGAATTGGAAACAGACCACGCCGCAATGGCCGATCATGCACTTCGTCATGCGCGACATCACGCGCGATCAATTTATGGCGCGTCACAAAGCGAATCACATTCAAGTTGTTTATGCGCCGAGCGAAGCAGATGCTAAGAAAGCGTTGTTCGCCAAAGCAGCGGCGATGAACGAACTTGGGATCAACGTTTCGTTTTGCGGAAAAATTTAGCGATGAGCAAATTTGCAATTGGTCTCGACTTTGGAACTGAATCGGGGCGGGCGTTGGTGGTGGATGTGGCGACGGGGAAAGTTGTCGGCAGCGCAGCTCATCCTTACGCCGATGGCGTGATTGACAAACACTTGCCCGGCACAACGATCACGCTAGAGCCAGACACGGCTTTGCAAAACCCAAACGATTACATTGAAACGTTGAAGCGAGCCGTGCCAGAAGCAATGAAGCAAGGCGGCGCGCGCGCCGAAGATGTGATCGGCATGGGCGTTGATTTCACTGCCTGCACGGTGTTGCCGACTCTTGCTGATGGAACGCCTCTGTGCAACGTGCCGCAGTGGAAAACGAATCCACATTCTTGGGTGAAGCTATGGAAACATCACGCGGCACAACCGGAAGCAGACAAAATAAATGAAGTGGCGCGAGCGCGTGACGAATCGTGGTTGCCGATTTACGGCGGCATTGTTTCTTCTGAGTGGTGCCATAGCAAGACGCTTCAAATTTTGAACGATGCGCCAGAGGTTTACAACGCTACCGATAAAATTGTTGAGGCGGGTGATTGGATCGTCTGGCAGATGACAGGCGTGATGAAACGTAACGCTTGCGCTGCTGGTTACAAAGGCTTATGGCAAAAAGAGTCGGGGTATCCCAACAATGATTTTCTGCGCGCGCTCGATCCACGATTAGATCGTTTGAATGAAATAAAACTGGCTGGCGAGATCGTCGCGCCCGGCACCAGAGTCGGCGCACTCACTGAACAAGCGGCGCAGTGGATGAGCTTGCGCCCTGGCATTGCAGTGGCAGCGGCGACAATTGACGCGCACGCCGCCGCGCTAGGAGTCGGCGTCACCGAGCCGGGGCGCATGGTTTTAATTCTCGGCACGTCCACTTGCCATTTAATTTTGGATCATCACAAGCATCTTGTGCCGGGCATCAGTGGCGTGGTGGAAGATGGCATCTTGCCCGGTCTGTTTGGTTACGAGGCGGGGCAAGCCGCTGTCGGCGATATTTTTGAATGGTATGTCGAGCACAATCTTGCCGAGCCTTACAAACATCGCGCAAAAGAACGTGGCATCAGTCCGTATCAACTTCTCGAAGAGGAAGCGATGAAACTTAAGCCGGGTGAGTCGGGGTTACTGGCGCTTGATTGGTGGAATGGCTGCCGCACGCCGCTGGTGGATGCGAACTTGAGCGGGCTGTTGATCGGCGCAACGCTCGGCACGCGCCCGCCGGACATTTATCGCGCGCTGATTGAGGCAACCGCCTTTGGCACGCAGATCATTATTGAAACTTTTGAAAAAAATGGGGTGACTGTAAAACAACTTGTGGCGTGCGGCGGACTGGCGGAAAGAAATAAATTGTTGATGCAAATTTATGCCGATGTGACCGGGCGCGAGTTTATCGAAGCGGGGGCAGGGCATACCAGCGCACTCGGCGCGGCGATGTTCGGCGCGTATGCCGCAGGAAGCGCGGCGGGCGGCTACGATTCTCTCACCGAGTCGGCGAAACAAATGCTACCGGCGCAAGCGGTTACACATAAACCAAACTTGGCGCATCACGCCACTTATCAAAAATTATTTGCCGAGTATCGCAAACTGCACGAGCATTTTGGGCGCGGCGCAAACAACGTGATGAAACGTTTGCGCGTAATTCGTAACGAAATGTAACTGCTCAGCCGATTCGTCATTGCGAGCGCACTTCGCGAAGCAATCTCGGTCACGCTATGAGATTGCTTCGTCACGAAGAACGCTCCTCGCAATGACGCTGAGCAATCACAACGAAGTTTAATTTTTATCTCTGGAGAATTCAAATGCGAGAAAATGTTGTGCGTGGAAAACTGAAGCGCGGCGAAGCAGTTTATGGAATGATGATCTCTGAGTTTGACAGTCCGGTGATCCCAATTATTTTGGCAGATGCCGGGTTGGATTTTTTTATTCTGGATATGGAGCATGGAGCATTCACCCTGACGAGCGCCTTGCATATTTTGCAGATGGGAAGGTTGGCGAACATCACGCCCCTCGTGCGCGTGCCGGATGGAATGTATCACCTCATCGCCTCTGTGCTGGATGCGGGCGCGCAGGGTATTGTGGTGCCGCGAGTCGAAACGCGCGAAGTTGCCGAGCGCTCCATTGCGGCGATGCGCTATCCGCCGCTCGGTGGGCGTGGCATTTATGGCGGCAAGGCAAACAACGATTACCAACCCGTGTCGTTGCTGGAATACACGCGCCACGCAAATGAAAACATACTGGCGATCATTCAGATCGAATCGAAAACCGCTGTTGAACGCGCCGAAGAGTTGCTCTCAACACCTGGGCTGGATGGTGCGCTGGTGGGTCCTTGGGATTTGGCGTCGTCGCTTGGAGTTGATCCGAGTGAGCCCATCATTGACACGATGACACAAAAAATTATAGGCATCGCCAAACGGCATCATGTGGCGAGTGGCATTCATGTCGGCGACCCGGCGCGAATTAAGCACTGGCAAGCGCAGGGGATGACGTTTCTCTCGTGCCTCAGCGAACTTGAAATGCTTCGCAATTCGGCCTACAGTCTTGTCAAGGCGTTGCGCGGATAATATGAAAGTTGCGCGGTTGCATTCGATGGGGATTGTACGGTTACACGATGAAGCAACTCGCGTACCTGGCGTTGGCGAGTCATTAGTGCGTATTACGGCTGTAGGGCTATGCGGGTCTGACTTGCATTGGTTTAGCGAAGCCGGTATTGGCGATGCCCGTTTAGTGAAGCCGTTGGTGTTAGGACACGAGTTTGCAGGAATAACCGAAACGGGACAACGCGTAGCAATAGACCCGGCTGTTCCATGTGAAGTGTGTGAGTTTTGCCGTGAGGGGAATCCAAACCTTTGCAACAACATGCGCTTTGCCGGGCATGGGCAAACCGATGGCGCTTTACAAGAACAACTGGCTTGGCCAACGCGCTGCTTTTTCCCCTTGCCCGACTCATTGAGTGATGCCGATGGCGCCATGCTCGAACCATTAGGGGTGGCAGTACACGCAGTTGATCTAGGCAAAATAAGAGCGGGTATGAGAGTCGGTGTTTTCGGGTGTGGGCCCATTGGCTTATTAGTTATTCAAGTTGCTAACGCCGCTGGAGCCACAGAGGTACTTGTCACCGAACCATTAGCGCATCGCCTCAAGGCAGCGCAGCAATTAAACGCAAAAGTTTGGCAACCAGATCAAGAAGTGGATGTGGCTTTTGAGTGTGCGGGTGAGAACGAAGCGGTAGAAGATGCTGTTGCCGCCACCCGACCCGGTGGGCGTGTGATCCTCGTCGGCATCCCAGGCAATGATCGGACTTCGTTCACCGCCTCGGTAGCGCGGCGGAAAGGTCTGACGATCAAATTGGCACGGCGGATGAAGCACACATATCCGCGAGCCATACGCTTGGTCGAAAGTGGTGCGGTGAAATTTCAGTCGCTAATCACCCATCGCTTTCCATTAGAAAAAGTTGCGGAGGCTTTCGCCGTGGCACAACGCCGTGAAGGCCTAAAAGTAATCATCGAACTTACATAGGAGCGTGTTATGAGCAAACGCAGATACGCCGAATTGCATCACGTAAAATGTTACTTTGGGAAAAACTCACAATCAAGTCTTCCAGATCAGTAAGCAAAGTAACGATCATCATCGGAGGTAACGATATTTGTAATTGAGCAAATACGAGGAGATACATTAGAATGTTCCTAAATGTTTCGCTCTCTGCGCGCCCAGCTCAATCTCATTTTTCTTGGCTTCCTTTTTTTAGTGGGCAGCTCCGTCACCGTCACGTTTTTGTTGGTGCAAACACAAAGGGACGACGCAACGGTAATCAACCTCGCCGGGCGACAGCGCATGTTGTCTCAAAAGATGACGTGGCTCGCCCTTACCCAACCCTCCAACCCCGAACTGGCTCGCGCCATTGAACTTTTTGATCAGACCCTCTACGCCTTACGCGATGGCGGCGCGACTCTCGATTCAAATGATCGACTCGTCACCCTGCCGCCCGCTCCCGATCCCGCACTACACGCTCAACTCGGTGATGCCGTCACTACATGGGAAGCTTTTCGCGCCCATCTGCAAACGTTAGACGCCCCCGCCCTGCAAACCGAGTCGCCGCGTCTCCTTGCCCAACTGGATTCGATTGTGAGCGCGTTTGAATCCCGCGCGCAAGCAAAGCTGGTTCGCCTGCAACTGATTCAATTTGTTTTCCTCATCAGCGCACTGTTGCTACTTGTGTGGGGATACCTCATCACGCGGCGGCGGATTGTCTACCCGTTGATGACTCTGAACTTAGCCGCGCAACGAATCGCTAACGGGCAACTCACCGAACCTGTGCCAACGATGAACGAGGATGAATTGGGCGAACTGGGTCAGGCTTTTGAAACGATGCGCGCCGAAGTTGCCGCCGCACGCGAAGAACTTGAAACGCGCGTCGCGCAGCGCACGCGCGAATTAACATCAGCCTTTGAGTTGAGCCAAGAGATCGTCGCCCAGCACGATCTCGATCAGTTGCTGCAATCGGTGACAGATCGCGCTCGCGAACTGACTCAATCACAAGCGGCTTCACTGTGTTTGCTGGACGAGAACCACTCGGCGTTAACTTTGGTTGCCCAAAGCGGCAACGGCGGTGCATCGGCAGGATTGCGCCAGTCGTTACAACGCGATCTGGTGCGGCGTGTTGTGATGGAGGGTGAGACGGTGGTCATGCAAACCGCTTGTTCGCAGTGCGGCTTTCTGCTGGCACACACGCCTGGGCAATGTGTTGCCGCGCCACTCAGCGCGGGCAGCGAATCGCTCGGTGCGTTGTGCGCCGTGCGTGAGATGGGCAAACCTTTTGACACCGATGAAACACGCGCCCTCACGCTCTTGGCAAACTCGGCGGCGATTGCCATTGCCAATGCCCGCCTCATCACTGCCGAACAGAAACAGGCGGCATACGCCGCGACCCTTGCCGAGCGTGAACGACTCGCCGCCGAACTGCACGACAACCTGGCACAAACCTTGAGCTTCCTCAATCTTAAGACAGATCGCGTGAAAGAAACTATCGCCGCGCATGACGCCGATCACGTCGGCGCTGATCTGGAACGCATGAAGGAAGCGATTGGCGTCGCCTATCAGCAAGTGCGAACCGCCCTCGTCGGCTTGCACGAACCGCTTCCTGCGCTGGATGATTTCGCTCAAAAATTAACAACGCATCTCTCTAATTTTCGTGAGGCGACATCACTCAAAGTTGAATTGATCGCCGCCGACCCTTCTGCCTTTGCCCTGCCGCCGTTAATGCAAACTCAGGCAATGCACATCGTCCGCGAGTCGTTAACCAACATACGGCGACACGCCCAAGCGCAGTATGTGGTGGTTCGGGTAGAGCGTGTCAATGACCAAGCGCGATTTACAATTGAAGATGACGGCTGCGGTTTCGATCCGCAAGCCATTGTGGGCGATGCTCATTTGGGCTTGATTATCATGCGCGCCCGCGCTGAACGAAGCGGCGGAACGTTGAAGGTAGAATCGGCGAAAGATCATGGCACAAAAGTTGTGGCGATGTTTCCGTTAGACTCGATTAACACCTGACAGGTCTTGCCGAACTTAACACTTGTCGAGTCGTAAACAGACCTGTCAGGTGTGGAGCAAAAAAATGTCCCGCTCTCGCATTCTCCTCACCGATGATCACGATCTTTTCCGCGAAGGACTGGCGGGGTTGATCAACGCCCAACCTGATCTGGAAGTGGTGGGGCAGGCTAACGACGGTCTTGAAGCGTTGACCCTCGCCCGCGATCTCAAGCCCGATCTGATCGTGATGGATATTAAGATGCCCGTGTGCGACGGGCTTGAAGCCACGCGCCTCATCCGCGCCGAAATCCCCGACGCCAAAATTCTCATGCTCACCGTGCATGACGAAGAAGAAAAATTATTTGAAGCGATCAAAGCCGGCGCGAGCGGTTATCTCCTCAAAAGCACGCACTCGGCTGATTTTTTGAACGGCGTGCGCGGCGCGTTGGCCGGCGAGGCGGCACTGCCGCCCAAACTGGCAAGGCGCTTGCTCGACGAGTTTGCCCGCTTGGCGAATCGTCCGCAACCCGAAACCACAACGACTACCGACCTCACCTCACGCGAACTTGAAGTGCTGCAATTGATCGCCACCAAAGCCAGCGACAAAGAGATCGCCGCGCAACTTAATTTGAGTCTGCACACGGTGAAGACTCACGTCCGCAATATCCTCGGCAAGCTGCACGCGGTGAATCGGCGGCACGCGGCGACGTTGGCGGCGCAGGAGGGACTCTTAAGACTTAGACCTAAAACTTAGACCTCCGAGTTCTTAAAGAACTCGGAGGTCTGGTCTGCTCACTCTTTTTTCATTCTTTGTGCAGTAAAAGACGGATAGATTTTCCTCTGCGCCTTGCTCTATGCTGATGTCATGAGCAGGCGCAGAGTTTTTATTTCCGTAGAGCAAGTTGCCAACTTGCTCAACAAATAGCTAGGCTGATGACATGAGCGGGCGCAGAGTTTTTATTATTGGTGATTCTCTCTTCGCCGAAGGGTTGGCGAAGATGCTGGCGCAGGCCGAGGCGGCGACACTGGTAGGAGTCGCCCCCACGGCCGAGGCGGCGTCACCGTTGATCGAATCGTCGCGCGCCGACACGATCATCGTCACCGCTATCGGCGACGCCGCCGATTCATTTTCCCAACTCATCACCCGCCACCCCACTCTCCCCATCCTGCGCGCCGATCTTAATGCCAACACGGTGCAAGTGATCACGAGTCAACAAGTAAGCGCCAATGTGCCGGACCTGTTGACTGCGTTGACTAATCTTTCTAAACGGAGCGAACTATGACTCAATTGACTCGCCGCGATTTTCTCAAACTCTCAGGTATTGCCGCCATGGGTGCGGCAGCGACCCAATTCGATCCCATGCTTCAGTTGCTCGATCCGATCAATGTGGATAATCCTTTAGCGACTTATCCGGATCGCAATTGGGAAAAAGTGTATCGCGATCAATACAGCTACGACTCGACGTTCACCTACGTTTGCTCGCCTAACGACACGCACGCTTGCCGCTTGCGCGCCTTTGTTCGCAACGGAGTCATTTTGCGATCTGAGACGAACTACGACGTGGAGAGGTACAGTGACTTGTATGGCAACAAAGCCACCGCGCACTGGCATCCGCGCGGCTGCAAGAAAGGGCAAACGTTTCATCGGCGGATGTATGGCCCGCATCGCCTGAAGGGTCCGTTGATGCGAAAAGGCTGGAAGCAGTGGGCAGATGACGGCTTCCCCTTGTTGAACACGGCAAATAAATCCAAATACAAATTTGATTCGCGCGGCACGGATGAATTGTTGCCCGTGTCGTGGGACGTTGCTTACGATTACATCTCGCGCGGGATGATCGCCATCGCCAAACGTTATTCGACGGACGAAGGCGTGGCGTTGTTGAAAGAGCAAGGTTATCCCAAAGAAATGATTGAGGCCATGGGCGGCGCCGGCACACGGACGTTTAAGTGTCGCGGCGGCATGGGCTTGCTCGGCGTGATCGGCAAGTATGGGATGTATCGCTTCTCGAATATGCTGGCGTTGTTGGACGAGCAGATTCGTAAAGTGAAACGCGACGACGTGAAAGGCGGGCGTTCGTGGTCGAACTATACGTGGCACGGCGATCAAGCGCCGGGGCATCCCTTCACCACCGGCTTGCAAGCGTCCGATGAAGACTTTAACGATCTGCGTAACTCACGTTTGCACATTCAATGCGGCAAAAATTTAGTTGAAAATAAAATGCCCGAGTCGCAC
>Ga0209514_10009666_pt1 | contig 10566 bp, 9 predicted proteins | sample Subgrocontami58m_FD_187452 | JGI IMG/M metagenome (GOLD analysis project Ga0209514, IMG submission 187452) | Subsurface groundwater microbial communities from S. Glens Falls, New York, USA - GMW37 contaminated, 5.8 m (SPAdes) (version 3) | ecosystem: Environmental > Aquatic > Deep subsurface >...
TCATACGGATTGTCCGGATTGCACGGATTGTCCAACGGCAGAAGGTGTGATTCCTCGCAAGATCGTCGAAAATGCGACGATGTTGCCGGTGTGTACTACGGATTGGACGGATTGGACGGAACCCACGGAGTGTTCAACGGCGAAGCAAGCATGCGATTCCGACGAGATCACGGCACTCACGCATTCACGGATGATTCGACCATGATCCACGGAGCCGGAAACAACCGTCGCAAGGTCTGGGTCAGCCCGGAAGAGCGCCTCGTGCGCACCGCGAACGGGGGTCGGCTCGAGCGGATGGCGGGGTTGAACATCCTCCACCTGCAAGGCAGCGCGTACGAGATGGGCCTGCAGCACGGCCTCCTCTTGCGCAGCGAGATTCAGGACGGGATCTTCGACTTCTACGTGAACTATCTCACGCGCCTGCTCGAGGGGCAGCTCAAGCGCCGCTCGCTCGGGCTGCTCGACTACATCAAGAAGTTCATGCAGAGAAACGTCCTGGCCGGGCGGATGTTCGGCCGGCTGATGAAGAACGTGCCGAAGCACGCCCTGGAGGAGTTGCACGGGATCGCCGACGGTTCGGGGGTCCCGCTCGAGCGCATCTTGAAGGCCTACGTGACCTCCGACACGCTGCTCTACCTGGTCGGCCGGGCCTTCACGCAGCGCCGCCGAATCGCCCCCGCCCTGATGTCGGCCTGCTACCCGCTTGCGAGTGCGTGCACCAGCATCGCCGCGTGGGGTTCCGCGAGCACGGACGGCCGGATGCTCCACGGGCGCAATCTGGAATTCATGGGCTCCGGCATCTGGGATCGCCATCCGACCGTGATTCTGTTCCGGCCCGACGAGGGGATGCGCTACGTCTCGGTGACCACCGCGGGGGTGGGTACCGGCGGCGTCACCTGCGCCAACGAGGCCGGCCTGACCGCGGCGCTCCACATCAACACTTCGCGCGAGGTCTCGCTCGACGGCGTGCCGATGATCTGGCTGCTCGACCACGTGATCCGGAATGCGACCTCGATCGAGGAGGCCGAGAAGCTGGTCGCCCGGCATCGCGCGGTCGCGGGGTTCACCTTGGTCCTGACCGACGCCAAGGCGCGGCGGGCCGCCACCATCGAGTTCTCGGCCGAGCGCCAGGTGGTCCGCTGGGGCGAGGACGGCCGCCTGGTGCAGACCAACCACTATCTCGACGCCGAGCACCAGGACGCCGAGCTCGAGGTGAACACTTCGATCCGGGCGCAGACGCTGGGGCGCTTCCAGCGCGCCCAGGAGCTGGTCGACCGCCACGCCGGTCAGATCGACGTGAAGCGGATGATCGACTTCCTGAGCGACCACCACGATCCGTACCTGATGCGGGATCGATTCCTCGGCAACACGATTTCGCAGCCGCACAACATCTCGAGCGTGGTCTTCCAGCCCGAGGAGCGCCGCCTGTGGGTCGCGGTCGGCCCCTCGCCCACCTGCCACGGCAAGTACTTCGCCGTCGACTACGGCGCCGACCGACAGGGCGACGGCTGGCTCCACTACTACAGCGGCACGGGCCAGAGCGATCCCGTGCAGGCGCGCGCCTTCCAAGGGTACATGGAAGCCTATCGGAAGAGCCTGCTCGGCGCGCCCGCCGAGGTCATCTCGCAGGACCTGGAAGAATCCTGCCGGCTCGACCCGCGCGAGCCCTCCTACCCGTTCGCTTCGGGCATCTACCACCTGAAGATGCGCCGCTTCGCTCAGGCGATCGAGTGCTTCGACCAGGCGACCGCCTTCGCCAACCTGCCGCACAAGCACATGTCCCTGCGGCTCTGGACGGGCGTGGCCCTGCTCGGTCTCGGCCGCGACAACGAGGCCAACGTGGAATTCGCCGCCGTCCTCGCCGCCGCCGGCACCGGGGAAGAGGTCAAGTCCCTCGCCCGGAAGTGCCTCGCGCGCGAAATCGACCTCGAGAACCTCGCCTTCCTCGAGTTCGACTTCGTGTTCAGCGACGTGATCGACTGGTCGTAGCGGGCGATTCCCGCAGGCTTCCCACCTTCGCCCAAGCTCCCCGATCGGATCGCCCATGAAGCACTTCGAGGAACTGGAACTGAAGAACGGCGTTCGCGTGGCGGTGCGCGCGCTGTATTGGGAGGGAACCTACGCCGGGCTCCTCGAGGGCTACCCGATGGCGCGCATCAACCGAACCATCCTCGGGAACGTGTCCCTGAACTGTGGCCAATCACTTCCCGGGCTAGTTGCTCAGACGCGGAGCGACGGCAGCGCAGCGACGGAGCGGTCCCCGGCGGTTGCGAGCAGTTGTGCTGTTGTCCACGGGACCACGGGACTTGCCGACCGGCGTGGCCCGCGGCTAGAATGGGCGACATCCACATCGCCTGCCGAGTCGCGAGACACCGATCCATGCCTGCCCACGACTGGAAACGCGTCCGCCCCGGGATTTTCCACGACTTCCATTCCACATGGGTCGTGGAGGTCCGGAATGCCCTGAATTCCGGGATCCTGCCCGCCGGGTACTATGCTCTTGCGGAGCAGATTCTCGGGAGGGCTCAACCGGACGTGATCGCGCTCGAGTTGCTCCCGCGCGAAGGGCGCGAAGAGGGAAGAGAGCGCGCAGTCCCGGCAGGCGGCCCAGGAGGTCTCGCCCTCGCCTTGCCACCGCCCAAGGCCGCGATCGTGGAGAGGCTCGAGAATCCCAGCTATCCGCGCACGAGCCGGACCATCATTGTGCGGCATGAGGAGGGGCATGAAGTCGTCGCCCTGATCGAGATCATTTCTCCGGGAAACAAAGCGAGTCGCGTCGAGTTGGAGGGGTTTCTCGCCAAAGTCTGTGCCGCATTCGAACGCGGGCTTCACCTGCTCATCGTGGACCTCTTTGCGCCCGGCACGTTGGATTCGGGAGGGTTGCACCGCGCGATCTGGATGGCGCTCGGCCGCGAGGGCGCCGTGCTTCCCGCTCACAGAACCCTCCTCGCGGCCGCCTACGAACGGAGCTTCGGAGGGATCGACGCGTACGTCGAGCCCTTCGCAGTCGGAGAACGGGTTCCGTCCATGCCGCTCTTCCTGCGACCCGGCTACTATGTGAATGTGCCGCTGGAAGAGATCTATTCGCGTGCGTTCGCGAGCGTGCCGGCCGTGTGGCGCGCCAAGGTCGAGAACCCGCCCGGCTAGCGAGGAAGAGCCTGGCGGCGTGGTCTCTTTCGGCCCGGCGGATCGCGGATTTTCCGGCAACTGCACCGACGCGGCGGGTGCCGCCCTCGCGCTCGCCAGGCTCGGTGACCGCTCGGTCCTCGAGCGGGTGCGCGAACTCGCGGGAAAAGCCACCGCGGAGGACAAGCAGGTCCTGGAAGAGGCGCTGGAGGTGTTGAGCGGCGGAAAGTAGTCCGGATCGGCGTCCACGTCGATCGGGAAAGCGCGCACACCCGAAAGCCGGGCAGGCACGGAAACCAGGCGGAACGAAGCCCTGGGCAAGGGAGGCGGAACCAAACCCTGCGCGAAGGGCCCAGCCGGACCCGCTGAACCAGGCTGGACGGTACAGTACACTACGTCCGCACCGTCTCCGACTCCGCGTTTCGGGCGTCCCGGCGCGTTGGACCGAGCACGAGCAGGCAGAGCGGCATCAGCAGCAATTCCCCCGCAAGCCCGGCCATGATCGTCACGCCGCTCAGGAGCGCGAAGAGCTGGTTGCCGACGAAGGAGGAGAAGAGCAGGATCGAGAAGCCCAGCGTCAACATCACCGAGAAGAACACGGTCGCGCGGCCGGTGCCCACGAAGGTGCGCGCAACCGCGGTCATGGTGTCCGGCGTCCGGGCCCACTCCTCGCGGAACCGGGCCAGAAAGTGCAGCGAGTCGTCCACCGCGATGCCGAACACGATGCTGAAGATGATCGCGGTCGAGGGCTTGAGCGCGATCCCCGACACCGCCATCACGATGATCGTGGCCCCCAGGGGAGCCAGGTTCGGCACCAGGCCCGCGATCATCAGCTTCACCGTACCCGTGATCGCGTAGAAGAGTACGCAGATGATCAACAGGTCGAGCATGAAGCTGGTGGACATGTCGGACACGATGTAATTGTTCACCTCCTGTCCCAGGTAGGCCAGCCCGGTCATCCGCAGCGGGGCCATCCCCGCGAAGTGCTCCGCGTAGTACGAGCGGACCGCGGTCACCGCCGCCAGCGTCGCCTGGGTCCCGCAATCGCGGATCTTCGCGCTGATCCGCGCCCTCCGGTAGTCGTAGCTCAGGAACCCTTTGAGCGGCTCTTTGTTCGAGAAAGAGTACAGCAGAAGCAGCTGCGCCACCTCCTCGCGCGTATCCGGGATGTGCCGGAACGCCGGATCCTCGCCGCGGAAGGACTCGTGCAGGTCCTCCACGAAGTCCGCGATCGACAGCACCTTTCGTATGTTCGGCACGGTCGCCAGGAAGTCCTGAAACGCGCGCAGACGGCGCAGGAACCCCGGGTCCTTCACCCCGTCCTCCGCGCCCGAGTCGATCACCAGCTCGAGCGCGAGGATGCCGCCGAAGTTCGCCTCGACGAACCGGTTGGTCCGGATGATCTTGTGCGATTCGCGCAGGTCCTCGAGCATCCGCCCCTCGCACTCGAGCTGCATCCAGGACCAGCCGCTCACCAGCAGCATCGCCCCCAGTCCGACCAGAAGCGTGCGCCGCCGCGCGGCCACCCACACGGGTAGCGCCCGCAGCATCCCGGCAAGAAAACCCACCTCGAACGAGCGCTGCGCCCGCTCCGTCGGCGGCGGCAGCCAGCTCAGCACGATCGGAATCGCCAGGATCGAGATCACAAACGCAAAGAGGATCCCCAACCCGGTGAAGACCCCGAATTCCTCGATCAACGTGATCTTCGACGTGATCAGCGTGAGGAAGCCGAGCGCCGTCGTGAAGCTGGTCAGGAAGCACGCGAACGACAGCTCTTTCACCGTCCGCCGGAGCGCGGTCATCTTGTCGCGCACCCTCGCGTACTCTTCGTAGTAGTGGAGCACGATGTGCATCGAGTCCGAGGTGCCCGCGATCATCACCAGCGTCGGCATCATGTTGGACAGGAAGTTCAGCCGGCAACCGGTCAACGCCATCAGCCCGAGGGTCCAGGTCACCGCCCCGACCATCACCCCGAGCGTGAGTGCGACGCCCGAGACGTTGCGGAACACGAGGGCGAGGATCACGGTGCCGAGGAGGAGCGCGAGGGGAAAGAAGACCTGGGCGTCGCCCACGATCAGGTCGACGTAGTCGCGCCGGACGAAGGGCACGCCGCCGAATCGGAAAATGCGCCCGGGGGCCGCGTACCGCTCCGCGAGGCGTTCCACCTCCGCGCAGATGCGGGCGCGTTCCGTGGCGGCGTCGCCGATGCCCGCGGTCGCGAGCCGGCTGCCGTGGACGTCGCTCCCTCGGTGCAGGCTGCCCGCGTGGTGCCCCCAGTCGACCTTGGCAAGCAGGCAGGTGCTCTGGCCGTCACGCGCGAGGATGCGTTCGCGGTAGAGGCTGTTGGCGAGAATCTGTTCGCGGATCGCGTCGCGCCCGGCCTGGTCGGCGGGAATCTCCGCGAGCATGGGATGGACTTCGAGGCTGTCCTCGGTACCGCGGACGTCGTCCGCGTTGGTGATGCTCACCACCTCCTCGATGCCCTTGACCCGCTCGAGATCGCGGGTGAGGTCGCGGATGGCGGCGAGGCTCTCGGCCGAGAACAGCCGCTCGTCGGTCCAGAGCACCATGATGTCCCGGTCGGTGACGTCGAACGCGGACTTGAAGCTCTCGAAGTAGCGCCGGCCATCGTCGTCCGACGGCAGGAATTGCTCGATGTCGAAGTCGGTCTTGAGGTCGCGCGCGGCGGCGCCCAGGACGAGGGTGATCGCGACCAACCAACCAAGCACGAAGACCCGGTGGCGGAAAAGGAAGTCGATCAGCCGGTCGCTCATGTTGGCTTGCGTCTCCCATCGTGTCGCGAGGGAGTATAGGCGCGCCGAGGCCGGGGGGCAATCGGGCCATTTGCCTTGCCCCGCCGGCCACCTTTGCCTATCGTGAGACGCGCTGCTTCGAGGAGGTGCCCGTGAACTGGATGCGACCGATGCGAGTCCCGCCGGACCTGGCCGCGCTCCGCACTGCCGCGCTCTGTGTCGCCGTGCTTGCGTCCCTGCTGGGAACGGCCGCCGACGATCTCGACGGCCCCTCGATCATGAGGAAAGTCGACGGCCGCGAGGACGGACGTGACGCCCGCTCCGCCGCCACCTTCCTCCTCGAGAACGAGCGCGGCGAGCAGCGCACGCGCAAGATCCGCCGCTTCTGGCTCGACCTCGACGGCAAGGAGGGCTTCCACTCCCGCACCGTGCTCTTTTTCACCGCGCCTCCGGACGTCGCCGACACCGGGCTGCTCAACTGGAGCTACGAAGAGACCGGGAAGGACGACGAGCAGTGGCTCTACCTGCCCGCGTTCCGCAAGACCAAGCGCATTGCCGCCGCCGAGAAGGAGGACAGCTTTCTCGGCACCGACTTCTCGTTCGAGGACATGTCCCGCCGCAAGGTCGACGAAGACGACCACACGGTGCTGGGTACCGAGACGGTCGACGGCAAGGACTACTGCAAGGTCGAGAGCGTCCCCAAGGAGAAGGACTACCCGTACTCCAAGCGGATTTCCTGGGTCGAACGGGACACCTGGATCGTGCGCAAGGTCGAGTACTACGCCCGCAAGGGCACGCTGCACAAGACCCTCACCGCACAGTGGAAGCAGGTCAAGCCCGCCGACGGCAGCGCGCCGGTCTGGATGTGGGAACGCGCCCTCATGGTCGACCACCAAAAGCGCCACAAGACCCTCGTGGTCACCGACTCCGTGGAGCTCAACGTCGGCCTGAGCGACGACCACTTCACCAAGATGCGCCTCGAGCAGGGGGCGAAGTGATCCGGCGGGATTTGCGGGCCGTCGCGGCCGTCTTTGCGGTGGTCGCAGCCTGTTTGCCGGCCTGCAGCCGCGCCGCGCACGCGGACAGGCCCGAGCCCGGCCCGGATCCTTCCACGCGCCCCGCCCGAGAGAAGTCCGCCGGCGCGCACGCCGACCCGGGTCCGACCCCCGCGCCAGGGGGGGAGACCCCCGCGCCAGGGGGAGAGAACCCCGCCCGGCCCGCCGCCGGCTTCGACGACGACCCGCTCATGCGGCTGCCCTCCGGGTCGCAGCCCGATCGGGAGACCGAAGCGGCCGAGACCGCGCCTGCCGACGAGAAGCGCTTTTTCCTCTCCGGCTACGTCAAGAACGAGACCGCGTTCCGCACTTCGCGGCCCAACGAATTCAGCAAGATCCTCAACGTCTTCCAGCTCGAGACCACCTGGAAGCCCACCGAGCTGCTTTCGTTCACCGCCATCGGCCGCGCCCACTACGACGCGGTCTTCGACGTCGAGAACGGCTTCTCCCAGGAAGCCGAAGACGACTACGAGACCGAAGCCGACCTGCGCGAGGCCTACGTCGACGTTCGACCGAGCGGCTTCCACATGCGCGCCGGGCGGCAGCAGATCGTCTGGGGCGACACCATCGGGCTCAAGGTGCTCGACATCATCAATCCGCAGGACTTCCGCGAGTTCATCCTCGACGACTTCATCGACAGCCGCATCCCCCTCTGGTCGCTCCGCACCGAGTGGTTCGCCGGCGACGTCGGCCCCTTCTCCGAACTCACCCTCGAGGGGATCTGGATCCCGCACCTGCGCTTCCCCGAACCGCCGGTGTCCGGATCGGAATACGCCCCGCGCGCGCCCGAGATTCCCGCGGGCCTGGCCGTGGTGGTGGAGCGGCCCAACCAGCCCTCCGAATCGCTCGAGCACGCCGAGTGGGGCTTCCGCGCCCGCTCGGTGGTGGACGAGTGGGACCTGTCGCTGAGTTACTTCAACGGCTGGGATGACGTGCCGGTGGCGTCGCGGCGCTTCGACCCGGCGACTTTCACGCTGACGCTCGAGCCGGAGCACCGGCGCGCGCAGGTGGTGGGGGCCTCGGCGACCAACGCCTTCGGCGAGGTGGTGGTCTCGGCGGAAGTCGCCTGGTGGGTGCGCCGGGCCTTCGCGAGCGAGGACCCGGGGGATCACGAAGGCGTGGTCCGGAAGGAATTCGTGAACTTCGGGATCGGCGCCGATGGGAAAGCCTGGGGCGTGGACGTCGGGGTGCAGTACTTCCAGTCGGTGATCTTCGACTACGAAAGCGACCTGGTGGCCAACCGGACCCAATCTGCGGCGTCCCTCTTCGTGCGCGAGACTTTTTGGAATGATACACTGACGGCATCGGCGTTTCTGTTGCACGACCTGGAAACCGACGACGAGTGGGCGCGCCTGGAGGTCGGCTACGACGTGACCGACCACCTCAATGTGAAGCTCGGCACCGACCTGCTCGAGGGGAAACAGCGCGGCGCGATCGGCGCCTTCGACCACACCGACCGGGTGTACATGGAAGTGAAGCTGAGTTTCTGACCCTGCCGCTTTCGCGAGGAGCGATGGACACGCCGGCACAGATGCTCTGGGGGGGAGTCGGACTGATCGTCCTGGGGATCCTGCCCTCGTTGATGCTGTTCGGGGGGCTCTGGCGGACCGTGGTCAGTCGTCGAAACTGGTCCCTCGCGGACCTGCCGCGGGGGAACACGCTGAAGGTGTCCCTGGCCGTCATTGTCCTCGGCCTGATCATGTTCTGCATGGGCAGCGCGCTGTACTTTGGCCGGAACGCCGCACGCTCGGAGTCGCCGGCGAACGGGCCGGACAGCGAGTATACCTTCGACGATCGGAAGCACTGAGGCCCTCGCGGGTCCAGGTCGTTCGCACGTATTCTGGCGTCCCATCGGAGTGCGTGACACGGATCCGCGATTCCGTTGACTTCCCGGCCGCCGCCGCCTACATTCCAGCGATCATTGACAGTGCCGGGAGCAGAATGCGCTTCGTTGAATTCGAGAAAACCCTCGCAACCGCGAAGGGCGTCAAACCGCCCGCGCCGAAGCCGCTCTACCTCTTCTACGGGGACGAGGCTTGGTTCAAGCACGCGGGAGTGCAGCGGCTGCGGACCGTGCTCCGGCTGAAGGACCGCGAGGCCCGCTTCGACGGGACCGAGTCGACGCTCGACCTGGTGCTCGACGAGGTCTTCACGCTACCGTTCTTTGGGACGGGCACGAAGCTGGTGGTGATCGACAATCCGGAGGCGCTCTTCGCGAAATCCGAGGCCGGGCTGAAGAAGGCCTTCGCGCATCCGCCGGCGACCGCGGTTACGGCGCTGGTGGCCGCGAAGCTGCCGTCGCACTCGAAGCTGATCAAGTGGGCGGACCAGGTCGGCGCCGCGGTCGAGTGCAAGCACCTGGAGGAGGACGATCGCGTCGCGTGGGTGATTCAGCGGGCGAAGGCGAGCGGAATGCCGATCGAGCCGGCGGCCGCGCGCCTGCTGGTCCAGCGCGTCGACGGCGACCTGAACTGCCTGGCGGGGCACGTGGAAAAGCTCTCGCTGTACGCGTCCGGGCGCAAAGAGATCGCGCGCGCGGACGTGGAAGCGGTGGTGGGGATCGATCGCGAGTACGAAGTTTTCGACCTGGTGAACGCGGTCGCCGCGCGCCAGCGCCCGCGCGCGATCGAAGTGCTGCACACGCTGCTGCGGGACGCGGAGGGCGTGGAGGGGCTGATGGGCGCGCTCGCCTGGCAGCTCCGCCGCTTCCTGCAGGCGGAGCTGTCGCTCGACAGTGGGGTGCCGCGCGCGGATGTGGCGGACAAGCTGCGCCTGCGCGGCGGTTGGGAAAAGGAGTTTTTCGCGCGGCTCGCGGCCTTCAAGCCGGGGGAGTTGCGCCGCAAACACCGGATGCTCGGACGCTTCGACCTCATGGCCAAGACCAGCGCCATGCCGCGGGAGACGCTCGCCGAGCTCCTCGTCGTCCAGTTGATGGAGGCCTGATCCGTGGTCACCTTTTGCACGGTCTGCGGCACCAGCCTGCCGCTTGCGGACGTCCTGATCCAGCAGGGCAAGGAGCTCACGAGCCCCGACTACCGCTGTCCGGAGTGCGGCGACTTTGCGGCCGAAGAGGCGCACAAGAAGCAGGAAGTGGAGGAGTTCGACGTGGCCGACGACGGCGCGCTCGTGGTGCGCGCCGGAATCGAGGAGACTCGCACTGGGGCCGAGCTTGCCGGGATGTTCAGCGGGAACTCCCGCACCCGCGCGGCGTCCGCCCCGGCGCACGCCCCGCCTGCGGCGCAGCCCCACGCGGCGCCGGCGCCGGTGGACGCCGCCGAGGAAGTGGTGATGCCGCCCGACGAGGATCTGCTCGCGCAGGCCCCGCAGCCTTCCCTACCCCTGGTCCCGGCGACCGACGAGGAGGTGCAGGAGGACCTCCTCACCGACCTGCCGACCAAGGTGGCGCCAGAGGAGGAAGAGGACGACGAGCTCGACTTCATCGAACGGCCCGAATAGCCTGGGGCTCCGTTTCCTGGGTCCGTGTAGGGTCGGCGCCGCCTGCGCCCTGGCCCTTTCCCTCGCCTCCTGCGCGGCCTCCGACAAGCCCGTGCCCACGAACGCGCCGCCGGGCGGACCCGCCGTCGCCGGCGTCCTGCCCGGAGACCCGCCGGATCCCGCGCAGCCCTACCCGG
>Ga0209514_10009669_pt1 | contig 10565 bp, 8 predicted proteins | sample Subgrocontami58m_FD_187452 | JGI IMG/M metagenome (GOLD analysis project Ga0209514, IMG submission 187452) | Subsurface groundwater microbial communities from S. Glens Falls, New York, USA - GMW37 contaminated, 5.8 m (SPAdes) (version 3) | ecosystem: Environmental > Aquatic > Deep subsurface >...
GCCGCGATGCGCTTCCTCTGGCGATCTGACAACCTTTGCGTGCACACAAAATAGCGGATAGTGAATGGCATATAGCAGATAGCGTATAGCGTGATGAGTGATGCGTGATACGTGAGAGACGGAATACGCAATACGAACCACCTAACAACCTAACCACCCAATCAAGGAGACCCCATGTCAAAAATTAAACTCATCTTCAATCCCTATTCTGATCGCGGACGCTCTGGACAGAAGGCTTCGGACTTGCGCGCTGTTGTGGAGGAGCATGGCGGCGCGGATTGGGTCGGCACAGAACATCCCACGCACGCTACCGACCTCGCGGCGAGAGCCGGGTTAGAAGGTTACGACACGGTGGTGGCGCTGGGCGGCGATGGCACGGTGCATGAAGTGATCAACGGTCTGATGCGCGTCGCGCCGAATCATCGCCCTAAACTTGCTATCGTGCCGATTGGGTCGGGCAACGATTTCGCTTACGCCGCCGGAGTCAACATGGATCCGATTCAAGCGATGATACGAGTCTTTAAAGGTTCGGCGCGCCCTATTGACGTTGGCTCGATCCGCGACAACAACAACCGCCTCGAATACTGGAACAACACGGTGGGCATTGGTTTCGACGGCAAGATCAACATTATGAGCCGCAAGATCAGCGGACTCTATGGCTTCATCTTGTATCTCACCGCTACACTGCGCACGGTTGCTCAAGATTACGAATCATCGCACATGAAAATTTGGATTGACGATCAACCGATGGATGAACACGATGTGTTGATGTTCACCTTTGGCAACGGTCCGCGCGAAGGCGGCGGCTTCATGACCACGCCCGCCGCAAAAGTGGATGATGGCATTTTTGATTACGTCTCCATCAAACACATCAGCCGCATCAGCATCTTGCAATTGATTCCCAAAGTGATGAACGGCACGCACGTCAGCGATAAACGAGTGACCATCGGCACGTTTAAAAAGATTCGTCTCGAAGCAGATCGCGCGCTGCCCATTCACACCGACGGCGAACTGTGGTCGCCCTACGAAGTGAACACGCGCACGGTGGAAGCGGAGATGATTGCGGGGGCGGTGCAGTTGATTACGTAATTGGTAAATAGTAATTAGTAATTGAGCGAACTGGACTTACGCGCCTTAATCACGAATGACTCGAATAAACGAATAGCACGAATTTTTCTTTTGTTTTATTCATCAAATTCGGAACATTCGTGACACACAATCCCCGAAGCATAGCGTAGTGGGATTCGTGATGAAAATTTCTGTGAACTGCGTAAGTCCAGTAATAAAAAAGAATCAGCGCTCATCAGCGAAGTTCAGCGTCATCAGCGTTCAAAGGTTTAAACCATGACGATCACCAACAGTGGTTCAGGCGCAATAGCCTCACACGGCGGCGTAGCGGCCGGCGCGGGTGGCGTTGCCATCGGCGGCAACGTGTATGGCGATGTCAATGTTCAACTGCCGCCGAATGTTGAACTCAAAGGATCGCGCTTGCCCGCGCGTAATCCACTGTTTGTGGGTCGTGCCAAAATGTTGGATGAGCTGGCAACGTTGTTAGCAAACGAGTCTGCGCTGGTGGTGATGACCGCGCCGGGCGGCATGGGCAAAACGCAAACCTCTATCGAACTCGGTCATCGTGATGCCGCTCATTTCCCCGGCGGCGTGTTCTTCCTCAATTGCCTCATCTCGGATATTTCGTTAGAGATTGCCCAGTGCGGCAGTGAGGGTCGTTTACCGTTGGATGATTTTGATTCGCGCCCGCACACCGAGAAAGTGAATTTGGTGTTGAACGAATGGCGCAAGCCCATCGCCCGTTTGATCATCATGGACAATGCCGAAGACCCGCAAGTGGTGAAGGATTGGCGCACCGTCATCGGCGGCGCGTGCCGTTTGCTGGTGACTGCCCGTCGCGGCGCGTGGTCGCCGTCACTCACTCCGCACCTCATCCATCTGCCACAATTGGATCGTCCCGACAGTTTGCGTTTGCTCGCCCAAAATAATGAGGCGCGCGCCAAAGATTTTGCAAATGATGGAAGCGCAAACATCATCGCCGAGTCGTTAGGCGATCTGCCGCTTGCCCTACACTGCGCGGGTGCATACATGGCGCACTACGCCCTCACGCCTACGCAATACCTCAACGATCTAAAGCAACGATCTTCATCACTCTTGCACGACTCGCTCGGCGATTGGCTAAGCGAACACGAATCACTGCCCACCGATCACACGCCTAATGTAATTGCTACGTTTGAATTAAGTTATCAATCTCTAATCTCAAACTCCAAACTTCAAACTTCAAACCGCAAATCACCGGATGAATTTGAAATTGGAAATTTGGAGTTGGCAGTTAAAATCTTCCACCTCCTCGCCCACTGCGCCCCCGCCATGCCACTGCCGCGTGAAATTTTATCTATCGCCGCTAACGTGGACGACGACAAAAAAATAATTGACGCGCTTCACGCTTTAAGCAATGTGGGGTTAGTGACGCTCGATGATGAACTGCGCCCGATCATTCATCGCCTCGCCCAAGAATTTTCTCGCTTGCGCGCCGCGACGCCTGAGGATGACGCGACGCAGATGGAAAACGTGGTTGGAAATAAAGCAAGTGAGATCAACCAAGCAGGCTTGCCCAAAGTGATGGCTCCATTCTTCGCGCACTTGCAAGCCTTGGCAGAACGCGCAGAAGCAAGAGGATCGCAGAAAGTAGGAGCCTTATTCAACGACGTAGGCTATCACCTTCAAGACATTGCTAATTACTCCGCCGCCCGAGCCGCTTACGAACGCGCCCTTGCCATTGATGAAAAAATCTTCGGCGCAGAGCACCCCAACGTTGCCATTCGTGTCAACAACCTCGGCAACGTGTATTACGCAATCGGCGACTTGCCCGCTGCCCACGCCGCCTTTGAACGCGCCCTTGCTATTGACGAAAAAACTTTCGGCGCAGAGCACCCCCAAGTTGCGATTTTCGTCAACAATCTCGGTATGGTGTATAAAGACATGGGCGACCTGCCCACCGCTCGCGTCGCTTGCGAACGAGCTCTTGCCATTGACGAAAAAACTTTCGGCGCAGAGCATCCTAATGTCGCCATTCGTATCAACAACCTCGGCTTGGTGTATCTGGACATGGGCGACCTACCCGCCGCTCGCGCCGCCTTTGAACGCGCTCTTGCCATTGACGAAAAAACTTTCGGCGCAGATCATCCCAACATCGCCAGAGTTGTCAACAACCTCGGCATGGTCTACAAAGACATGGGCGACTTGCCCGCCGCCCGCGATGCCTTTGAACGCGCCATTGCTATTGATGAAAATTGTTTCGGCGCAGAGCATCCCAACGTCGCCAGAGGTGTCAACAACCTCGGAAGTGTATATCACATAATGAGCGACCTGCCCGCCGCCCGCACCGCTTTTGAACGCGCCATCGCTATTGGCGAAAAATCTTTCGGCGTAGAGCATCCTCAAGTTGCAACATTCGTCAACAACCTTGGCGACGTGTATCGAGACATGGGCGACTTGCCAACCGCCCGCACCGCTTACGAACGCGCTCTTGCCATTGACGAAAAATGTTTCGGCGCAGATCATCCCAACGTTGCCATTTTCGTCAACAACATTGGCTTGGTGTATCTCGCCATGGGCGACCTGCCCGCCGCCCGCGATGCCTTTGAACGCGCCCTTGCCATTGACGAAAAATCCTTCGGCGCAGAGCATCCCAAAGTCGCCACAATCGTCAACAACCTCGGTATGGTATATAAAGCAATAGGCGACCTACCCGCCGCCCGCGTCGCTTTCAAACGCGCTCTTGTCATTGATGAGAAAACTTTCGGCGCAGAGCATCCCAATGTTGCCAAAGATGTCAATAACCTCGGCATGGTGTATCAAACGATGGGCGACCTGCCTGCCGCCCGCGCGGCTTTCCAACGCGCCCTTGCCATTAACGAAAAAACTTTCGGCGCAGAGCATCCTGATGTCGCCAGAGATATCAACAATCTCGGGGTGGTATATCACGCGATGGACGACCTGCCCGCCGCCCGCGCCGCTTTTGCACGCGCATTAGCGATCATGGAGAAGTTTGCGCTAAACAATCTGGACACGAAGAACATGCGAGAGAATTTGGAGAGGGTGTCGCGTGGGTGAAGTGGCAGCGGATTATTCGACAACACCTGACAGGTCTTGCCGAACTTAACACTCGCCGAAATTTAAACAGACCTGTCAGGTGTGGCGTAGTTGAGAATAGATCGGAGTGAGGAAATTTTAACTGCTCACGCCCTCGCAGCAGGATGATGAATCATCCTGCTGATACGCCAAACGCGATAAATCGCGTTACGGTCAGTCTGCTTCAGCAGACTTTTTGTATCAGCGTGGAAATTCATTTCCACGCGCTTCAGAACAACGCTACAATGCAAATTAGAAACTCAACCCTCACCAATTACTAATTACCAATTACTGCTCACTGCTCATCGCTCACTGCTCCCATGCCTACCCTCGAAACCGTTTACGTCGACTACGATCTCACTTTTCTAAAAGCCATCGCCTCGCAAGCGGGCATCGAACTCAACGCGCCCAACGCCCGCGCCGCCGCGACGCAGCTGGCGGGTGCGTTACAGAGTCACGAGACGGTTGAACTCCTTCTGTATCGCATCCTACCCTCCGCCCTCAACGAAAATATTTCGCCCGAACAACTCTCGCTCAAAGATCAAACTGACGCCGCTCTCAAACATCTCCTCGCCTCACAAGGTCGCGCGCCGCTCGCCCAATTTTGTCGGCGCTTCGGCGATGTGCGCCCGCTCGGTCCCGTCGCCCTCGCCCGCGAGAAGCCGTGGGAGAATCCGCAGAACGCGGCAGAGGCACTTTTTTTTAATGGGTTGATCGGGCGGGCGTTTATGGAAAGTGATTCGGGACCACAAGAATTTTTTTTCATCCCAAGCGATCTTCTGCCTAACTTGCCGAATGTCCCAACCGCGCCACCACCGACTCCTGCGGAAGCCGTCTCGGTCTCCATTGACGCCGACTCTGCTTCCCAAATCGCCGACGTCGGTTTAGCCGATGACGCCGTCACCGTGCTCGCCGCCCTTCAACTTAAGCCCGGCAAAATCCCCGACCCCGAAAAAATTTCTCGCGTCTTGCGCCACCCCGCGCTCCACTTGCTCATGTCGCTATTAACCGATCTCAAAATGATCAGCGATGATCTACGAGTCGATCCCGAACAAGCGAAACCGTTCATGCAGGCAGATCGCGGCGCGCAATTAAGTGCACTCGCCATCGCCTGGCGCGATTCGAATCGCTGGAACGATCTGCTTCACGTTCCGTCGCTCAAGCCCGAACCCGGATCGTGGCGCAACGATCCGTTGGCGGCGCGGGCTTTGATCTTAAAATTGTGCGCCGATCTTCCGGCAAACGAATGGCGATCACTTGATTCGTTTATCACCTTCGTCGGCGAACATCACGCCGACTTCCAACGACCCGCAGGCGATTACGACTCGTGGTATATCCGCGACGCCAAGACGGGCGAATACTTGCGCGGCTTTGAACATTGGGATGAGGTCGAAGGCGCGTTGCTGCGTTACATCATCACCTCACCCATGCACTGGCTCGGTCTCGTTCATCTCAAGCCCGATGCTTTCCGACTGACGACTCTCTTCACCGCCTTCATCGCCAACACCGTGTGGCCCCTCACAGAAAATAAAGATGCCAAGATCGTCGTGCGATCCGATGGCACGTTCACCGTCCCTTTCGACATGAATCGCTACGAGCGTTTTCAAGCAGCGCGCATCGGCGAGTGGCAGCCCTTAACGGGGAATCATTATTCGTATCGCCTGACCGGCAATTCGCTTAACACCGCAGGCTTGCAAGGCATCACCGCCAAACACATCATCAGCTTCTTGCGCCGCCATTGCGAGCGGATACCGGGCAGCGTGGTTGAAGCAATTGATCGTTGGGGTCGCAGCGGAGTCGAAGCGCGCGCATCGCAGATGACCATTCTGCGTTTAGAAAATCCCGGACTCCTCGACTTCGTCCGCCGCAATCCGAAAACATCACCCTATCTAGGGGAAGTGCTCGGTTCATCGTCTATTGAAGTTAAAGATTGGAAGAGATTGCAAGAGGGGATGATGGATGTGGGGTTGGTGGTGGAACAGGAGTCAGAAGTCAGAAGTCGGAAGTCAGAATAATATCGAAGCGTCCCGAGCGGAGCGCGTGCTTCTCGCGCGCAGTCGAGGGATGCGGGGAATACATTTCGACTTCGCTCAAGGTGGTTCTTGATTTTTAATTCGCCCATGTCCGCCTTAGATAAAGCCCTCTCCCAATTCCAAAAATCTTTTCACTCCTCTCCTCACTTCATCGTCCGCTCTCCCGGTCGCGTGAATCTTTTGGGCGAACACGTAGATTACAACGATGGCTGGGTGTTGCCCGTCGCCATTGACCGCGCCACCTATCTCGTCGCAAGCCAACGCGATGACGATCAACTTTCTATCTTCGCCGCCGATCTCGACTCGCATATCCAACTTCCAACTTCCAACTTCGAACTTCCAACTTGGTCGCTGTATCCTTGCGGCGTTGCTCACTTTCTGCGCGAAGCAAATTTAAATGTCAAAGGAATTGATTGCGCCTTTGCCTCTGATGTGCCGCGCGGCGCGGGGTTGAGTTCAAGCGCATCGGTTGAACTGGCGTTTGCGGTCGCATGGCAAAAGTTGGGCGGCTGGTCGTTGAGCAAAATGAAGTTGGCTCAGCTTTGCCAAAAAGCCGAAAATGAATTCGTCGGCGTCAACTGCGGCATCATGGATCAATTCGCCTGCGCGCATGGTCAAAAAGATCACGCCTTATTGCTCGATTGCCGATCTCTCGAATGGACTCCCGTGCCGCTGCCTCAAGGTGTCGCCATCGTGATCGCCGATACAACGAAGCGGCGCGAACTTGGAAAATCAGAATACAATAATCGGAGAGCCGCGTGTGAAGAAGCGTCGCGCTTGCTTGGCGTAAAAGCGTTACGCGATATTTCGCTCGAAGAATTTAATAAGCGCGAAAATATATTACCCTCGCTCATCGCCAAACGCGCGCGTCACGTCGTTGAAGAATGTGATAGAACTTTGAAGGCAGTTGAAGCGTTGAAACGAAACGATCTTGAATCATTCGGTCACGCCATGAACGAATCGCATCGCACCTTGCGCGATCTCTATGAAGTGAGTTGCCCCGAGCTAGATGCAATGGTGAACGCCGCGCAAAGTTTAGAAAGCTGTTATGGCGCGCGACTCACCGGCGCGGGCTTTGGCGGCTGTGCTGTTGCGCTCGTTGATGCAAACGCCGCGCAAAATTTCGAGCGCGAGTTGGCGAAACGATATGAAAAAGCAACAGGATTGAAGGCGGAGATTTATGTGTGTGAGGCGAGTGGGGGGGCAAATGTTTTATCGCGCCCATCAGACCCGAAGGGTTTATAAAACCCTTCGGGTCTTCAAAGACCGACGCGGTCTTGAAGACCGCGTCGGTCTGAAAGCGAGTGACCATGAACCTCTGCAACCACATCACCCTCCATCCCACTTCCATCATCTACGAACACGGCATGTTTCGTGAAGAGATCGCCATCGATCAGATCGCTGAGATCGCTGTCATCACTACTGACGAAGGTCCCTTTGTGGATGATGTGTTTTTAGTGTTGAGTGGCGACGACAAAGAGATCAAGATTCCACAAGATGCAGAAAACTTTGAGGCGATGTTTGACGTGTTCAAAAAGTTTGAGGGGTTTAATTATGAGGCATTCATCGATGCGATGAGTTCAACGGAGAATGCTAAGTTTGTCTGCTGGAAACACGCCGACAAACCCGAAGGGTCTAGCGAAGCTCCCCGCAGCGAAGTGGAGGGGTAAAGACCCTTCGGGTTTTGTATCCACAGGTTCTCCACTTTTCCAACATCTCAACACACCCTTTCTCCAAATCTCGGCGCTCTTTCCACAATACCCACGCCGCTTTCCACAGTTTGGACGACCTTATCCACAACTCTTTCCACTTATCCACAGCTCTCCACAAAACTTTCCTGTATCATTACATTCGATGATTCCTCAACCCGTCATTGATTTCTGCACACAAAACGGTTATGGAAAGATTCACAGCGCGACCCCGCTGGGTGGTGGCTGCATCAACAATGCCGCGCGCCTCGAAACCGAAAACGGCATGCTGTTTCTCAAGACGAATGAGCATTGCCCAAGCGATATGTTTGAGAGAGAGGCAGAGGGGTTGAACGTGCTACGACCCTCACCCCCAACCCCTCTCCCATCGAGAACACCACTCGATGGGAGAGGGGAGTCGCCGCGCGTGCCAAAAGTTTTTTGCGTCGGCGCAAATTTTATTTTGCTCGAATACATCGAAGCAGGCTCGCGTAAAAATAATTTCTGGGAAACGTTAGGCGAACAACTGGCGGGATTGCATCTCCGCACTTCACCGCGCTTCGGGTTCGATCACAACAATTACATTGGCGCAACGCCACAGATCAACACTTGGGAAGATGATGGCTACAAATTCTTCGGCGAACATCGTCTCCTCTACCAGTCTAATCTTCTCAAACGCAACTTTCCAACTTCAAACATCCAACTTCTAACTTCTATCGTTAACAAACTTCCATCCCTCATCCCGCCCCAACCCGCCAGTTTAATTCATGGCGACTTATGGAGCGGAAACATTCACAACGACGAACAGGGCGCGCCCGTGTTAATTGATCCCGCCGCCCATTACGGCTGGGCAGAAGCCGAGCTGGCGATGATGAACCTGTTCGGCTCCACGCCCGAGAAATTTTTCAAAGCCTACGAATCCGTGCGCCCTCTACAATCGGGTTACAAAGAGCGATTTGACTTGTATAATTTGTATCACCTGCTCAACCATGCCAATTTGTTTGGGGGAAGTTACCTGTCGTCAGTGATGAGTATTATCCACACGTATTGCTGATCGCTGTTTGTTCATTGTTCATTTGTCATTGTTCATCTCTCCCCATGCCTCTTGTTTACTCTACTGACCCTGACCGCGAGCCTCAACAAAAAGAGAAGAAGACTCACTGGCCTCCTTCAGCGAAAAATCAGCTCGCCCGCATCTGGCGCGACAGCAAAAGACGCACCGGGAAAACCGTCACCGTTGTGGGCAACTTAGACCACGATCCCGCCACCTTGGAGCGTTTGTGCAAAGAGCTGAAGAACAAATGCGGCGCGGGCGGCACGGTGAAAGATAAAGAGATCGAAATACAAGGCGATCATCGAGATCGGGTGGCGGCGTATTTGGAATCGTTGGGTTATAAAACGAAAATGGTCGGAGGGTAGATCATGGACTTTGTAAAAATCTTTCAATCTATCGAAGATGTCATTTACGAGATCGCAACGTGGATCGTCTTTGTGCCTAAGACATTGCTATATGTATTACTGCGCCCGCAGTGGATTCAACCTTACGTGACGGGCGAGTGGACAAAGGACGTGAAGCAACGATTCAAGGAATTCATGCCGCCCCCGTTATTTTGGGTGATCGTCGCTATCGTTCCAGACCTTTTGCTTTACATTCTTTTGCCTGACTCCAAAAAAGACATTTATTCAACACTCCCACTCACCGATCGTTTTTTTGCTATCGCCACGTTTTCAGTCGGTGTGCCAGCATTCTTCGCGGCGATGCTCCAACAAATAAAGGAACATGGGGTTGAAAAGGATTCGCTTAAACGCTATTTCTACATTCAATGTTTAGTTTGTGCGCCCGCGCTATTAGGACTGCTGATAAATCAACGTCTCACAGAGCGCGAGGCAATTAGTCCCTTCCAATCTCTTTTTATGCTGATCATTGTATGGTTGGTTGGCGTGGAAACGATTATCTTCAAACAGGAACTCGACACAAATTGGTGGAAAGCATTGGGTCTTGCCTTGTTATCGGCACTGGCTTGCTTCGCCGCATTAATCATCCTGGTGATCATCCTTATATTCGTTCTATTCAAATTGTGACATCTCAAAAACTATTTTGGAGTTAATGCCTAATGTCAGAGAACAAAACCCTACCCGCATGGCACAGCAAGTCTGTTCAAGACGTAATTGACAATCTACAGACTCATTTGGAACAAGGTCTGTCGAGTGACGCTGCCGCGCAGCGCTTGAAGGAACACGGCTACAACGAACTACGCGAGAAGCCGCCGACTCCGTTTTGGAAATTGGTGGTGGAGCAATTAAGCGATTTCGTTGTGATCTTGTTGATCGTCGCCAGTGTCATTTCGTTTTTGCTGGGCGACACGATTGAAGCGATAGCGATCATTGCTATCGTCATCTTGAATGCCGTCATCGGCGTGATTCAAGATGCCCGCGCCGAACAAGCACTCGCCGCGCTGAAAAAGATGGCGGCACCGGACGCGCAGGTGATCCGCGACGGGTCCAGAGTCCGCATCCCATCGCGCGAATTGGTACCGGGCGACATCGTGCTGTTAGAGGCCGGCAATTTCATCCCGGCTGATGTGCGTTTGGTGGAGAGTGTGAATCTAAAAATTGAAGAGGCGGCTCTCACCGGCGAGTCGGTGCCAGTTGAGAAACGCGCCGCGCTGACGTTGGCGGATAACGCGCCAATTGGCGATCG
>Ga0209514_10009670_pt1 | contig 10565 bp, 11 predicted proteins | sample Subgrocontami58m_FD_187452 | JGI IMG/M metagenome (GOLD analysis project Ga0209514, IMG submission 187452) | Subsurface groundwater microbial communities from S. Glens Falls, New York, USA - GMW37 contaminated, 5.8 m (SPAdes) (version 3) | ecosystem: Environmental > Aquatic > Deep subsurface >...
CAACAAACGCAGCTTCCGCCAGAACGTTCAGTACACCGAAGGCCGCAAGGTCAAGAACAGCCGCCGCGCCCGCGCCATGGAGAAAGGTTCCCGCTACGGGCGCCAGGAGCAGGAGCAAGCATGGCAGAACGCCGAGGTGGACGCCCTGCACCGTCTTGCCACCGCCGGGGTGCGTGTTCCGCAGCCCTACAACTTCCTCGACGGCGTCCTGCTGATGGAACTGGTGACCGACGAAAACGGAAATGCGGCGCCAAGGCTCAACGATCTGGCGCTAAGCGCGGCGCAGGCGCGCGAATACCATCACGCGCTGATCATGCAGGTCGTGCGCATGCTCTGCGCCGGCATCGTCCACGGCGATCTTTCCGAGTACAACGTGCTCGCCGGCAGCGACGGTCCGGTGATCATCGACCTGCCGCAGGCCGTCGACGCCGCCGGCAACAACGGCGCCCGCAGCATGCTCGAGCGCGACGTCGGCAATCTCACCGCCTATTTCGGCCGCTTCGCCCCGGAACTGCTAAGCACCGACTACGGCCGCGAAATCTGGTCGATCTACGAGAGCGGCAAGCTGCACCCGGAAAACAAACTCACGGGCCATTTCGCGCGCAGCGAAAAACTCGCCGACGTAGGCGGCCTCATTCGGGAAATAGACGAGGTGAAGAAGGAAGAGGCGGCGCGCCAACGCTACAAGCAGGCGCTGGAACAATAGTCCGATTTGCAGATGACTCCGGTGGCGGCGCCCGGATCAGCGCTCGGCTACCGAACGCAGCACTTCTTCGCCGGCCGTTTCCTTCCAGCGCTTGAACAGCTGGTGCGCGATATCGAACTGATCGAGCGCCTTGCCGACGGTGTGATCGACGATGTCGTCCACGGTCTGCGGCCTGGTGTAGAAGGCCGGCATCGGCGGCAGCACCACGGCCCCGTAACGGACCGCCTGGCCGAGCAGCTCGATGTGTCCTAGGTGCAGCGGCGTTTCGCGAACCAGCAGCACCAGACGGCGGCGCTCCTTGAGGCAGACGTCGGCGGCCCGCGTCAGCAGGTTGTCGCTGTGGCAGTTGGCGATTCCGGACAGCGACTTGATCGAGCATGGCGCCACCAGCATCCCGATCGTCTGGAACGAGCCGCTCGCGATCGCGGCGCCGATGTCGCGATGACTGTGCACCACGTCGGCGAGCGCCTCGACCGCAAGCACGTCCCAGTCGGTTTCCTCCAGGATGGTGCGCTTCGCCGACGGCGACAGGACCAGGTGGGTCTCGATGTCGGGCATGTCCCTGAGCGCCTGCAGGGTGCGGATGCCGTACACTACGCCGGACGCGCCGGAGATGCCAATGATGAGTTTTTTCACGCAATTCCTCTGAGGCCATTCGGCTTGCCGTCATCGATCGTAATATGTTACCCGAAAATGCCGTTCGACCCGGTCAAAGACTTTGCCCCGACCTGACTACAGGATCATACCGGCGCCGACGGTATTGTTACTCGCTTCGTCGATGACGATAAACGCGCCGGTGCTGCGATTACTCGCGTAGGAGTCCGCGCAAAGCGGTTGCGCGAGCTTGAACGACACCCGGCCGATGTCGTTCATCCGCAGCCCTGCCCTTGCCTCGCGTTCCAGCGTATTGATGTCGAGTCGGTAGGCGATGCCCGCCACCAATGCCTTCACTTCGCGCGTGGTGTGGCGCAGAGAGTAGCGCCGGTTCACATCCAGGGGTATCTCCGACAGCCAGCACAGCATCGCATCGAGCTGCTTGCGCGGCTGCAGTGCGTCCGTCGATTCGACCATCATGTCGCCGCGGCTGACGTCGAGCTCGGCATCGAGCAGCAGGGTCACGGATTGTTCGGCGGTGGCAGTGTATACGGATCGCTCGCCCGAGCGAATGTCCTTTATCCTGGCCGTGCCTCCCGAGGGCAACACCCGAATTCGATCCCCGAGCGCAATCGCGCCGGACTCCACGCGGCCCATGTAGCCGCGAAAATCGTGTAGTTCCGGATCGTCGGCAGCCTGCGGGCGACAGACGTACTGCACCGGGAAGCGGAACGGCTCGGCGTCCTCCGAGTGGGCCCTCGGCGCCGCTTCGAGAATTTCCAGCAGTGTCGGCCCGCGATACCAGGCGAGCCGCTCGCCGCGGTCCACGACCATGTCGCCGACGAGCGCCGACAGCGGCACGAAACGCACATCCGCGATCCCGATCCGATCGGCGAAAGTGAGGTAGTCGCGCTTAACGGCGTCGAACACCTGTTGTGAGTAGCCCACCAGATCCATCTTGTTCACCGCGATGACGAGGTGGCGAATGCCGAGTAACCGCGCGATGCAGGAATGGCGCCGGGTCTGCGTCAGCACGCCTTTGCGCACGTCGATCAGAAGGATGGCGAGGTCGGCGGTGGACGCCGCGGTCACCATGTTGCGCGTGTACTGCTCGTGCCCCGGCGCGTCGGCGATGATGTACTTGCGCCGCCCGGTGGAGAAATAGCGGTAGGCAACGTCGATGGTGATGCCCTGTTCGCGCTCGGCCGAGAGTCCGTCCGTGAGCAGGGACAGATCGATGCCGTCCAGCCCGCGCCGCCTGGACGTGTGCTCGATCGCGTGCAAGGCGTCGGCAAGTATTGTCTTGGTGTCGTAGAGCAGGCGCCCGATGAGCGTGCTCTTGCCGTCGTCGACGCTGCCGCAGGTGAGAAAACGCAGCAGGCCATTGTCGATCGCGGACAGATTTTCAATGGTGGACATCAGAAATAGCCTTCCTTTTTCCGCTGCTCCATCGACGCCTCCGAGGTCTGGTCGTCGAGACGAGTTGCGCCGCGTTCGGTGATCGTGATGGTCGCGGTTTCGGCGACGATTTTGTCGGTCGAATCGGCGAACGATTCCACCGGCGCCGTGCAGGGAATGTCGCCGATGGTGCGAAAGCGCACGCTCATCTCGATGACTTCTTCACCCGGTTTCGCCGGCGTCAGCCCGGTCACCGGAACGAGCGCCGTGCCGCGGCGCACGATTTGGCGGCGGTGGGCAAAATAGATGGGGGGCAGTTTTAGTTTCTCCCGCGCGATGTATTGCCACACGTCCAGCTCGGTCCAGTTCGAAATCGGGAAGGCGCGGATGTTCTCGCCCTTGAAGGTGCGGGCGTTGTACAGATCCCACAACTCCGGACGCTGGTTCTTCGGATCCCACTGGCCGAACTCGTCACGGAAGGAGAACACCCGCTCTTTGGCCCGCGCTTTTTCCTCGTCGCGCCGCGCGCCGCCGATACAGCAGTCGAAACCGAACTCGGCAATGGCCTCGAGCAGCGTCACCGACTGGTGCTTGTTGCGCGACTCGGTCGGGCTCTTCACTACCACGCTGCCGCGGCGGATCGATTCTTCGAGCGAGCGCACGATCAGGCGCTCGCCCAATTGCGCGGCGCGCCAGTCGCGAAATGCGATTACCTCCTGGTAATTGTGGCCGGTGTCGATATGCAGCAGCGGGAACGGGAAACGCCCCGGCCGAAATGCCTTCTCCGCCAATCGCAGCAAGCACACCGAATCCTTCCCGCCGGAGAACAGCAAGACCGGATTCGCGCATTGGCCCGCCACTTCGCGCAGGATGTAAATGGCTTCGGCTTCCAGCCAGTCGAGGTGATCGAGGCGAGCCGCGCCGGTATTGGGTAGCATTACCCGGGCGAGTCCCGGAATTTCGTGATGAATTGGGTTCATAATTGAAGGAGCATTGAATGGTTTTTCGGCAGGATTCGAGCTACGAAGCACCCAAACCGGGGCGTGCATCGGCGTGCCCGGGGTCAACCGGCGGCCTGCCTGCGCTTCGCCGGATGCAGACCGCATTCCTTACTGCCCGGCTCCTCCCACCACCAGCGTCCTGCCCGGATATCCTCGCCCGGCATCACCGCGCGGGTGCAGGGTTCGCAGCCGATGCTCGGAAAGCCGCGATCGTGGAGTGCGTTGTAGGGGACGCCGAAGAGGTGGAGATAGGCCCAGATTTCCTGCACCCGCCAGTTGGCGAGAGGACTGAATTTTTCCAGACCGTTCGCCGCGTCGTACTCCTGCAGCGGCAGGCCCACGCGGGTGGCGGCTTGTGCTCGGCGCAGACCCGTGATCCAGGCGCGCTTGCCCGCGAGGGCACGCCGCAGCGGTTCCACCTTGCGCGCCTCGCAGCAGGCTTTGCGGCTTGCCACGCTGTTGACGAAGCCGTTGATCCCGTGCTCGGCGACGCAGCGCTCCACCGCCTCGCCGCTGGGATAGACCACCCGAATGCGCAGCGCGTAATGATCCGTGATCTGCTGCAACAAGCGATAGGTTTCGGCATGCAGCCGTCCGGTATCGAGGGTGAGGACCTCGATCGCCGGCGCGTGCTTGGCGATGAGATCGGTCAGGACCATGTCTTCGGCGCCCAGGCTGGAGGCAAGCGCCGCCGGTTCGAACCTGCGGGCAATGTCCGAGAGCAGTTCGGCCGCGGCAGCGACCTTGCGCTCGAGCTCCGCCTGCAGTCGCGTGTCGTCGAGGTCGAACGGAAGGTCGCGCATCATGCGGCGCGCCCGGTCTCGAAGCGACGGCACTCGGACGCCGGGCAGCGGGGGACCAGGCGCATCGGCTGATTGGCTGCCGCCTGAGCGGCCCGGTCGAGAGCAAGCAGGCCGGCCTGATCGGCGCGCAGGGTAAAGGCGTCGAACCCGCTGCGACGCAAGGAAATTAGCTGCTCTCCGGGCACGTCGCCGAAGGCGCGCAATTCGCCGCCGTAGCCATAGCACCGCCGCAGCAGCCGGGCAGTGAAGCAGCCGCGGCCATCGCTAGCTTTGGGGAAGTGCACGGCGATGACACTGAAGTCCTCGATGTCGTCGGCGATGGCCTTGGGGCCCTCGCCCGCGGCCAGCCACACGCCCAGCGGCCAGCCGTGGGCATACTCCCGCTCCACCAGCTCGCGCCGACGGGCGTGCCACACGGCGACCGGCACCAGCAGCGGGCCGACCGGCAAGTTCACGCTTTCAGCCGTTTCGTTCTCGGCCAGGGTCAGGAGTTTCCACGCGTCGACGGCGACGCTCTCCTGTTTGATCAAGCTAAGCATTTACGATTTTCCTTGACGATTTTCCTTGCATGCGTCCAAGCCGAACCTTAACCGGGCCGGCCGGGAAACAGAACGAACTTCGAATTGGTTTCTAATAACCGCCAGCAATTAGCGCGAATGCGCACGCACAGTTGTATCAGGCTGCGTTGAGGAACACCTTCGTCCGGCGCGGCCGCACCAGCAGCGTATCGCCTTCGCGTAGTGCCAGGCGGCGGTGGAGCTCGCTCGGAATCTCGGCTTCGATCATGCCCGCGCCATCCTCGCGCTCCAGTTCCAGCCGCGCCGACGGACCTACGATCAGCGCGCGCTTGAGCCGCGCCAGGATGCCGGGGTCCCCCGGCGCGAAGCGCCCGACCTCGATCTCATGCGGACGCGTGTATGCCACCGCCAGCGCGTTTTCGGCTCCTCCGTGCTCCGGCGCGTCCAGTGCGAGATTGCCGAAGTGCATGACGCCGTCATGGGCGCGGCCGTGGAACAGGTTCACCGAGCCCAGGAATTCATACACGAACGGCGTCGCCGGGTGCTCGTAGACCTCTTCGGGTGTGCCGATTTGCTCGACGCGTCCCTGGTTCATCAGCACCACGCGGTCGGCGACTTCCAGCGCCTCCTCCTGGTCGTGGGTGACAAAAATGCTGGTGACATGGATCTCGTCGTGCAGGCGCCGCAACCAGCGGCGCAGTTCCTTTCGCACCTTGGCATCGAGCGCGCCGAAGGGCTCGTCGAGCAGCAATACCTTTGGCTCCACCGCCAGCGCACGCGCAAGCGCGATGCGCTGGCGCTGGCCGCCGGAGAGCTGCGACGGATAGCGCTCGGCGAGCCAGTCGAGCTGCACCAGCTTCAGTAGTGACGTTACCTTGTCGCGGATCCCCTTCTCGCCCGGCCGCTCGCGCCGCGGCTTCACCCGCAGGCCGAAGGCGATGTTCTCGAACACCGTCATGTGGCGAAACAGCGCGTAATGCTGGAACACGAAGCCCACCTTGCGTTCGCGCGCCTCGCGTTCGGTGGCGTCCTCGCCGTGAAACAGCACGCTGCCGGATTCCGCCGTCTCCAGTCCTGCGATGATGCGCAGCAGGGTAGTCTTGCCGCAGCCCGACGGCCCCAGAAGGGCGACCAGCTCGCCGGTCGGGAAATCGAGGCTGACATTGTCGAGCGCGGTGAAATTGCCGAAGTGTTTGCCGATGCCGCGTACTTCGATGCTCATTCTTGCGGTCCTTCCGTGACGGGGTCGCTGGTTTCGTGGCGGACGCGCCACTCGACGTAACTCTTGAGCGCAAGCGTGACCAGCGCCAGCAGGGCGAGTACCGAAGCCACCGCAAAAGACGCGGCGAACTGGTACTCGTTATAAAGAATCTCCACATGCAGCGGCATGGTGTTGGTCTGCCCGCGAATATGGCCCGACACCACAGACACGGCGCCAAATTCGCCCAAGGCGCGGGCGTTGCACAGTATCACGCCGTAGAGCAGCCCCCACTTGATGTTCGGCAGGGTCACGCGCCGGAAGGTCTGCCAACCGGAGGCGCCGAGCACGATTGCCGCCTCCTCTTCCTCGCTTCCCTGCTCCTGCATCAATGGAATCAGCTCGCGCGCGACGAACGGAAACGTCACGAACACCGTCGCCAGCGCGATGCCGGGCAGCGCGAAAATGATCTTGATGTCGTGGCTCTGCAGCCACGGTCCGATCCAGCCCTGGGCGCCGAAGATCAGCACATAGATCAGACCCGAGATCACCGGCGACGCCGAGAACGGCAGATCGATCAAAGTCAGAAGCAGGCTCTTGCCACGAAACTCGAAGCGTGCGATGGCCCAGGCCGCTGCGACGCCGAAGACGAGGTTCGCCGGGACGGCAAGCGCCGCGACAAAAAAAGTAAGCTTGATCGAAGCGAGTGCGTCCGGCTCCGCGAGCGCGGCGATATAGGCGTCCAGCCCTTTGCACAAGGCTTCGTGGAATACGGCCGCCAGCGGCACGAAAAGGAACAGGGCCAGGAAGGCGAGCGCGGTCCCGATCAGCGACCACTTTACCAGCGCGGACTCCCCGCTTGCGCGCCGGCGCACGGGAAAGCGGTATTCGGCCATTGGCAATGCGAACGTTGCGCTCATGTCAGGAATCCTGGCCGCCGCGGCGCCGCGCCCACCATTGCAGCAGATTGAGCGCGAACAGCAGCAGGAAGGACGCGACCAGCATCACCACCGCGATTGCGGTGGCGCCGGCATAGTCGTATTGCTCCAGCTTGGTGACGATCAAGAGCGGCGCGATCTCCGACTTCATCGGCATGTTGCCGGCGATGAAAATCACCGAACCGTATTCGCCCACACCGCGTGCGAACGCCAGCGCGAAGCCCGTGATCAGCGCCGGCAGGATCGCCGGCAGGATTACCCGAACGAAGGTTTGCCGGCGCGTCGCGCCGAGAACGGAAGCCGCCTCCTCGAGCTCCCGCCCCAGATCCGCCAGCACCGGCTGCACCGTGCGCACCACGAACGGAAGTCCGATGAAGGTCAGCGCCACCACCACCCCCAGCGGGGTGAATGCCACCTTGACGCCGTTCGGCTCCAGGTATTGCCCGATCCAGCCCTTGGAGGAATACACGGCGGTAAGCGCGATTCCGGCCACCGCGGTCGGCAGCGCGAACGGCAGATCTACCAGGGCGTCGATCAGTTTCTTGCCGGCGAAACGATAGCGCACCAGCACCCAGGCGACGATCAGCCCGAAAAAGGCGTTGATCAGCGCCGCGATGAACGCCGCGCCGAAGCTCAACTCGAAGGAAGCGAGCACGCGCGGCGCGGTCACCGTGCGCCAGAAGGCCTCCCAGCTCATACCCGCGGTCCTGATGAACGCCGCCGACAGCGGAATCAGGACGATGAGCGAGAGGTATAGCACGGTAAAGCCGAGCGCCAGGCCGAACCCCGGCAAAACGCTATGGCGGGTGCGCAGCGCGAAACTCATTTCTTCGCCTGGTAGATCCGGTCGAACAGGCCGCCGTCGTCGAAGTGAAGTTTCTGCGCCTTCTGCCAGCCGCCGAAGACCTCATCGATGGTGAACAGATCGACCTTGGGGAACGTTTTGGCGTACTTAGCCGCGGCCTTGGCATCGCGCGGCCGGTAGTAATTTCTGCCGGCGATGTCCTGACCTTCATCGCTGTAGAGGTATCGCAGATAGGCCTCGGCCAGCTTGCGCGTGCCGCGCTTGTCCACCACCTTGTCCACCACCGCCACCGGCAGCTCGGCGAGGATGCTGATGGAGGGTACGATGATCTCGAATTTCTCCGGGCCGAGTTCCTTCAGCGCGAGAAAGGCTTCGTTCTCCCAGGAAATGAGGACGTCGCCGATGCCGCGCTCGGTGAAGGTGACGGTCGAACCACGGGCGCCGGAATCGAGCACCGGCACATTCGCATAGAGCTTGCCGACAAAATCCCTGGCCCTGGCTTCGTCGTTGCCGAATTTCTTCAGAGCGTAACCCCAGGCGGCAAGATAGTTCCAGCGCGCACCGCCCGAAGTCTTCGGATTGGGCGTGACCACCGACGTGCCGGACTTCACCAGATCGTCCCAGTCTCGGATCGCCTTGGGATTGCCCTTGCGCACTAGGAACACGATGGTGGACGTGTAGGGCGAGCTATTGTGGCCCAGGCGCTTTTGCCAATCCTTGGGGATCAGATTGCCATGTTCCGCCAGGGCGTTCACGTCGTAGGCCAGCGCGAGGGTTACGACATCGGCTTCCAGCCCGTCGATGACGGTGCGCCCCTGCTTGCCCGATCCGCCATGCGATTGCTTCAGCGCAACCGTCTCGCCGGTCTTCGTTTTCCAGTGCTTCGCAAACGCGGTGTTGAAAATCCGGTACAGCTCGCGCGTGGTGTCGTAGGACGCGTTCAGCAGCGTGCTGTCGGCCTGCGCCGCGGTCGCCGCCACCAGCGCCAGCGCGCCGATCCATGAATAGTACCTGCTAGACATCGTCAATCTGCCTGGATTCGCTTGGGCTGAAATTACGTGCGTGAGCCGAACCTTAACTGGACCGGCTAAGAAACAGAACGAAGTTCGAATTGGTTTCTAATAACCTCCGGCGATTAGCGCGGACGACGCCGGTTCTCTGGCGCGAAAAATGGCGAGGATCGCCTGGTTGTCTTGAACGACGTCACCAAGTCGATCGTCGACGCGCAGCGCGGCGGCAAGAACCCGGAGTGGGTGTTTCCCTATCAAGGTCGCGCCATCGCGAAAATGAACGACAGCGCCCGGAAGAAGGCGAGGGTTCGCGCGGCAACGAAGTGGCAAGAAGAGATGAACGAAGCAGCGCCCAAGGAATTCGCGCGAGTACACGATTTAAAGCACTATGCCGTACTCGGCATAAACGGCACAGGTTCGGTCGCAGGCTGCGGGCGGCAGGCGTATCCTTCGAGGATCGCCAGGTGTTGCTCGGGTACCAGAACGGGAGCGTTACCACGCACTATTCGGCACCCGATATTGGGAACCTGATCGACGCGGCGAACCGTGTCGCGACGACAGAACAACGCAAAATCGACGCAATGACGATACTGAGGAGAAAGACGGGGTAAATAAAAACCCGCCAAGACGTTGAATCATGGCGGGTTTTAATGGTCGGGGCGAGAGGATTTGAACCTCCGACCACTTGCACCCCATGCAAGTACGCTACCAGGCTGCGCTACGCCCCGATGCTTCTGATCTTATCACGCCGGCCCGGATGAAAACCAGCACTGATGCACCCGCGCCGCTCAGGCGCCGCCGCCGAGGGTCTCGATGATGCTCTTGAGCTCGCTTTTGACCGCGGCCAGATCGACCTTGTCCGGCTCGGCGCGAGCGGCCGACGCGCGGCCGCTACTGGAGGCGCCTTCGTCCAGGCGGTTACGCGCGCCGCTGATGGTGAAGCCCTGCTCGTACAACAGATCGCGGATGCGGCGGATAAGCAGCACCTCGTGATGCTGGTAGTAGCGCCGGTTGCCGCGCCGTTTGACCGGCTTCAACTGGGTGAACTCCTGCTCCCAGTAACGCAGCACGTGCGGCTTGACGCCGCACAGTTCGCTCACCTCGCCGATGGTGAAGTAGCGCTTCGCCGGAATCGGCGGCAGGCTACTGCTGCTGTGGCTTTCCACTATTGGCCTTTTCCACCAGCGCCTTTAACTTCTGGCTGGCGTGGAAGGTGACGACGCGCCGCGCGGTGATCGGTATTTCTTCTCCGGTCTTGGGGTTGCGCCCCGGGCGTTGCGGCTTGTTGCGCAGTTGAAAATTGCCGAATCCGGAAAGCTTTACGCTGTCGCCATTTTCCAGCGCAGCCCGGATTTCCTCGAAGAATGTTTCGACCATATCCTTGGCTTCGCGCTTGTTAAGCCCGACTTTCTCGAACAAAAAGTCAGCCAGCTCGGCTTTGGTTAACGTCATTTTTTCTCCCTAGGTGCGCAATTTGGCGCCGACGCGTTGCGTGAGAAGCTGCAGCAGTTGCGCCATCGCCGCCTCCGCCTCCGCGTCGGTCAGCGTTTTCGAAGTATCTTGCATAACTACCCGAAATGCAAGGCTTTTTTTG
>Ga0209514_10009679_pt1 | contig 10555 bp, 9 predicted proteins | sample Subgrocontami58m_FD_187452 | JGI IMG/M metagenome (GOLD analysis project Ga0209514, IMG submission 187452) | Subsurface groundwater microbial communities from S. Glens Falls, New York, USA - GMW37 contaminated, 5.8 m (SPAdes) (version 3) | ecosystem: Environmental > Aquatic > Deep subsurface >...
TGCCGATATTAGGGAGCTGGTTTTAAAAGTTAAGCAACTCGAGGGGTCATTCAAGGGTGTCACCTACACCCACATACCGCGGGAGAAAAACACTCAGGCAGACGCCCTGGTAAACTTGGCACTCGACAACCTTTAGTATTGGGGACAAATAAATGTATTTTGAAGATTATCGCAAAACAATAAAGAAGAATATTGTCTTTATACTTACCCTTTCCGCCCTGGGGGCGCTTGCGGCGTTCCTGTCCACATCGTACATAAAGTCCGGCTACAGCATCCAGGAAACAATGTTTTTAAAGGTCGACGAGACCAATATTCAACCCGACAAAAATATCGACCTACAACTATTGACCGACACGGCGGCGGCGCTAATCTCAAGCCAGAATTTTCAGCGTCCGGAAGGGTTTATTGGCGCAGCCACCACGGCCAAAAAAATTGCACCCCAAATAATTATGGTTTCAACCATTAGTCCGGAGGAAGAACTCACAAAAAACGCCCACAAGGGGGTAATTTCAAAATTCAATTCCACATCCGGTGATTTCATCACAAACGCCAATGTGCAGTTGGCACCAACGGGTGAAGCACAGAACCCGACAAAAAAAATATTTAATAGCAAAATACTAGCCGCCTTCGGTGCGCTAATCGGGTTTGCCGCCGCACTCACGATAATTTCAATATCGAAATACTTCAAAATTTAATGGACAATCCTGCCCCCCCAACAAATCAGAGAATTTTACTAACCAATGTCGGCACATTTTTGGGCTCTCGGCTTGCCCAAAAACTCACGGGCCTAGGCTATGAGGTTTACGGAGTGGGCAAAAAACACCCAAACAGCCTACTGTTGGAATCATCAAATTTTACGTTTCTGGATCTAGACCTGGGACAGCCGCTACCCGACCATTTGCCAACCATCAATACCCTGGTGCACATCGACGCAGACGGAAAGCCCCACATAGAATCCGCCCAGCCGAAAATCTCACCGCAATCGCAAAGAGTAGTCGACCTTGCCGCAAGTACCGGCTCAACACTGCTTTTTGCCTCCGATGTCAGATCCATTGAGAATATTGCCGACATCATAAACACCAACAACGATCAGATAAAATTCATCGGCCTTGGCCATATTTACGGCCCGAATATGGACCTTCAAGACAAGGCCGCGAACCCAACAGCCTTTTTCGACAATAACGAACTCATGGATCTAATTAGACAGGCGGTCACAACCGACAAGATTGTCATGGAAAATGAAGGCACGGACATTATTTATCCGACGTATATAGACGATGCCCTGGACGCGCTCGTGTCGGAAATAACAAGCGAAAGGAACAATAAAAATATCCGCATCATCACCTCAAGTCAGGCACAAAGTGCGCTCTCAATTTCATATGAAATCCAAAAGAAGGCCCACGTAATTCTGCAAAAAGAACTAAGCTTGTACTTTGCGGGCCCCGAAAACCACACGGCATCTGCTCATCAGCCGCAAATAAAAACCCACAGCATCTTAGAAAAAAGACACTCCTTAGGCGAGGGTTTGGAAAAAACACTCCTGTATTTTAGGGATAAGTCGGCGCCCGACAAACAAGCCAAAAACCCCCTAAAAAAAGAGGAAGAAACAATCCCGAGCGGGAAAACAGAGGCTGGGCCGCAGATTACCCTGCCCGACAAGTCCCAGAAAATAAAACTGAATAGGGGTCTTATGCCAAAAATGCCTCACTTAGGGGGAAAATTTAAAAAAGCACTAATTTTAGCGGTTATTTTAACTGTCATCTTTATCGCCCGCCTGGCATTTAATCTAGTACAAGGCACAACCGCCCTTGTGTCTGCCAAGGAATCACTCACAGCCGCTAATTTTAAAGAGTCCCAGGACAAAGCACAAAATGCCCTTGGGCATCTGTCGTCCGCGCAGAAAAACATCAGCTGGCTAACCGCCCCGCTAAAATTCACAAATCCGGCAAAAGGCCTCAATTCCGGTGTGCAAAGCCTGGCAATAGGCGCAAGCGCCCTCTTAAACTTTTCCCGGGGGACAGAAATTATTGCCCAAAACTTAAGCGGCATTACAGCTGCCAATTCCACAAAGACCGGCCTAGACCTGGAAACACCAATCGCTTACCTGACCAAGGCATATTTTGAAAGTGAATATGCACGTACCCTTGCGCAAAACGCTTCCTCCTCCCCTATTTTTAAATCCAAATTCAGGCAAACGGAGGAAGCCCTAACGAGTCTTGCGCAACTTGCCCGAAGCGCCCAGGAACTGACCATACTGACACCGGACATTGTAGGCGGCGGCAAAGACAAAACTTACCTCGTACTTTTGGTAAATAATGCGGAACTGCGGCCGGGCGGAGGTTTTATTGGTAATTTTGCCGAAATCAGCTTTAAAAACAATAAGCTCGAGAAAGTAGAAGTGGAAGATATCTACACTATCGATGGCCAGCTCAGGGAGGTAATCGCCGCACCCGCACAGCTTACCCAAAAACTTGGGGTAAAACAACTTTACCTTAGGGATTCGAACTGGAGTACCGATTTTCGCGTCAATGCCCAAACAGCACGCGACCTCTACAAAAAAGAAACCGGCAAGACAGTCGACGGGGTAATCGCCATCGACCTGACACTTTTAGAAAATCTGCTGGCAAAAATAGGCCCCATCACCCTTGCCGATTATAACGAAGAAATCACATCAACAAACCTTTTGGAAAAAGGCCAATACTACAGTGAAGTCGGGTTTTTCCCGGGCTCCACCCAAAAGCGCGATTTTTTTGCAACTTTAACCGCCAATCTGCTGGCAAAAATATTTGATAGCCTTTCCTCGGGCAATTCGCAGGTTGGCAATGCCCCTTGGATGGCGCTTGTCGGAACCATGAGTCAGGGTCTTTCAGAAAAACATGTCATGCTCGCGCTCGACGGCGAGAACCTCAACTCGCTCGTAAAATCCAAGGGGTGGGACAATCCGCTTCCTCCGGAAACGTATAATCCGAAGGACAACACCGGCTCAACACGCGATTTCCTGGCCATTTCCGAAGCTAATATCGGTGCCAATAAGGTTAACCGCTACATCAAACGCACAGTTGCATACGACATGACAATAGGCCGCGATGCGGATCTCGTGGGTACGCTCAACATTACCTACAAAAATGAAAGCCCGGCAGACACATGGCCGGCAGGAACATACGTAAACTACCTGCGAATCACCACACCGGCCAACTCTACGCTGGAAACATACTCGCTTGACGGAAAAGAAATCGATATTAATCGATTGGAGCGCGGAAAAATTGTGCCGGTTGTCGAAACAACCCAAGTGGGCGAACTTACCCAATTTGCCACTCTGGTAGAGATACCAGTCAAGCAGACAAAAACACTAACGTTTAAATACCGCATCCCCAAAAACATCAAACTGGAAACGGCACCCACCTACGAACTCTACATTTCCAAACAACCAGGGACACTTTCCGACCCATTAAAATTTACCTTCAACCTGCCGGGGTATTTAAAAATAGATTCCGTCAACAGTGGGGAGAGCGAAAGAGGAAAACAAAACTTAACCATTGAAACAAATTTATCCCTGGACCGTCATTTCGAAATCAAGGTATCTAAAAAATAGCCTTAAAACATAGTCAGAGTTATTAATGGTACTTATTCCCGCATACACAAAAATACAGTCCTTGCCGATTTACCGACTCACAGACACCCAGACACCACCCGCCGCTGCGAATAAAATTTCTAAGAGTTAGGTCCATGGCAAGGGCTTTTTATCATCATCCATAAACGCGCCAAACTTTTTCCCAAAAGCAATTGTTGTGCCGCCAACCAACAATATCAACAGTGCAATCAACCAGCTTTTTCCCTTCGCAAATTTCAAAAGTTTCTGCCAACTGTTTGGAGCGAGTTCTCTAAGCTGCTGCTCTGTCTCTTTTGAGCTTATCCAGTGATCCAGTGCAACATTATAAATCTCAGGGTTACTCTCTTTCAGCTGTGCTAACTCTTTCATATCATAACCACGACGACCATTCTTAATTAGTCTATTACTTAATTCCTTTGTAAATTTTGCAGTATCATCAATGGATAAATCTTCACCGTCCCTGATCTTTTGTCGAATTTTATTGAAGTCTTCGTCGGACAATTTACCTTTTTCCTTCCCCAGGTCCCTTACAAGGCTTTGCCTTTGTTCATCTGTCATTTTTCGCCATTCTGCATCGGTAATATTTTTCATAGGCTCAAACCTACCCTTATCACCAGGTTTTAATGTTTCCGCCTCACGCTTCTCTGCCCTAGTCAAAGCCGCACCCAAATCACCAATTTTCTTCTGTGCTTCAAGCGCCTGAGGTATGAGTTTTGCCCTATCTGCCTCAAGCCTCGCTCGTTCTGCGGCCGACAAATTTGGAGCAGCAAGCTGCGCTTCAATTCTCCTGATTTGTTTCTGGGTCTCCTCAAAAGGGGTTTTTAATTTATCGATTCTATCTCTAATATTGCTCGCACTGTCATTTTCTAATTGCGCGCGTTCATATTCTTCAGATTTACCTTTCGTCTCAGCCTCTGCCTTGGCCTTGTCATCTGCTGCCTTTTTCTGTTGATAACTCTCCCGCAAAACGGATTCTCTTGACGAAGCTTCTGCAATTTCATCAGACAGTGCTCTTATCTTATTCTGGTCTCGTTCGCCCTGTGGCCTGTTTCGCTCCGTCATTAGCGAGGTCTTTAAAGAATCTAATGTCCCTCTGGCTCTATCTAGCTCTGCCTCATGTTCTCCAACAGGCAAGCGATTGATTCTGGCTGTCTCCTGCGCCTCTTCTCTTGCTTTTCGCCTGTTTTCCTCATGCACTTTTTGGTCAACATCTACCCCCTCACCCGTTTTCTTGCGCAGAACTGCACTCATATCACGTCTTTCCTGATCAAGCCTGCGAATTTCACTTTGGAAAAAAGGCCTGTTTTCAGGAACCAATCTGGCGTTATTGAGACCAGCCTGATACGCAGCAATTTGTACTCTCAACTGACCTAATTCATCCTTAAGTTCTTGTGTATCCATTGCATTCCACTCATCAATCTTTATTCTTTGTTCATCAACAGTACCCTCGGCCTCACGCAAAACATCGCTAGCATTTTCTATATTCCCAGCTGCCTGTCTTTGTAGTTTGTACGCTTCCAATCGCATTCGTCCTGCAGGATCCAAATTTGCAACTAGGTCTGAGCTATTTGGACTATGAAGTATTGATTCATAATGTTCTATCTCGGTGGGGTCGAATGAAACCTGGGGCTGCTCCGCATTTGGGGTCGATTCCCCACCTGCAAGACCAGCCATTACATTGGCCGGTTGGTCCGTTTTCACTTGTTCTGCCAACCGTTGAGCTGTACGCTTTGCCTCCATATCCGCGTCACTAAGTCGCGGTGGTCCATCGCCAAGTGTCTCGCCCTTGTCATCCTTAGGTTGTTCAAAACTTGGTTTTGGATTTTCCTCGTCAGGCATTTGCCCCTCCTATAGAAGCCATATGGTCAATCTTGCCCAAAATTTTCTCCTTGTTAGCTTCCAGAAATTGCTGGAATTCATCACCGGTTACTTCAAGGTCCAGTACATCGCGCTCGAACACTCCACTAAAATCATCCACCGAAAATCCAATAGCAATTAGTCTTCGCTCAAGTGTTTCCTCCCCTTCCCCAAAAGGGTTAATAAAGTCGTGCGGAATTTGTCTTGTTGGAATCTTAAACGAAACGCTTAATTTTTCGCGGTTATCCTGTAAAAACTTTACAAAGCTGGAGGCATACACTTGTGTATCTAGAAGCTCTTTTGAAAAACCGGCGGTATCTTCAACGTCAAACCCCAATGTCTTTAGCCTGTCGCCAATAGAAACAGGCTCTTCACCAAAAGCGTCTATAACGTCATTTATCGATATCTGTTTCATCGGCAGTCTTATCTATCGCCCCTTGGGCAATTTTGTGTGCGCTGTCAACATTCCCCGCCTCTATGGCGGCCAGCGCGTCTTTCAGGGCGGTCTCCTCGTGCGCACGCAAAACATCGCCCTTAACTTTAGTATACAAAATTTCGAATTGCTTGTGCCTTTCGGAAAGGCCCTTATAAAAATCAACAATTGTCTTCTCGTGTCTCTCAACAGCGTCTACGGTCGCAATTGTCTCCCGTGCTATTTGCTGTGCTTCTCCAACCGTCAAGGAACCATTGCCTAGGCTCGCAATAATCTCATCCAGCACTTCACGCTCGATTTTGTTTTTTAGCGAAACACTACTTTCGGCCACTAATACCACTATAATGCCAGTGTTTGCACAACTGCAAGCAAATTTGGTATCATCCATTGACACAAAACATGGAACAGACACCGCTAGCCGCACAGCAAAGGACAATCTTGGGCCGCAAGGTAAAAAGCATTCGGGCCGAAGGTTTCGTTCCGGCGCACGTTTTTGGCCACAAAGTTAAAACGGAACACATCCAGGTAAAGGCGACCGAATTTGCCAAGGTATTCGAAAAAGTCGGCGAAACAGGAATAATTGCACTCACAATTGGCGACCAAAAAAAACCCGTACTTGTCAAAGACACCCAAGTCCATCCGGCAACCGACAGTCTCCTTCATATCGATTTTTACCAGGTCAACTTATCCGAAAAAGTTAAGGTAAACGTTCCTGTCGAAATAATTGGTGAGTCTCCGGCGGTAGAAAAAAAGATCGGTCTTCTGCTGACACCTATTACAGAAATCGAGGTTGAGGCACTCCCCGCAGACCTTCCGGAAAGCATCGCAATTGACATTTCAAACCTCGGTGAAATCGGCGACGAAATTAAGGTTAAAGACCTAAAAGTCGACCGAAGCAAAATAGAAATACTGGCAGACGAAGAGCTGGTCGTTGCCCAAATCGGTGAGCTTGTGACCAAGGAAATGGAAGCGATTGAGGCAGAAGTAGAAGCCGAACAAGCCGAAGCTCAAGCCGAAGCCGCTGCCGAAGAAGGCGTAGAAGCACCTGCAGAGGGTGAAGAAAAAGCAGAAGGCGAAGCTGCAACCACAGAGAGCACTGGTGAAACTGCAGCTGAAAACACTGATAAAAAAACGGAGTGACGCCAAATCAAAAATACCTTTATAGCGACCTCACGGAAAAAATAATTAAAGCAGCGATAAAAGTACACAGCCAATTGGGGCCTGGGTTCGTTGAAAAAATATATCAACGAGCACTGGAAATAGAACTAAAAAACAATCAAATCGGGGTAGAAAGAGAAAAGATATTAAGGCTTAACTATAATGGTGTAAACATTGGCACGGATAAAGTGGATTTTGAAGTGGATAGAAAGGTATTAGTGGAGCTTAAAGCAGTCACGGAATTATCAGATATCCACAGAGCACAATTAATCTCCTATCTTAAAGCCTCTAAGCTTAGAATTGGACTTTTAATAAACTTTGCCCAACAAAAACTTCAAGTAAAAAGGGTAATAGTTTGAACAATCGGCGACTGGATCTCTCAGTGTAATCAGTACAGGTTATTTATTACTGTGGCTACAGTGGTTGCATGCGGTAATTATTGCGAGAATTTTGCGGTAATTACGTAAAATTCGAAGCCGCTCGAAGCTTTAGCAAAGTGCGGCGGTGATTATGCGTTAATTGGCATAATAGAAACCTTAAATAAGATCAAAGAGGGAAAATTCTGCGGGAAAAGTTGTTTAGGTGGTTACTGTTGCTTTCGTCTAAAAAAATCTTTTATGTCGAGGATTCTTTTTTCAGCAATTCGAGCAAATTCTCTGTACTGCTGGGATTCAATTTCACCTTCATCAGGCATACCTCCGAAACTGTCAAAATTCATTTCTTGATTAAAGCTTAAATAACCTCTCCTTACAACTATACCCTTTGGTTCCAAAATAGCAGCTTTGAAAGTAGCGAAAGAACCACTTGAAATTGTCAATATTATTCCTCTTTGCTGCCTTCCGCCAACTACAATTGTGGGGCACTCGTCACCCAAGATTTCCAGATTATCAATCAATTCTTGTTTTATTCTTACGCCCACTTCTTTTTGAACACCCTCAAGAATAGTAAGCTGTTGTTCAACTGACATAGCGTTTATATACACCCAACCCAATATTTAGTCGACCTAAGGCCAGTCCTCTATCATTATCGAATCTCGCTTTACCTCAAACTTCTGGTACAACTCTTCTGTCAAAAACGGCATAAAAGGGTGAAGTAAAATTAAGACTTGTTTTAAAACATGCTCAAGAGTTGGTTGCGAGTCATCTCTCCTATCCTTAGTTGATTCAATATATTTATCAGCAAACTCATGCCAAACAAACTCATAAAGTTCATCGACCGCTAAATGCAATTCGAGACTTTCTAGATGTTTCGTAACCTTCTCTGTAGTTTCCCCAAGTTTTTCCATAATCCATTCTTCATTATTGTTAGACGTTTTACGTTTTACGTTTGACGTTTCACTTTTTAGCTCCAGCACAAATCTCGCAATGTTTCTCAGCTTCGTCCCAAAATTTCTAAAATTCTTGCCTCTTTCGTCAAGTGAGGCCTTTGAAACCCTGCCGTCTCGCCCCGGGATGGAATACGTGTACAACGCCATCCTTGTAGCATCGACTCCCCAGTTATCAACCAAATATTTGGGTTCTATTCCATTTCCTAAGGATTTGGAAAACTTTCTACCCTGAAGGTCCCTGAGCATTCCATGGAAAAACATGGTTTTGAATGGTACTTTTCCTGTGAAATAGACCGAAAGCATTATCATTCTGGCTATCCACATGTATTTAATCTCCGGCGCTGTTATCTCAAAATCCCAAGGAAAAACCGATTCAAACAAACGTTTGTGATCTTGGGGTTTACCGTCCGAAGCTTTAGCGAAGGACGGCCAGCCTAAGGTCGAAAGCGGCCAAAGCCCAGAAGAAAACCATGTATCTAATACCTGCTCATCCTGCACCCAGCCTGGTCCAGGTGATTCCAATGATATCTTGATTTCTGTTTTTTCTAACTTATCACTTTTCACTTTTTGCTTATTCGCAGAAAAGCTCTGCTTATCACTTTCTCGATACCAAACCGGTATTCTATGCCCCCACCAAAGTGATCTCGAAATACACCAGTCGTGAATATTTTTTAACCACTCCACTAATATTTTTTTGTAATTTTTCGGCAAAAAGTTTATCTCATCACGATTGATCGCCTTTATTGCCTCTTTGGCAATTTCGTCCATCTTAACGAACCACTCCTCACTAATTAGCGGCTCAACTACGCTTTTGCATCTTTCGCAAACCGCAACATTGTGGACATAGTCTTCTTCCTTCTCTATAGCCCCCAAGGCCCTCAATTTTTCTGCAACTCTTTCCCGAGCCTCTTGGACTTTTAATCCTGAAAATTGGCCGCAAATTTCTGTGAGTTTTCCCTCTTTACTGATAGCCGATATAATCTCCAAATGATTGTCTCGGCCGATTTCATAATCAAGAAGGTCGTGTGCCGGTGTAATTTTTAAAGCGCCGGTTCCGAAGCCTTTTTCTACCCGTTTGTCCGTAAGGACTAACATCACCCGTCCTGTTAACGGATTCTCTACTTTGCTGCCGACGAATTTACTATACTTCGGGTGATTTGGATAAACTGCGATTGCCACATCCGCAAATATTGTTTCCGGTCTGGTAGTTGCAATAACGATATACTTCAATTGTTTTTGCTTATTTGATATTTGAGATTTGATATTTGAGATTTGATATTTAACAAAGAAAAGTTTTTCTTTTCTCTCCTCATATTCCATTTCCACATCCTCAATCGCTGTATTGCACTTCGGACACCACTGGACAATGTAGGGGCCCTTATAGATTAAGCCATTGTCCCAAAATGTCTTGAACTCCTCATAAACCGCTCGTCTTGGTCCTTCATCTAATGTAAAGATCTCTCTCGACCAGTCCGCCGAAATTCCAAATATTGTCCAAGCATCATGAAAGGATTTATAAATTTCATCCTTAAATTTCCACGCTTCCTCAAGCCACTTTTCGCGGCCTAAAGACTTTTTTGTTTTACCATCCTTAGAAAGTTTCTTATCCAACGTTCCCTCGAACTGTATCCCCGCATGATCCACTCCGGGTAAAAGCAAGACTTCATATCCGCGCAGTCGCCTGTATCTTGCAACCGCATCCATAATCGAATGCTGTAGGGCGTGGCCAAGGTGCAGATCCCCTGTGAGGTTTGGCGGCGGCATCAAAAGAGAATAGATTTTTTTAGAAGTTGCTATGTCAAAGGAAAAAAGGTTTTTCCTTTTCCAAAATTCATAAATATCAGTTTCTTTTTTCGGGTCCATAGTATGCAAAATATTTTGGATTTATTTTTCTTTCAACAAGTAATTATATATTAACCCATCGCCGATATTTTTCGCGTGGTATTTTAAATTCTTTCACGTGACGGAAAATTATAATGCCGTTAAAAAAATTTAATTACTCCCACGTGCAAAATCTGAGTCCTGTGGAAAACTTATTTGATGCCGGTTGACTTTTAAAAGTGTAAGCCGGAGTCGGCAGATAGACTTAAGGGGTCAACGATATTCCTATTATAAAAAGCGGCCGCAGCTATCATTGCTCCGTTGTCTACACTAAAATTTTTCTTCGGAA
>Ga0209514_10009687_pt1 | contig 10547 bp, 10 predicted proteins | sample Subgrocontami58m_FD_187452 | JGI IMG/M metagenome (GOLD analysis project Ga0209514, IMG submission 187452) | Subsurface groundwater microbial communities from S. Glens Falls, New York, USA - GMW37 contaminated, 5.8 m (SPAdes) (version 3) | ecosystem: Environmental > Aquatic > Deep subsurface >...
CGAGCCCGCCAGTCTCAAGGCTGTGACGCTCGTGAAGCAGCGCGACGTCGTGCTCGTGACGGTGGAAGGCCCGGGGTTCGGGATCGAGTTCTACGCCGAGGCGCAGGAGAACGGCGCGCTCGGCGACGCCATCCGCGCGAAGAACCTGACGAGCGACCGGATGTTCGTCGCGCGCGTGGTCGGAAGGGGCCGCCTGGCGCCGGTGGGCGTCGGCGAAGGAGGGAATCGGTGAGGATCGTCATCTGCGTGCTTGCGATCGCCTCGGTCGTCGGCGCCGACACGCTGTGGAACCACGAGAAGGGGAGCCCGTTCGCCCCGGAGAAGAAGAAGTTCGACGTCCACAGCCTGATCACGATCAAGGTGAACGAGCAGGCCCAGGCCCAGGCGAAGACGGCGCTGACCACGGACCGCCGCACGCGGTGGAACGAGGACCTGAGGAAGTGGATCCGCCTTTCGTTCGACCAGCCGGGCGCGGAGGGGGAGGCGCGGATTCGCCAAGCGTTCGGGACGCAGGGCGGCGTCGCGCTCGCCAAGCCCTCGATCGACGCCGAGGGGCGCCTTCGCGAGGACAACACGGGCACGACGAGCCGCAACGCGAACCTCACGTTCGAGATCACCGCCGAGGTGGTCCAGGTCCTCCCGAACGGGAACCTCGTCATCGAGGCGCGGAAGACTCGGCAGATGAACGGCGAGAACGAGACCATGACCCTCTCGGGGATCGTGGCGCTGGACGCGGTGGACACCCTCACGAATACGGTCGACAGCGAGAAGATCGCGAATCTCGACGTGCACTACGACGGGGAGGGGAGCGTCGGGGACCTGGCCCATCCGGGCATCCTCTCGAAGTTCCTCAACGAGATTTGGCCATTCTGGTAGCGCAAGGTTCAGGGAAATGACTGCTTTGGTCGATATGAATACTCGATACGAAACCAGGGACGCGTCGCTCGCCGCGACCGGGCTCCCGGCCCTTGGGGAGTCCCGGGCGTGTGTCGCCGTCCCGGCGGCCTCCGTTGACGGAGGCTGCCTTGCAGAGACCCCTCTCCGGAGCCCCAGGGCCAGGGAAAATGACCTTCGGGTACATGCCCTGGCCCAGGGTTCTGATCATGGCGGTGGGGGGGCGATGGGCCCCCTCACCGCAATCCTCCTCTCCCTCCTCCTCGCCGGCATCGCGACCGCGCAGAACGCCGCGAACCCGCTCGACACCAAGTCGCGGGTGAAGGACCTCGCCCGCGTGCAGGGGGCGGACGCGAACGTCGTCCAGGGGATCGGCCTCGTCTACGGCCTCGCCGGCACCGGCGACTCTCCGAAGGAGCTGTCGCAGCGGATGGAGGCGACCTGGATCAAGACGCTCGAGCAGTTCGACGTCACCGCGAAAGACCTGCAGAACAAGAACGTCGCGGTCGTCGCGGTGAGCGCGGAGATCCCCGCCTACCAGCAGCCGGGCACCTACATCGACGTCCATGTCTCCTCGCTTGGCGACGCGAAGTCGCTTCGCGGAGGGCGTCTCATCGTCACGCCGCTCCGCGCGCCCGTGGGGAGTGCCCTCAACCCGAAGGTCTACGTCACCGCGCAGGGAGGCCTCCAGATCGAGGGCGGGGCCGCGGGGAACCTCACGACCGCGGTCGTCACGAAGGGCGGGCGGGTCGAGGAGGAAGTCCCCTGCACGGTGTTCGGGCAGGACAACGCGTCGCGGGAATTCACGCTCATCCTCAAGCGCCCGGACTACAACGTCGCGGTCGCGATCGCGCGGAAGCTGAACGAGATGCCGCAGGACATCGGCACGTCTGTCGCGTCGATCGGCACTGAGATCGCGAAGCCGCTCGACGCGGGCCGCGTGCAGGTCATCGTTCCCGTGAGCTACGTCGAGACCGGACGGCGCCCCGTCCCAGGGTTCGATCGGACGACCTTCGTCGCCCTCGTCCTCCAGCAGGAGCTTCTCCTCTCCACGCCGCAAGAGCCCGAAGGGGTGGTCGTGATCAACGAGCGCGCGGGGACCTACGGCGTCTCCGGCTACGTCACGGTCTACCCCGGCACGGTGCAGAAGGGGAACGTCCGGATCAAGATCCCCTACCAGCCCCAGCAGAGGGCGGTCGGTCCGAATGGCGCGGTGACCCCGACGACCGAGCCGAGGACCGCGAGCCTCGGCGACATCCTCGACAACCTCGGGGCGGTCGGGTTCACCCCCGCGGACATCATCGACCTGATCAGGCAGATGGACGCCCAGGGCTTGATCAACGGCACCGTGAGGTCTGAGTAGCCATGAACGCCACGATGCCCACTGCTGTCGACATCCAGGGGGACCGCGCGGCTCAGTCCGCGGGCAGCCTCGGCCAGGGCGACGACAAACGCCTGCGCGAGGCGTCGGCGGACTTCGAGGCGATCTTCCTCTCGATGATGATGCAGTCGATGCGGAAGGCGTTCCCGAAGAACGAGATGTTTCACGGCGGGCAGGGCGAGGACGTCTTCCAGGGGCTCATGGACCAGGAGCTCTCGAAGCGCGCGGCGATGAACGGCAAGGGGATCGGAATCGGCGAGATGCTCTACAAGTCCCTCGCGCGGTCGGCAAACGTAGACATGAAGGCGTAGGCGATGCAACCGGAACTCGAGACGCTGTGCAGGGTGCTGGAGGAGGAGCAGGGGATCCTCGCGGACCTCCTCGGGGCAGAGGGGCGGGAGCGCGAGGCGCTCGTCCGCCTCGACGCCGGCCCGCTCGCGGACGCGGTCACCCGGATCGAGCCGATCCTCGGGCGGCTGGCGCTCGCGGAGCAGGCCCGCGTGTCGCTCACGCGGCGGATCGGCGGGGAGCTGGGGATCGCGGAGGCAGTCCTCGACCTGCGCGCCATCGCGCTCTGCGTCGGGGAGCCGTACCGCGAGAGGCTGCTGGAACTCCGGAGGGGGATGCAGAAGGGGGCGAAGGAGCTCTCGAGGGCGAACGAGCTGAACCAGGCGCTCACGCTCCAGGGGATCGACCACGCGGACTTGCTCCTGTCGGTCCTCCTCGGCGGGGCGGACGGGCCCGGGACGTACACGAAGTCGGGTGCTGGCACGGCCGGTTTGCGGGTCGGGAACGCGTCGGCCACGGGGCCGAGGCGTCTCATCGACGAAGTGGTGTAGGACATGACGCTGTTTTCCTCCCTGGGACTGGGGCTGTCGAGCCTGAACACGTCGCAGGCCGCGCTGCAGACCACGGGACACAACATCGCGAACGCCACCACGCCCGGGTTCTCGCGCCAGCGCGTCGAGCAGGTCTCCCGCCGGCCGCAGGACTTCAACTCCTTCCAGGTCGGCCAGGGCGTCGAGGTCGCGAACGTCCGGAGAATCGTCGACGAGGTGCTGAACGGGAGCCTCCGGGACGCGACCGCGCAGTCGGGCCAGCTCGGCGTGCAGAAACAGGTGTTCGACCGGGTCGAGGCGCTCGTGAACGCGTTCTCCGACTCCGACCTCTCGACCGCCTTCTCGCAGTTCTACGACTCCCTCCAGAAGCTCGCGGACCGCCCCGAGGACGGATCCACGCGCCGGGAAGTCGTCGAAAAGGGGCAGAACCTCGCGGACGTCTTCAAGCAGTTCGGCGAGGGGCTCCGCGCGGCGCGCGAGACGGTGAACGACGACATCAAGACGCGGGTCGGCGACGCGAATCAGATCTTGACGCAGCTCGCGGACCTGAACGACCAGATCCTGAAGTCGGAGAACGGCGGCCTCGACGTCGGGTCCGCGAACGACCTGCGCGACCGGCAGGGCCTCCTCCTGCAGCAGCTCTCGGAGATCGTGCAGGTCCGCACCGTGCAGACGTCGGACGGGGCGACGCAGGTCCTCGCGGGGAGCGACTTCCTCGTCTCGGGGAACCGCGCGGTGACGCTCGACACGCGGACCTCGGTCGACCGCGACAACACGATCGCGACGCCGTTCATCCGGGACACGGGCGCGGCGCTGACGCTCCGCGGAGGGGCCCTCGCGGGACTCGTCGGGGTGCGGGACGGCGCCCTGGCGGGGCTGATCGACGACGTGAACAAGCTCGCGGGTGGGTTCGCCTACGCCTTCAACCAGATCCACGTCGATGGGACGGGGCTCAGGAGGTACACGGACCTTACGAGCACCCAGGAGGTCGGCCAGCCGGCCCTCGGGACCGCGCCGATCGCGACGAACGGGACGATCGCGAACGTTACTTCCGACAACTCGGTGAGCGATCCCAGTCTCGTGCCGTTCGGGGCGAACACGTTCGCGGGGCTCGACTTCGTCGTGACGAGCGGGCCGAACGAGGGGCAGCGGCGCAGGATCGTCGCGAACGACGGGACGGGGGAGATCCAGTTCGACCGCCCGTTCGACCAGCCGCTCTCCGTCGGGAACACGTTCCAGGTCACGAGCCTGCCGTTCATCATCCGGAACGGCACCTTCCAGATGAAGGTGACGAACGAGGTGACCGGCGTGACGTCGACCGTGACGGTCCCCGTCGACATCGACAAGACGCTCCCCGACAGCACGCTCTCGAGCATCGCGTCGGCGATCGACGGGATTGCCGGCATCTCCGCCTCGATCACGAACGGCAACCACCTGCGGATCTCGAGCGACACGCCGCAGACGACGACGTTCGCCTTCGGCCAGGACACGAGCGGCTTCCTCGCGGCGATCGGGCTCGGGACCTTTTTCACGGGGTCGAAGGCGTCGGACCTCGGCGTGAACGCGGTCGTCGCGAACGACCCCGCGTTCGTCGCGGCTGGACGATCGACCGCGCCCGGCGACAACACGAACGCCGCCGCGCTCGTCGCCCTCCGGGACAACAAGGTGTTCGACCGCGGCTCGCTGTCGACGGAGGACTTCCTCCAGTCGATCGTGACGGCGGTGGGGACGAAGTCGGCGAGCCTGGGGGACCGGGTGACAGGGCAGGAGCTGCTCGTCTCGCAGCTCGACAACCAGCGACAGAGGATTTCAGGCGTGAACCTGGACGAGGAGGCGGTGAACCTCATCACCTTCCAGCGGACGTTTCAGGCGAGCGCGCGGTTCATCCGCGTGGTCGATGAGCTTCTTTCCACTTTGATTCAGACGGTGTAGGCAGATGGCGGTCTTCGGGACTCCTTTCGTTTCGAGCACGTTCTCCCGGGTGACGGGGGACCTGTCGAGGTCCGTCATCCTGGGGAACCTGTCTCGCAACGAGCGCGCGCTGCTCCTCGCGCAGGAGCAGCTCGCGACCGGCCGCCGGATCAACCGCCCCTCCGACGACCCCGTCGGGACGAACGTCGCCCTCGACTACGAGCAGGCCGTCACGCGGCGCGACCAGTTCGACAAGACGATCGACGCGCACGCGACCCGCCTCGAGCGGACCGACTTCGCCCTCCAGCAGATGAAGGACCTCCTCGACCAGGCGAGGGTCCTCGCGCTGCAGCAGGCGAACGACACCTCGACGGCCGACACGCGGCGGGGGGCGTCGGTCGAGATCGGGCAGCTCCTCCAGGACGCGGTGAACCTGGGGAATACGAAGGTCGAGGGGCGGTTCATCTTCGGCGGGAACCGCACCGACGTGGCCCCCTTCGCCCTCGCGGACGGCGCGGTCGTCTACCAGGGGGACGAAGGGCAGCAGTCGGCGCTCGTCGCGGAGGGGCTCTCCCTCGCGATCAACCTGAATGGATCGCAGGCGTTCGGCGCGCTCTCGAGCGAGATCAGGGGGAGCGTCGACCTCAATCCGGGCGTGGTCGGCTCGACGCGCCTCGCGCTCCTGAATCGCGGGTCCGGGGTGCGGCTCGGATCGGTGCTCGTTGGCGACGGCATCTCGACGCCGCAGGTGATCGACCTCACGGGGTCGGCGACGCTCCAGAACGTGCTCGACAAGATCAACGCGGTCACGGGGGCGACGGGGGTCACGGCGAGCGCGAGCCCGGCGCCCCCCTTCGGGACGGGGACCGGGATTCGCCTGTCGACCGGATCGGGGCTCGTGACGGTCGACGAGGTGGGGGACGGACGGGCGGCGCGCGACCTGGGGATTTTCTCGGGGTCGGTGGGGGCGCCCGCGCCGCCGCCGGGGTTCGAGGGGGCCGACCTGAATCCGACGCTCACGCCGCAGACGACGCTCGCGGAGCTGTTCAACGCGGCGGGGGGGCTGGACCCGACGGGGATCCGGATCACGAACGCGCTGCCGGGGACCGCGGGGACGCCGGTCGACGTGAGCCTCGCGGGGGCGACGACGCTCGAGGACGTCCTGAACCGGATCAACACGGCGGGGGCGTTCGTGGAGGCGCGCATCAACGCCGGCGGGAACGGGATCGACATCGTCTCGCGGCTGAACGGCGGGCGCCTGAGGATCGACGACGTCCCCGGCGGGACGACCGCCACGCAGCTCGGCGTCCGCTACACCCTGCCGATCGCGCGCCTCGAGGACCTGAACAACGGCCTGGGCGTCGACACCTCGATCCCCGGCGACGACCTCGAGTTCACGCTGTCGGACGGCTCGACGATTCGCGTGGACATCAGCGGCGCGCACACCGTGCAGGACGTGATCAATCTGATCAACAACGACTCGCAGAACGGCGCGGGATTCCTGACTGCGTCGGTCGACCCGCTGCCGGGGGACCGCCTGGTCCTGACCGACACGAGCGGCGGGGCGGGGACGCTCACGGCGCGGTCGCTGAACGGGAGCCGCGCGGCCGAGAACCTGCAGATCGACGTCCCCGCGGTGGGGGCCACGATCACGGGGGACTCGCTCCAGCCGGCGGGCGTGCAGGCGACCTCGATCTTCACGGCGCTCGTCCGCCTGCGCGACGCGCTGGCGCAGAACGACCCGCTCCACCTCGCGGCGGCGATGCGGCAGCTCGACGCGCCCCAGGAGACGATCCTGGACGCGCTCTCCATCGCGGGGTCGCGCGCGGCGCGCCTGGATGCGACGAAGAGCCGCAACTCGGAAGAAAAAGTCCAGTTCGAGAAGCTTCTCTCGGGGGTGCGTGACGCGGACATCGCCGAGGTGGCGACGCGCCTCCAGGTGCAGACGACCACGTTGCAGGCGGCCCTCGCGGCGGCGAGCCGCATCTTGCAGACGACGCTGTTCAACTTCCTGTAGTCACGGAAGGGCGGGATGAAGGTCCAGACGACGAGGTTCGGCGAGGTCGAGATCCCCGACGGGGAAGTCTATTGCTTCCCGGAGGGGCTCCTCGGGTTCGGCCAGGTGAAGGTCTACTTCATCCTGCAGAACCCGAAGGGGGGGCCGTTCTCCTGGTTGCAGGCGGTCGACCCGGGGTCGCTGGCCTTCGTGGTGTGCGACCCGGGAATGTTCCTCCAGGACTATCAGATGAAGGTGAGGAAGGAAGACCTCGCCTCCCTCGAGCTTGACGACGTGAAGAACGGGTTCGCGATGGTGATCCTGACGGTCCCGAAGGACCCGGTGAACATCACGGCGAACCTGGTAGGGCCGCTCGTCTTCAACCCGAAGAAGCGGCTCGCGAAGCAGATCGTGCTCACCGACCCCGGACTCTCGACGCGGCACCGCATCTTCGCGGAGCCGGCGCCGGGGGCGGGAGGGTCGAAGAGCGCCACGGGAACGTAACGGGAGCCTGGTCGGCGAATGCTGGTCCTGACGCGACTGATCAACGAAACCATCATGATCGGCGACTCGATCGAGATCACGATCGTCGACGTGCGTGGGGACAAGGTCCGCGTGGGAATCACGGCGCCGAACTCGGTCCCGGTGCATCGCAAGGAGGTCTACCTGGCGATCAAGCAGGCGAACGTCGAGGCGGCCCAGGCGGACGCCGCGGCGGCCGATCAGCTCGCCAAGGTCGGGGACCTCCTCAAGAAGAAAGGCCCGGAGGGAGAGTCGAAGGGGAAGTCGGGGGCATCGTAACGGAAGCCAGCAATCGTTCGACTAGCTAGGAGGTAAGGCCATGGGCCTGCGCATCAACACGAACGTACCCGCTCTCACCGCGCTGAGAAACCTGCGGACCTCGAGCAAGCGGCAGGCGTCGGCGCTGGAGCGCCTGTCGACGGGGTTGCGGATCAACCACGCCCAGGACGACCCGAGCGGCCTCGTGATCAGCGAGATCCTGAGGACGCAGGTGGGGAGCCTGAAGCAGGCGGTCGAGAACTCGCAGAACGCCGAGAACCTCGTCCAGACGGCCGAGGCGGCGATCAGCGAGATCAACGACCTCGTGAGGGGGATCCGCGAGTCGCTGATCTTCGCCCTCAACACGGGCGGGACCTCCGTCGACCAGGTCCAGGCGGAGCAGGACGGCGTCGACAGCGCGATCCAGGCGATCAAGCGGATCAGCGACGTGACGCGCTGGGGGACGACGCAGCTCCTGAACGGCAACTCCAGCCTCAACATCATCTCGCAGGACGTTTCGGGGCTCCTCGAGATCAAGCCGTTCTCGGTGCAGTTCGACCCGACGACGAACGTCGCCTCCTTCCAGGTCAACGTCCTCCGCGTCGCGAGCCAGGCCACCCTCCAGCTCGGCTCGGCGGCGGCGAGCACGGCCTTCGTCACCGACCCCGCGGGGACGCAGGTGACCCTCCGGATCCGCGGCCCCGTCGGCGCCGAGGAGGTGACCCTCGCGGCGGGGATCGTCGTGAGCCAGTTCGCGCGGACGATCAACGCCCTGCGCGACAGCACCGGCATCTACGCCTCCGCGGACGGCCGGATGTACTCGGAGGACTTCGGCGCGGACCAGCTCATCTCGATCGAGGTGATCCGCGGCGCGGGGACCTTCCTCGGCGGGAACCCGGCGGCCCCGGGCTACCCGTTCACGTTTGGCGAGCGGGTGACCGACACCGGCGTCGACGCGGTGGCGAACCTGGGCGGGTCGCAGCTCTCGGCGCGCGGGAACCGGCTCTCGTTCACCGACACGTTCTTCAGCGGGCAGATCCTGCTCAACCCGGCGACGAACCAGCTCGTCCCGCCTGGGCCGGGCGCGGTCGGGAGCTTCGACTTCAGAATCCAGCGCTCGGGGCTCACGTTCCAGTTCGGGGGCCTCGCGACCGCGCAGGACGCGAAGACGATTGGCATGCCGGACCTCGGGCCGAGCTTCCTTGGCCTCAACCAGACCCGGGTCGGCGGGAAGCTCGTCGGCGGGCAGCTCACGGAGCTCATCGCGGGGGGCAGGTTCGATCTCTTCAGCAGCATCGAGGGGCTGAGGAACGCCGTGCGGATCGTGGATGCCGCGCTGAACGACATCACCGACTCCAGGCAGGTCCTGGGCGCGTTCCTGCAGCAGACGGTGGAGCCGAACATCCGCTCGAACGAGGTGGCGATCGAAAACCTGTCGGCCTCGGAGTCCTCGATCCGCGACCTCGACTTCGCCGCGGAGGTCTCGAACCTCACGAAGACGCAGATCCTGTTCCAGTCGGGGGTGTCGGTCCTGGCGCAGGCGAACACGATCCCGCAGAGCGTGATCCAGCTCCTGCAGCGGCTGTAGACGTTCGCGGGGATCGCCCAATCCGGGCCGCCCGCGGCGTAGGAATCCTCTGAACAGTTCGGCTAGGGACAGACCCCCAGCGGTCATCCACCCGGTCGCTTTTCATGAAAGCGAGCGGCCCGGATTGGCTGATCCCCGCGCTCACAGACGCGCGCCTGGCGTCAAGATGTGCGTTGACACGCAATCTCGGCCGGCCGACACTCCCCCTTCCCATTTCTTCAAGGAGGTGACGGATGGGATACGAACGGGAAGAGCTCGTCACGATCGGCGAGCAGTACAACACGGAGTCGCTCCTGGACTGGAGCACGCAGATCAACGCGACGGCCCGCGTGGACCTGCCGCGTCTCAAGAAGCGCGGCATCACGGAACAGACGCTCCGCGATATCGAGGCGGGGCGCGGCGAGGTGAGCAGGCTCAACATCGGCCAGGAGGGGGAGAAGAAGGACGTCTCCACCCTCCCGTTCGGACGCCAGAAGGCCATGGATGGCGCGTTCGACTGGCGCGAGGAGGCCAAGGGGCTGGCCGTGGCGATCTTCGATAGCGAGCCCGCCGTGCTGGCGCGGTTCCGGACCGGTGTCAAGGTGAGCCACTCGATCCCGAAGCTGATCGCCGAGACCGAGTTCCTGGAGAAGACGGTGCGGGAGCACCTGCCCGCCCTCAGCGCCGTGGGCGCCGACGATGCGTTCGTCGCCCGGGGCGAGGAGGCGCTTCGCGGGCTCCGTGAGGCGCAGGGGAAGCAGGGAGAGGAACGGGCGCAGACCCCCGGGGCGACGACCGAGCTCCACTACGCCCAGGGCATCCTGTACACGAGGGTGCGCTTCGTGGTGAGGATCGCCCGGGTGGAGTTCCGCAAGGAGGAGGGGAAGCTCGGGCGGTATTCGTATGCCGCGCTCCGTCGCCAGGAGGCGGCCGCCGAGGGACTTCGCGCCCAGGCCGCCCGCAGGGCCGTGCCCGCCAGCGGACTGACCGCCAGGTAGGGACCCCAGCAACCAGCAACCAGCAAGCTGGCCTTGCCAGGCTGGCCCAGCCAGTCGGAGGACCGTGCCCCCGAACCGTCGGGGGCACGAACGCCTCCCGGGTCGCGGAGACACCCTCCCGGGTCGCGGAGACACCCTCCCGGGTCGCGGAGACACCCTCCCGGGTCGCGGAGACACCCTC
>Ga0209514_10009691_pt1 | contig 10546 bp, 9 predicted proteins | sample Subgrocontami58m_FD_187452 | JGI IMG/M metagenome (GOLD analysis project Ga0209514, IMG submission 187452) | Subsurface groundwater microbial communities from S. Glens Falls, New York, USA - GMW37 contaminated, 5.8 m (SPAdes) (version 3) | ecosystem: Environmental > Aquatic > Deep subsurface >...
AGGCATTACAGTAATGGCTCGTGCTAATGTAAAGTTTGTTCTTGAATTCAAAAAGTTTCTTGATGATGCAAACGAGAAGAAAGATACTTTTACATTCCAAATAAATATTGGTATATAATAAAAATGAACCTTAAATATTTATAAGGTAGTTATTTCTCGTTTACTTATGCACTTTGAAAATTATTGACATAATTAAGTCTCAAATCATTTGTTGATAAACTTATATTCATTCTTTGGTTTGAGACTATAATTATAAAGCTAATTTAATATGCATTTTGCAAAATAATATAAAGGAGATAAGATGAAAATTTTTCTTTTAGCTTGCTTGGTTGTCTTGTTTTGTGTTTCCGATAATTTAATGGCAGGAGACATTCAGGGAAAGGTTACGGCCAAGGGAAGAAAAAATAATGGCGGAGCTGTTATTTATATCAGTAAAATAGAAGGAAAGACTTTCGCTCCTCCAAAACAACATGCAAAGATTGATCAGAAAAATTTAGTTTTTGATCCGCATATTCTGCCGGTCGTAAAAGGAACAACAGTTGATTTTCATAACAGTGATGATGTGTTGCATAATGTTTTTACTCCGGACGATTGTGCAGAAAAATTCAATCTCGGTACTTGGCCTAAGGGCGAATCCAAATCTTATACATTCAAAAACCCGGGATGCATTTCAGTAATGCTATGCAATGTTCATCCGGAAATGGAAGCTTACATTCTTGTTCTTGAAACACCTTACTATGCTGTTAGCGAAAAAGACGGCTCTTATAAAATTAAAGATGTTCCTGCAGGAAAATATACTTTGAAAATCTGGCATGAAAAACTGAAAGAAATGTCTGTTGAATTAACAGTATCCGGGACAGGTGCAATCACTCAAGATTTTGAACTTAGAAAATAGCATTTCAATAATTGATTCCAGAGATACTATCTAACTGAAAATGGAAATGAATAGCAATCAATCAGATATTATTGAAATAAATGTTAACACCAAATGGTTAGAAAGTAACTTCCCTTGTATGGTTGCATGTCCTGTTGGAACTGAAGCAGGCAGGTATGTCAATCAAATCGCACTCGGAAATTATGCCGAGGCATATAGAATTGCGAGAAAACCAAATCCATTTGCTTCAATATGCGGAAGAATTTGTGCCGCGCCATGCGAAGATGCCTGTCGTAGAGGAAAACTAGATGCACCAATTGCTATTAGAGCACTAAAAAGATTTGTAACCGAGCGCTTCGGTGTTGAAAGCCTTATTGATATTCTCAAATTACAAGACAGCATCAAACCTAATATTAAAAACAAGAATAAATTAGTTGCGGTAATTGGTGCCGGTCCGGCCGGACTCGCTTGCGCACATGATCTTGCACTGCAAGGCTACAGTGTTACAGTTTTTGAGAAACATTCTGTACCCGGCGGAATGTTGAGACTTGGTATTCCCGAATACCGCTTGCCTAGAGAATTAATCCGTTTGGAGATCAATGCAATACTGAGTTTGGGAATTGAATTAAAGTTAGGTAAAGAACTTGGAAAAGATTTTTCAATTGATGATTTAAAAGAGAATGGTTATGAAGCTATTTTTCTTTCTGTAGGAGCTCATAAAAGTCGTGCTTTGAATATTGAAGGATCTGATTCCGACGGAGTTTTATACGCAGTAGATTATTTGTTAAATATTAATCTTGGTTACAAAGTTGAGCTTGGAGAAAAAATTGTAGTTATCGGCGGTGGTAATGTTGCTTTCGATGTTGCGAGAAGTGCAATTCGTCAAGAAAAAATTGAGCCTATCGCTTCATCAGATATAACTGCTGCATTAGATGTGGCACGATCTGCTGTGAGATTCGGTGCTAAAAAAATTGATATGGTTGTTCTTGAACCGCGCCATCAAATGCTTGCCGATGAAGAAGAAATTGGGCAAGCGTATGAAGAAAGAATATCTATCCAAAACTCAATTGGACCAAAGAGAATTATTAACAAAAACGGTAAAGTTGCCGGCCTCGAAGTGATGGAAGTTGCTTCTCTTTATGATGAGAATGGAAGATTCAATCCCAAATTTGTAGAAGGAAGTGAAAAAATAATTGAAGCAGATTCAATTGTAATTGCAATCGGTCAAAAACCGGAATTGGATTTTATTTCTCCCCATCATGGGATAGAACTAACAAATTTCGGAACAATAAAAGTTGATCAATCATCATTATCAACATCAGCAAAAGGAATTTATGCCGGCGGCGATGCAGCTTTCGGACCGAGGTTAGCCATCTTAGCTATTGCCGATGGACGCAAAGCAGCGAAATCAATAGATGAATATTTATCGGGTAAAAGTTTACATCCGAATGAAATCAAAATAACGGCACTTAATACTTATGATTATTCTCCAATCCGCGGCTACACTCAAATTCAAAGACAACCGGTACCTGTACTTCCGATTCAACGTAGAGTTGGAATAGCACAAGTAGAACTTTGTTACGAAGAAGAAGTCGCACAATTAGAAGCAAGCAGATGTTTACGATGTTGGCAAAACACAATATTTGAAGGCGATCCGGAATTTGGTACCGAATGCATCTTATGCGGCGGATGTTCCGATGTTTGTCCGGAGAATTGTATTGAAATTATTCCAAAATCAAAAATGGATTTCAATCATTTGAATAATAATTCTGTTATAGAAGAGTTAGAAAAAACCGGATACTCAAAAGATCAAAAAGGAATGGTAATCATTAAGAATGAAGAAATCTGTATCCGCTGTGGTTTGTGTGCAAAACGGTGTCCTGTTGGAACAATAACCATGCAATCATTCGAACTAATGGCAGTATAAATTTTAATAACACAAAGTGAATTTATGAGTAACGATAAAATAAATGAAAATGATTCGGAGGAAAACGTTCCTAAAATTTGCCGAAGAAAATTTCTCAATGCTATGGGAAATGCGGCAACCGGAGTTGTTCTTTTAGGCGGACTGGGAGTAGCAATTGATTACTTGAAACCAAATGTAATACTCGAAATTCCGAAAGAGTTTAAAGTTGGACCAATTGATTCAATTCAACCCGGCTCTGTAATCTATGAACCGGAACAAAAAGCTTTTGTAGTCCGCGATGAACAAGGATCTTTTTATGCTCTTTCAGCAGTTTGCACTCACCTGGGTTGTACAACAAAATGGAGCGTATCAGGAGTAGGTGGAAATCCTAATGCTGTTATTGCGTGTCCTTGTCATGGAAGTCTTTTTAATAAAAGGGGAGAATTAATCCAGGGTCCGGCACAGCGCAGCCTGGATAAATTTCGCCTTAGACTTGAAGATAATAAGTTAGTTGTTAATACAGCTGAAATTGTTTCTGAAGAAGAAATGATTTTAAAAATTTAATTGGCTCATGTACAGGTAAAGTTATGAAATTTTATAATTGGATAATTCAAACAAAAATCTGGAAATCTGTTTTCAGAACTAAATTACCGCTATCTACAAACCTTGATAGATCGTTAGTAATATTTAATAGTCTTTCTCTTCATATTCATCCCGTTAAAGTCCGGGAAAAAGCGATCAGGTTCACGTATACTTTTTACCTCGGAATGATAAGTTTCTTTTTATTTCTGATTCTTATTATTACAGGAATTATGCTGATGCTTTACTATCAACCTGCAATCCCGCAAGCTTATGAAAATATGAAAGACCTTAAGTATGTAGTTTCGAACGGAAACTTTTTGCGAAACATGCACAGGTGGTCAGCACACCTAATGGTAATAACTGTTTTCCTTCACATGTTAAGAGTTTTTTTTAAAGGGGCTTACCGCCCTCCGCGCGAATTTAATTGGATTGTTGGAGTAGTTTTATTGATAATCACACTTCTTTTAAGTTACACCGGATATTTACTTCCTTATGATCAATTATCTTATTGGGCAGTTACAGTCGGTTCAAATATAGCCCGTTATGTTCCGCTCTTCGGAGAAAAACTTAGTTTTCTACTTCTTGGCGGAAATTACATTGGTGAATACACATTAGTTCGGTTCTACGTTCTTCACTGCGTAATACTTCCGGTATTTATGGTAATGTTAATTGCACTTCACTTTTGGAGAATTAGAAAAGACGGCGGTTTGCAATGATAAATGAAGAATTATTTCAAGTTGAAGAATCGTCTGATTCAAAAGTTGTTACTAGAAGAGTAGCAGTATTCCCTCAAAAAACTCCTGTCAAAGTTGAGCAGGAAAGACCACCGGAAAAAATAGTGATGACATTTCCCAATTTGATTATACGGGAAATAATTTGTTTTCAAGTTGTGGTAATTGTTTTAGTAATAATTTCTCTTCTTTTCGATGCACCGCTTGAAGAACTTGCAAATCCGCAAAACACACCTAATCCTGCAAAAGCTCCGTGGTATTTTTTAGGACTTCAGGAATTGCTGCACGTTTTTCCTCCAGTAGTTGCTGGAGTGTTAATTCCTTTTTGTGTTGTTGTTGCTTTGGTAATAATACCTTATTTCGAAATAAATATTAAACGTGAAGGTTTGTGGAAAGAAAATCAAAAGAAAACGTTTATAGTTTTTACATCAATAGTTTTTGTGCTTTTATTATTATTGATTTTGTTCGATGTATTTTCTATTGCAGTTCCTACACTTTTGATTTATGTCTTTGCCGTTCTTCCATACTTCGTAAAAAAGAATTCACCTTTTATTAGTTGGTTATCGCGGATTTCGCTTGCTGAATGGATTATGACATGGTTTTCGTTTGTCTCACTAATTTTGATATTCATTGGAACATACTTCAGAGGACCGGGTTGGAGCTGGGTGTGGCCTTGGTAATAATTCTACCCTAAAAGGATTTTACGTAAATGAAAATTGATAAATTAAGAAAAATATATGCTGTAACGAGTGTTCTTTTTCTTGTTGCCTTGGCTATTTCTCCGCTAAAAGATTATTTCACTGAATGGAGATCAATTCAAAAAAAATATAATGAAACCATAGAAAAATTACCGATTAAGGTAAATCCGGTTAGCATTGGCTTACAACAGATTTGGAGCAGAGAATTAAATACCATTGACAGATGCACCACTTGCCATTTGGGAATTTCAAATAACAAGTTGAAAATGGTTTCCCAACCTTTTAGAACGCATTCAAAAATTTATCACGATATTGAAAAGTTCGGATGCACTATTTGTCACGAAGGTCAAGGACTTGCAACACGATATGAAGAAGTCCATCTTCCAACAGAATTTTGGGATCAGCCGATTTTACCAAATCGTTATATAGAATCTTCATGTGGAAAATGCCACTTCGGCGAGAAATTATCTTCGACTCCAACATTAAATAAAGGAAGAGAATTACTTGAAAAATTTAACTGTGCTTCTTGCCATGATATTCCAGGAATTAAAAAAAGCTATACTCTTTCATTAAATGGTATTGGAAGCAAAGTAAATAATAGAAATTGGATTTTAGATTGGTTAAAAAATCCTAAGCATTATCAGGATAATGCCTTAATGCCAAATTTTCTTCTTACTGAAAAAGAAATAATTTCACTTACAGATTTTTTAATGAGTTTCAAATCATTTGGGGATGAAATAAATCTTGAACCGTTACCCGGTGTATATTATAAAAATAAAAAAGATGAAAAATTTATAGCATTAGGACAAACCCGTTTTCGCGAAGCGCGCTGCATCAGTTGTCATTCGGTAGAGGGAAAAGGTGGAAAACTTGCAATTGATTTATCAAAAGTTGCATCGAAAGCTAAGGAAGAATGGATTTATAATTACATCAAAAACCCTAAGAAGTTTCAATCGAAAATTGAAATGCCTCAATACGGTTTTACTGATAATGATGTTGCCGCAGTAACTGCTTATATAGAATCGGAATTTGTTGATTGGGACAATTCTGAAAATGAATCAAAAGAACATACTTCTCTACCAAATTTTTTTGAAGAAGGTTTGCGTGTTTTCAATACTTATAATTGCGGCGGATGCCACACATTATCGTCAAAAGGAATAACCGATAACCGCGGACCGGATCTATCAATCATAGGCAGTAAAAAACTTTATCAAATTGATTGGGGAAAGACAGAGATATACCACACAATTTTTAATTTTATAGAAACAAAAATCAGTGAGCCAAGAAAATTTGGCGAGAGTAGCCGGATGCCTCAGTTTTCAATGAACGATGATGAAGTAACTGCAATAACAACATACCTTCTCTCGCTCAAGCAAACAAAACTCCCGGCAAATTTTGTTCGTAAGGCAAAAGAGCAAGCATTAAAATCAGTGCAAGGAGAAGCTGGAAAAATATTTCAGAAGTATAGCTGTTTTAAATGTCACACACTCAATCATGTCGGTGAAAGTATAGCGCCCGACCTTACTATAGTTGGAAGCCAACTTAATTCACAGTGGATGAAGGAATATTTTAAAGTACCATATTCTGTCCGTCCGATTGTTGAAGAACGCATGCCGAATTTATTTATCAGTGAGAAAGAGGTTGAAACTCTTCTTAATTATTTTAATACAGCGCTGATTGATGATAGTATAGAAATTCCCAATGGACTTTTACAGAACAGATCGGTGGAAAGAGGAAAAAGTCTTTTCAAAGAAAAATATGGATGCCAAGGCTGCCATATTATTGAAGGGAAAGGAGGTTACGTAGGACCTACATTAGACGATGCGGGAGACAGACTTAAACCCGCTTATTTATTTAATTGGTTGATGAATCCGCAGAAATTTAGACCAAACACAATTGAACCTCGAACCGGGATGTCTCCTCAAGAAGCATTTGATATAGCAAGCTATCTGGTAACCTTCAAGAAATCGGTGAAGCGATGAAAAAGTATTATCTATTATTTCTGTTATTTATTTTTAGTTTATTTCTTATTGATGCGTGTAAAACTAACTCCGGGAAAAAATCACCGAATGTAGCAGTGGACTCAACAAATTCTAATTCTTCATCAATTATAAAAGTTAATATCTGGACCCGTTACGATTACGACCAACGCGAAGGAAAAAGATTGTTCGAACATTACTGTTCCGTATGTCATGGCGTAGGTGGTGCTGGCGACGGTTTTAATTCTTACAACCTTATTCCAAAACCAAATAGCTTTACAGATAGCGTTTACATGTCGCATCTTTCCGATTCTAATCTTCAGCAAATCATAACATTAGGTGGAGAGAGTACAAATAAATCTACATTAATGCCTGCATATTCTCATACATTTACGGAACTACAAATAGAGAGGTTAGTAAAATTCATCCGGACATTTGTTAAAGGATAAAGTTATTTAGTGTCTTGCACTTGCAGAAATTCCAATTTTTACGGGCCAATAATATCTATAGTAAAATTATCTGGCTGTGTTTCTAAAGCGTTGAGCAACACTAGCAGCATGCTCTCCAAGAGAACGCGCTTCTTTAAGCGCTTTCTCGTCAACCGGATCTAAAGCAGAAGCTCCCACTAATCCAAATGGTCCTTCCAGTGGACCGACTAGAATCATTCCCGCATTCATCATTGCTATTACTAATGAATGAATGACATGTTCTTTCCCGCCTGTTTGACTGCCCCCTGTTGAAAATGCACCGCCGACTTTATTGACAAGAGAAATTTTATACTTTAGCCACCAATCGTCAATAAATGATTTCATTTGACCAGCCATGTTTCCATAATAAGTTGGCGAACCTAATAAAATTGCGTCGGCATGTTTGAGTTCTGTTTCTGTAACCTTATCTATAGTTCTCGTAATTACATTTACTCCAGGAATCTTCTGTGCCCCTTCGGCAACCGCTCGAGCCATCTTTTCTGTGTTGCCCGTGAAAGAATAATAAACTATTAGAATTGAAATTTCTGTGTGTTTAACAGAATCAGAATCGCAGTATGTAATTGGATCGAACTTAGAAGTAGATGCATAAAGAGAATATGGTTTTAACAAAAATAATAATGCAATTATAAAAATCGAATAACGAATCACGTCGAAAATTGTCCGGACTGATTTATAGTGAAGATACATTTTATTTCTCCGTTGCTATATGACATATAAAATGCATTTATTCAAATTGATAAACAACGAAAAAGCAATGTTGCTCGGATAATAAAAAGGACGACCAATATGATCGTCCCGTTTAGAACTAATTACTAAAGTACTAAATACTATTTTTTCAACTCCGGCATTTTACCACATTGCTTTAACGCAAATTCCAATTTATTCCTTCCAGTAAAAAATTTAATCTGAAAATCTATTGAGATGTATCAGAAAAACAAAAGATCAACTTTCAAGTTGCCTATTTATGCGTAAAACTTGTATAACGTTTACCAAAAGCACGTCCACCCCGCTGTTATAAATATACTGTTATAGGCAGCCGTTTTTAATTCTTATGTATCAAGATTGTCCCACTCTTCTCCTGTAACCCATCTAAGAGCAGAAAGTTTACCATTCAACATGCCCCATTCAAAATCGTCCCAAGGGCCAAGATTTTTTATGCCATATCGCTCTTCGACACTTTTTGCAGCTTTTCGTGCACCTTCAAAAATTTCTCTAGGTGTTACATTTGGGGTATACTTTCCTTCTGGGACTTTGTCCACTATTTTGTCCTTGCCTATTTTAATGCGATATAACCAATTCTGGTGTCTATTGTACCAAATCTTATCAAGTAATTCCTTTTCGGCTTCGAGAATTTCTGTAAAGCTTCTAGGTTCTTCAAACCACTCATCCTCAATCATAATATCAGTGACTAAGTCTGGCTTAATCCTATGAACAGCCTCAGCTAATTTTATATAGTATTTAGATTTAATTTTAGAAAAATACATTGCAAGATCTGGATGTGGAATTTTATCATTCCCATTTGGTAAACTAAAATCATTCTTATTGTGAGTAACAAAAGCAAATCGAATACCGGTAGAATTATTATCCTGAATACAAGTTGCGTAGATCTCTATTATTAATGCGTCATTAATGCTGTTTTTCTGACGATGAAATGGTGCTCTTTTTTCAATAGCTCTCTGAACAGCTCGTAGTTTAATATCGTCTGTCGTCTCAATAATTGTAGCATCTTTAAGTAACTTCTCAATTCGTGTAACAGAGGTTATTACGGATTCACCTAGGGAAGGGATTTTATAGTCAACATTATCTAGTTGTTCCAAAACTGCTTTTTTCTTTTTCGGATCGCCAAATTTGTCAACAACATACTTAACTCTTTTGAAAACGCTTGAGAGACTTTGACTACTTTCTTTGATAATTCTTTCCTTGTTTCGGGCAAACTCATCAACAACGATTCTTGGCACAAGTAAAGTGAGTTCCTTTCTCTTTACTAATTCCTCAACAACATTTAGAAGCGTTTGTTGTTCTGGGTCTTTGGTCATGTCTAACCAAACACAAGTATCAACGAGAATTTTATGCATAATTGAATAACTCTAAAAGTTAATTGTTTTTCTTGCAAAATATAAAGGGCTCGCTCTGACGAGCCTTTCTAATTTCTACATGCTTCTTACTAATTACTTCTTAAGTTCCGGCACTCTTCCCGGAGTCCAAGGAACGTTAAGTTTATCCATCTCGGATTCAATTGATTTCAGATCCACATCAATTATTTTTTTCAACTTTTCAATAATCGGTTGTATCTCAGCATACAAAGTTTCGTAAGCCACTATCTGATTCTTTGTTAGATTTGTTGTGCTGCCATATGATGTAAACAGCATTGTTGAAAGTCTTGAGTTCAATGTTACCGGAGCCGGCGGATTTTCTTCTGCACTTGCACCGCGCCCCTCCATTCCACGAATAGAAATTAAAATTTTATCAAGATCGTCCGAAACCGCATTTGCATTTGTCAACAAACTAAATGGAGCAGAAGCGGAATTATTTAAAGCCTGTTTGATAGACTCAATTTTCTTAACTAAATCTTCTGCGACTCTTTGAGCTCCGTATGCAGTTCTAGCCAACTCGGAAGCTTTCTTTTGGAATGCAACTAACTCAGAACGATCTTTAGCCGGCAATGTTGTGTTATTGAGAGGAACAACATTAAACTCAGTTGGAGCTAACAATTCTTTTTCTTGATTTCTAATAACCATAGACAAAGAAATTTTGTATTTACCTGGCATAGCTAAAATGCCGCTGCCGCTGCTTCGTCTTCTGCCGCTTCCTCCGGAAGAAACCGGTTCAAATTTATCTACAACAATCGGAGATGTACTTTCATAACGAAGATCCCAGTTGATACGATTAATTCCACTCCCGGCAGATTTAGTTATTTTTCTAATAACCAGGCCTGTCTCATCCATAATTTTGAAAATGAGATAAGGATCTTTTTCAAGCTCTTCTTCATGCAATGTATCAAGAGATGGTTGTGGAATTGGTTTTCCATCTTTGAACAATGCTTTCTCTTTTTGTTTGCGTTCTGCTTTTAAGGTTTTGGGAACGTCTTTAATATAGTATGTAAATGTTGCGCCGTATTCGGGATTTGGTGCTCTAAAATAATTTGAACCTTGTGCACCATGTCCGCCGCTTGGAATATACATCAATGCATCTTTGATCGGAAAAATGTAAGCATCTTTTTCTAAGAGCTCTTTGCTAACGGTTCTTAATGGCGAGTAGTCGTCAAGCACATAGAAACCTCTGCCGAAT
>Ga0209514_10009692_pt1 | contig 10545 bp, 8 predicted proteins | sample Subgrocontami58m_FD_187452 | JGI IMG/M metagenome (GOLD analysis project Ga0209514, IMG submission 187452) | Subsurface groundwater microbial communities from S. Glens Falls, New York, USA - GMW37 contaminated, 5.8 m (SPAdes) (version 3) | ecosystem: Environmental > Aquatic > Deep subsurface >...
TTGATCTTTTGTTTACAACAGGTATCCCGCCGCCTCCGGCTGCTATTACAATCGTATTGCTTTTTACCAATTTTTTTATTATCTCGGATTCTATTATCTTTTTGGGCATTGGGGAAGCAACAACTCTTCTCCATCCGCGACCAGCGTCATTTATCACATGCATTCCTTTTTTTCTGAGTTCTCTTGCCTGATCTAAGGTGTAGAAAGGGCCTATAGGTTTTGTAGGCTTGCGAAAAGCAGGATCATTCTTGTCAACAAGGACTTGCGTTAGCAGGCTTACAACAGGTTTCTTTTTAGCCAGCTCATTGTAAAGTGCCTGCTGTATTATGTAGCCAAGCTCGCCCTCACTCTCAGCAACTGCAGTAGAAAGGTTTATCTCATACGCTTTTTTGGCTGCCATTTCAGATCTTATTACAATTGCCCCTACCTGCGGGGCATTGCCATGAGTAATAACAATATTGTACTTATCAGCAATTTTGGATATCTCTTCCATTGCATTCTGGGCATTCCTGAATTGGGCTTCCAGCGAAGACTTCTCTCCGCTGCGCAGCAGTGCATTCCCGCCAAGAGCTATAACAAGAGTTTTATGATTAGGCATAAAACTAGTTGTTTTTACTTAATAATATAATTTTCTTTTCCCGATGGTTTTCTTTGTGCAATAAGTTCTATAATTCACGAAAGAAAAGGCTCAATGCCACTCAAAGCATACTAATTGTGGTTTCTTCAGCAATTCGTGAAGAAGTTTTATCGTATTGTCAACATCCTTCATGCTTGCAATGCCCACAGTGCTGTGAATATTCTTAACAGCAAGCCCGACAACAGTGGCAGGCACGCCGCCTTTTGCTAAAGATATGCTCAAGGCATCTGTAGTTCCATTGTCGCTTACATCCCACTGGACAGGTATTTTGTGTTTTTTCGAAATATAGTCAAGCTGGCTGTTTAGGCACCTGTTGCCTAAAAAGGCAGCGTCTTTGACAGTCACGCATGGACCTTTTCCAACAAGTCTGGACCCAGAACTTTCATCTGTATTTATGACGTCAACTGCAATTGCCCAATCAGGACTTATTTCATAAGCAGAAGTTTTGGCGCCGTAAAGTCCGACCTCTTCTTGCACAGTAAATACAAAATAAACATCATGCTTTGAACTTTTCATCAGCTTTGCCAGCTTTAGCAGGATGTAGCACCCTATTCTATCATCAACTGCTTTTCCAAAAATAAGGTCTGTATTGCCTAATGTTTTTGTTTCCTGCTCTAAAGACATCAGAGTACCAACCCTTATGCCGAGTTTTGTTATCTGCTGCTTGCTCAGGCCAGTATCAACAAAAAGGTCATCAAATTTTGGCAGCTTATCAACATATTGGCCATCCACTATATCAGGAGTAGTAATCACGCCATGTATTCTTTGTTCTTTTTGAAAGCCTACCTTGATGTGCACTCTTTGGCCTATTATGCTCAAAGGTTCTATGCCACCTATTTCTGAAATCCTTATGCGCCCTCTTTCATCAACACTCTTGACAATAAGGCCTATTTCATCCATGTGCGCAGCAAGCATTACCCTCGGCTTCCTGCCTTTCTTGTGCGCTATAACATTGCCGAGCTTGTCGACCTTTACTTCGTCAACATATTTTGCTACTTCTTTTACAATTATATTTCGTATCTCGTCCTCAGACCCGCTTATGCCGTAATATTCCATCAGTTTTTTCAGCAAAGGATCTATAGGTTTAGGGTTTTTCAAAAGATGATGTATGCCATTATGGCGACCCGACGCCTTCGGCGTCTTTTTGCTTTTCATAATGACAATATGCGCACAAGTTGTATATATTCATTTGAAAGTTCTGAATTCCATATCAATACACCACTAGTCACCGCTCCCTTTATGGGGTATGTCGCTTAGACTAGTGGTATGTATTATGTAATCCGTTAGTCTCTTTTCTGGTCGTCCAACGCCTTGGTTCTTCACATAGTTTCTGATTATAGTTGGGTCTTTTCCAACAGAATCTCCATAGTCTTGCGCGCCCCAAAATCCAACATTCTTTCCCCAGAAAAATGGCCTTTTCTTTAGAAAAGGAAACTCATCCTTGAGTTTTCTTCCTGATGTACCTTTGAATTCTTTGTCGATAAAGTCCAGGCTATGCGTCCGCAAAATGAAAATATCCATGTGCACGTGATCTCTGTCGAATCCAATTTCCTTTATCGTCACGCCGATTTTTTTGGCTACTTCGCGAAAAATCGTCTCGCAACGATTTTTGATTTCGACAAAGTCGAAAACTTTTTTGCAAAATTTCACTTTGTAAGATACATGTATTTCCAGTCTGAAAATTCCAGAGCTGCCTCTGGCAAAATCTTGTTGCATAAAAACGCCTCCAGAAAGCTTTAATAGAAAGCCCAAGCTACATGAAACTGTAGTTCAGGGATTCAAGTCAATAGTCTTTTAGTGCCATAGCTCCGCTATGGCTGCTATTGACATTTTAATTATCTGTCTGGTTAGAGAAAAAGCCCAATTCATCAGGCGGGGGTTCCCGCACCCCACCACCAGTCACCGCTACCGCTTAGACTGGTGGAATTCTGCCTCTTTAAAGATAAAATTTTGACTAAAAAGTTAGTGCTTATACGGTTTTTTCTTTCCAAAATAGCTGAGATCGCCTGCTTTGTAAGCTCCAGTAGACGACTTGTAAACCTCTTCCCCGCCAAAAACAAAGCCTTCTGGCATTCCATAGCCTTGCAAAGACTCAACTGCTCCAGATTTTGCAGCAGCAGTTTCAGGTTTCCAGACCTTGAATATTTTCTTGTCGTATTCCAAAAATGCATTTACAAAATAATCTACTTTCTTAACAAACATGGCAGAAGGCGCCAAGCTCACCTGAAAAGTCCATTCAACAGTTCTTTTTTCAATGTTTATGCAATACAGGAAGCTGTCAGTTGAACCAATGTAAAGTCTGTTCCCAATTACCAGAACTCTGGCAGCTATTGGCCCGCCTGTTAGAAAATCCCAAATCTTTTTTCCGTCTTCTGTAAAACAATAAATTTTTTGGTCAAATGAAGTTATGTAAACTTTTCCGTTTATGAGTTCTGCGCCTCCAACTACCATGCCGCCTGTTAAGAAATTCCATCTTTCTTTTCCTGTCTGGCTGTCAACAGCATAAACTCTGCCGCTTACTGTGCCGGCAAAAACAATGCCATTGTCGCCGCCGATGCCGCCAGGTACTGAACTGTTGCAATTAAATCTCCATAATTCTTTTCCATTTTCATCCAATGCATAAAGATAATTATCGTAAGAAGGGCAATACAAAACAGGATTAACTGCTTTTGGCATTCCAGGAAAGCTTCTTTTGTGATTTGAAACTATGGTCTTGCCATTGTCCATTATAAGAGGCGCACCTATGCGTTCGCCGGCGCGAAATTTCCATAAAAGCCTGCCATCAAGATCAAGCGCATACAAATGCTTGTCATAAGACCCGACAAAGATTTTGCCGTTTATAAAACTTGGAATAGCCACTATGCCATCGCCTGTTTTGAATTTCCAAAGCTCTTTTCCCTCTTCTGAAAAGCAAAAGAAATAGCCTGCGCCATTGCCAATAAAAATTTTATCAGCTATTCCAACAGCCGATGAAACAATTATATCCCCAAGGCGCCTTTTCCATATCAGTTTGCCTGATAAATCAAGACAGTAAAAATGCTCATCGCTAGAGCCAAAATATATATTATTGTTATGAACTAAAGGAGCTGACCATGCAATTGTCCCTCCTGTTTTGAATTTCCATATTAATCGTCCAGAAATTGCATCAACTGCATAAACATAACTATCCAAACAAGGAAAATAAATGACGCCATTATAATAAGTGCAATATGCTGCTATAGTGCCACTTTGAGGCATATCATAAAATATATCTTTGAAAGCAGGAAGTTTTTGTTCCTGTTTTTCCGGTTCTTCTTTTATCTGAATGTAATAATCTTTAGGCTTTTCCTCTTTGTGCTCTTTTTTTGTCTTGTATTCGTCTTCCTTTTTTGCGTAGTCCATAAATAATGTAGGTTATTAGCCTTTATAAGATCCAGCACACGACACGCAGCAGAAGTCTAGCTTCTTGCCCTTTATGTTTCGTGTTATCGAGCCTTTTATCATCTCGCAGTTGCAGTGAGCGCATATCTTCACTTTAGCTTTTATTGCAGCTTCTATTAATGTAGAAAATCTTTTTGTCATTTCAGCAAAGAACTTTTCGCCAGACTTTGTCATCTTGTAAGACTTGATTTTCTTTTTGCCGTTGCTGTAGACCTTCATTGTTATATAGCCCGACTTCTGCATTTCTTTTAACATCGGATATATCTGACCCGCACTTGGTTTTTTTCCGAGTATCTTTTCCAGCTCCTGAATTAAATGATAACCATGAACTTCCTTCCTGCTGAGTGCAGCTAACAGATAATACTTTGACATGCTTTGCATCAGTACCCTTGATCGTATACCTTTATATATTTATTGCTTCATTAGATATATCTAAATTAGATACATATGGAGGTTAATAAAATGTTGTCAAGAAAGAAAAAAGCTTCTGATGGGAAGGAAACTAAAAAAGCATCTTGCTGTGGGTCATGATAAGATGTTTTTTAATTTTATGGTATCGACGCAAAGCGTCTAAGCTCTGTTGGTGGTAAATTTGGCTGAGAAAAATAAAGGAACCGACGCCTCTGGCGTCAAAGCAACATACATTGTTGGCGTATCAGGAATGCACTGCGCCAGCTGCGCAAACACAATAGAAAAGAAATTAAAGAAACAGAAGGGTATTTTGTCAGCCAGAGTTAATTATGCAACAGAAAAGGCATTTGTTGAGCATGATAATTCAATATCAGAAGAACAGATTTGCAAAGCAATAGACAAAATAGGATACAAATCTGTTACTGAACAGCCTCTCGAAAAATCTGATAATAGCATTGATCACTCAGATCATATGAAATCTGTCGCTCATGCCGAAATGCAAAAGCTGAAGAAAAAGCTTGCTGTTGGCGCGGTGCTTTCTGCAATTATATTTCTTGGAAGCTTTCCAGAATGGTTTCCTTTTGTTCCTGCAGGATTGGCAAACGAATCTTTATTGCTTGTACTTGCAACAATAGTGCAGTTCTGGGTTGGTTATGATTTTTACAGAAGCGCATTCATCGCTCTACGAAATAAGACAGCAGACATGAATACGCTTATCGCAGTGGGCACGTCAGCAGCATTCTTCTATAGCGCAGCCGGACTCTTGTACGGAATTGAGGGCGCAATGTATTTTGATACAGCCGCGCTTATCATAACATTGATTTTACTTGGAAGGTATTTTGAGGCAATAGCAAAAGGCAGGGCATCAGATGCGATTAAGAAATTAATGGGTCTTCAACCAAAAACAGCAACTGTAATTCGCAATAAAAAAGAAATAAAAATTAATATCGACGATGTGCAGGTTGGCGATATAATTATAGTAAAACCGGGCGAAAAAATACCGGTTGACGGCGTTATAGTGGAAGGCGAAAGCAGCATAGACGAATCAATGATTACAGGAGAGAGCATGCCTGTCACTAAAAAGAAAGGCGATACTGTAATAGGCGCAACAATAAACAAGTTTGGCTCTTTTAGGTTCCGTGCTACGAAAGTAGGTAAAGACACAACGCTTGCCCAGATAGTAAAACTTGTAGAAGAAGCGCAAGGCAGCAGAGCGCCTATACAAAGACTGGTAGACAAAGTGTCTGCATATTTTGTTCCCGCAGTTATTTTGATAGCGCTTATTGCATTTGCACTGTGGTATCCTTCAGCAGGATTTACATTCGCATTTACTGCATTCATTGCAGTTCTGATTATAGCATGCCCATGTGCTTTAGGACTGGCCACTCCAACGGCTATAATGGTCGGAACAGGATTGGGCGCAAAGAATGGAATACTGATAAAAGGCGGAGAAGCTCTGGAAATTGCGCACAAAGTAGACACAGTTGTTCTTGATAAAACAGGAACGCTTACAAAAGGGAAGCCGGAGGTTATTGATATAGTAGCAGTAGAAGGAAACGAAAGCAGTATTCTATCTATTGCAGCGTCTGTAGAAAAGGGTTCAGAGCACCCGCTAGCTGCTGCTATAATAGAGTCCGCACAGCAAAGAAAATTAAAATTATCAAAGGCGTCTAAATTTCGCGCCCATTCAGGAAAAGGTGTGTCTGCAAACATAGGCAGCAGCAAGATCTTTATTGGTAATCGCTCATTCATGAAAGAAAATAAAATTAGATTTAAGGAATATGATGACAAAGCCTCATCTCTAGAAGATCAAGGAAAAACAGTTGTTTTTGTTGGGAAAAACAAAAAATTGATTGGAATTTTAGCAATAGCAGATGCGTTAAAAGAAAGTTCGCCAGAAGCAGTCGCAGAACTGAAGAAAATGGGAAAAACAGTCATAATGATGACAGGCGACAATGCAAGAACAGCAAAAGCTATAGCATTTCAGGCGGGCATAGACGAAGTTATATCAGATGTCTTGCCGGGCGACAAGGCAAACCACATAAAGAAACTGCAGAAAGAAGGTCACAAGGTTGCAATGGTAGGCGACGGCATAAATGACGCGCCTGCAATGGCTCAGGCAGATATTGGTATTGCTATCGGTAGTGGAACAGATGTTGCTCTGGAAACAGGCGGTATAGTTCTAGTAAAAAATGATATAATGGATGCTGCACGATCAATTAAATTGAGCAAATATACAATAAAGAAGATCAAGCAGAACCTATTCTGGGCTTTTCTTTACAATACAGCGCTGATACCTGTGGCGGCAGGAGCGCTTTATCCTATTTATGGATTTCAGCTTGATCCTGTAATAGCCGCAGCCGCAATGGCATTGTCATCGATAAGCGTGGTAAGCAATGCGCTTTTGATGAAGAGGTATAAACTTTGATTTTTTAGGTGGATGTTTCAATGCCAAAAAAACCGTTGCATTTGAACAAGAAGTATATTACAGCATTAGTTATTGTTATAGCATTGGGCGGGATTTTATTGGTGAGCCAACCGCAACAGCCTGCGCAGAAAAAAGAAGTTCAGACAGCAAAATTCCTGGTTGGCACAGATGCGATATCATTCAGCGGCGAGCAGGCACAACAGAGTGAAATAATAGACCTGAACGATGATGACACGTTCAAACTTTCTGCTGATCTGGTATCAAAAGAAATAAACGGCAAAAAGTATGTTATGTATGGTTACAATAGTATGATACCCGGGCCAACATTAAGGCTCAAGCAGGGTTCAAAAATCAAAGTTGCTTTTACAAACAATATTGACCAGAATACAACAATACACTGGCACGGGCTGCGGCACGACAATAAGGATGATGGGGTTCCGGGAGTTACGCAGGAGCCTGTTAAGCCTGGAGAAACTTACACATATGACATTTATGTTCCAGATGAAGGCATATACTGGTATCACCCTCATGTTAGGGAAGATGCACAGCAAGATAGTGGACTTTATGGCAACATTCTTGTAACTCCGTCAGACAACAGTGCCTACAACAAAGTAAACAGGGAAGAACTGTTTGTTATTGATGATATTCTCATCGACAACGGCAAAATAGTGCTGTACGATCCAGAGACTGCTAATCACGCCCTGATGGGGCGATTTGGAACAGTCATGTTTGTAAACGGCAAGACTGACTATAAGCTGTCAGTTAATAAGGGCGATACAGTAAGGTTCTATTTCACAAACGTTGCAAACACAAGACCGTTCAACCTTTCCATACAGGATGCAAAGATGAAGCTTGTAGGCAGTGATGTTGGAAGATATGAAAAAGAAACTTTTACCGATTCTGTTGTGATAGCCCCTGCTGAAAGGTATATAATTGAAGTCCTGTTTGATAAGCCAGGAGTTTACCAGATCAAGAACATTAATCCCCATTTTCAATACATTCTAGGAACTGCTGAGGTCCGTAATAATATAACTGAGAATGATTTCAGTGCCGGTTTCTTTGACACAAAAGAAAACAGCGATGTGGTAAATGATATCTTAAAATATGAAAAATACTTAAGCAAGAACCCTGATTATTCGCTTAAACTCACAGTAGAAATGGATTCAGCTATGGGAGGACACTCAATGACAGCAGGTATGCCATGCCACAGAATGTCTGACGGGACAATGATGGGCGACTGTGACATTCCTGAAACAAAGGAAATAGAATGGGAAGACGACATGGGCTTCATGAACGCGAATTCAGACTCGGAAAGTGTCAAGTGGATAATACAAGACAGCAGTGGCGATAAAAACATGGACATTTCTATGAGCGCTAAAGCAGGCGACGTAATAAAAATAAGGATTTTCAATGATCCGAAAAGCATGCATCCTATGCAGCACCCAATACACCTTCATGGCCAGAGATTCCTTGTCTTAAAAAGCGATCAATCAAGAAATGAGAATCTTGTATGGAAGGACACAGTTCTGATTAAAAACGGTGAGACAGTTGATCTTCTTGTGGATGTGACAAATCCTGGAGAATGGATGCTGCATTGTCATATTGCCGAGCATCTTGAATCTGGGATGATGGCTTCGTTGAATGTGAAATGAATAAAATTAATATTTAAAGATTATGGTGTAATAATTACAAAGATTGTAAAGGTTTTAACAATGAGTGAAGAAAAACAAAAGAATGACGAGATAGCAATAAGCGCTTCATTATTCACAGTAATTTTAGCTGCAGTCTCAGCCATATTTGCAATAGCTATGTTTGTTTTCTACAGCACTCCGTATACAGCGCCTTTGGTATTCACAACTTTGCTTTTTATCTGGGCAGCATATTACGCTGTTACAAAAAAGTCTGAAAAGTCAGAAATGTGCTGCATGATGAACGGTATGATATTTGGAATGGTATCAGGATTTTTCATAGGGGCATTAGTTGCACTGACAACAACAGATTTTTTAGTCGGCATGGTTGTAGGCACAATATCAGGAATTGTTTTCGGAATACCAATAGGAAAGATGGGAGGTCCTCTTGCCAAAATGGAAGCAGTAATGGCAGCGCCCATGGGCGGCATAATGGGAGCAATGACAGGCGTGATGATAGCATTTTATAATATTCAACTATTTATGCCATTCTTTGTTCTTGTAATGATCTTTACAGCATGGGAAGCAGTAAACATGAATCATAAAGAATCAAAAATAATATCAAAAAGTTTCATAGTTTTGGGAGTTCTATTATCAGTCGTAGCATTTTCTTCCACAATAGTAAATGACTACAGTCTCGGTGCAGCAGGTCCTGCATTCGGTAGTCAGCAAGTTCAACAACAAGTGGCTGCAACGCCGCCGCCAGCAATAGCCGGAGTTCAGGAAATTACAATAACAGCAGAATCGGTCCAGTATAATCCAAGTTCCTTTGTTGTAAAGAAAGATGTGCCCGTTAAGCTTACAGTAAAAGCGAATGCAAATGCCGGTTGCACGCGTTCATTTGTATTTCCTGAATATAACATAAGGTCAACAATACCTCAAGGTGGCTCGCAAGTTTTTGAGTTTACGCCAACAAAAACAGGCGCGTTCCCATTCAGCTGCATCATGTCCATGGCCCGTGGAACCATGAAAGTTCAGAATTAGGTTTTCCTTTATGTTAAAAACAATCGGTATTGTCTTGAAAGATAGACAATACGAGACAAAATTTCTTCTTTTGTTTGTAGCCATTTTGATAATAGCTGCTTTTCTGATGAATTTTATTAGTTTTTTCGGATTATTGCAGGGAAAAATAATTTTTATAGAAACATTTGTTTTAGCAAACTTCTTTTTTCTGTTAGTATTTTCATTTCTTGTTTCGTTAGCGCTAACTTTGCATGTGTACAAGTTTGAAAAATTCAAGGATCAAAAAATTGGGAAGAGCAGTGTTGGTTTGGCAGGTGGTTTTATAGGATTGTTCACAAGCGCTTGTTCTATCTGTTACCCACTTATTCTAACACTGATAGGCATTCCAACAGCCTTGGCGATACTGCCTTTCGGCGGTATAGAATTTTATGTAGCTAGCATATTTTTACTTGTGTTATCACTATATTTCATCTCAAAATCAATCAAAGACTGCGAGAAATGCAAAGTTAACTAAATTTGTTTTTTGTATGAATGGTAAAACCCGTAGAAAATAAGGCCAACTAACAAAACAAGCATTCCATATAATGCGCTTTCTACAGAAATATAGTACATCAATACTACAGATGTGATGAATCCTAATACAGGCAGTATAGGAAGCCTGCCGATATTCAAAGGTATTCTGAATGTTCTCTTTTTATTTGGCATTTTATAGCGCAACGCAATCACTGCAAGATTGATTATAGCAAATGTAAGGAATACCAGAAAGTCTGTAACGCCTGCAATTATTTCCATGTCAAATAACAGAATGAATATTATTGCCAGGAGGCATATAATTCCTATGGAAACCCATGGCGTTCTCCTCTTCTTATGAATGCTTGCCAATATTTTTGGAAATGACTTGTCCCGCCCCATTCCAAAGGTCACTCTCGAAGTAGAAAGCAGGCTCAGCAATACTGTATTGAATGTTGAAAACAATGCTATTACAGAAAGCAGCAAAA